>Ga0315549_1003395_pt1 | contig 14252 bp, 15 predicted proteins | sample SalMarSW160200MG_FD_203101 | JGI IMG/M metagenome (GOLD analysis project Ga0315549, IMG submission 203101) | Salt marsh sediment microbial communities from the Plum Island Ecosystem LTER, Massachusetts, United States - Salt Marsh Sediment SW1601-200 ... | reverse complement strand
CGTGGTAGATCCGATCCCTGAGCTCTCGCGTATTGCTCAAGAACGTGATCTCTACCTACATGTAGACGCAGCCTTCGGCGGTTTTGTTCTTCCTTTTCTAAAGCATATCGGCAGATCCTCTATCCCCTTCGATTTCAGTCTGCCCGGTGTTTGCTCGATTACAATCGATCCTCATAAAATGGGTATGTCTGTGATTCCCAGCGGCGGAATTCTCTACCGCTCCGCCAAACTGGCTTCCGTTGTTAAAGTCTTTGTACCCTATCTTTCAGGCGGTGAAACAGCTCAGGCAACCATCGTAGGTACACGGTCAGGCGCATCCGTGCTTGCAACGTGGGCATTGTTAAAACATTTAGGCAGGCAGGGTTATGCGGAAGTTGTAAAACGCTGTATGGAACTTACTGATTACCTGGCACAGGCTGTTAAAGAAATTGATGAACTCTCTCTTTTAACAGAACCTGTTTTGAACATTATCGGTATTTCATCCCGAACCATATCAATTCAGGAGCTCGCTCAACGTTTGCGAAAAAAAGGCTGGGCTCTTTCCCTTTTTAAAGAGCATATGAGGATCGTACTTATGCCGCATCTTAAACGCGAACATATTGAAAAATTCGTCATTCACTTAAAAGAAACCGTACGGGACTTTAGAAACCAATGAATAGTATCTGTTCTGCTATGAATGATCATCAAACTTTGCTTTGATTTCATTAAACCGGGTATGTATTTTCATAAACACATCCACAATCTCAGGATCAAAGGACCTGCCCTTTTCACCCGTGATTATTTTAACCGCTTCTTCATGCGACACGGCATTTTTATAGGGTCGTTCCGAGACCAGGGCATCATACACATCGCAAAGTGCAATCAGACGTGCGGAAAGGGGTATTTTTTCACCGTACAGCCCGGCGGGATAACCCGTACCGTCCCACTTTTCATGATGCGACATGGCAATTTCCCTGCCTAGGCTTAAAATATCCTTTTTGCCTTTAAAAACATCCAAGGCCTGCCCCACCACAAGGGTATGCTTTTTTACTTTTTCGTACTCCACATCGGTAAGCCGGGACGGTTTTAAAAGGATAGAATCAGGAACTTTCACCTTGCCTATATCGTGCAGCACGGAGGCTATTGCTATATCTTCGATATACTTCTTGGTAAGATGCATATCCCGTTCCTTAAAAATCGTATAATACTGCTCAGCTAATACTCGGGCATAATGTTCAATGCGCTCCAGATGTTTGCCTGTGGAATGATCATGGATCTCTACAAGCTTGGCCAGACTGTAAATGGTCTCTTTTGTTTCAATTTTCATTTCTTTGATAATCTTAAACAGGGTGGCAATATAGTATTCCCGGTTTTTTACGGCACGGATAATTTCCGTTCTGTCACGAACAATCCCGACTACCAGAGCAGCATCCCTAAGCTTAAAACTCATCATTTTTAACTCAAAATGCTTTTTTTTATTTAACTCCGGTGGATATTCAAAGTAGAGCACGCTCAGTCTTTTTTCTCCGTCGAACAGTTGTTTTAAGGCCTTTTTAATGATTATGGATTTTACAACCTTTACGAAATTATACTTTTTATACGTCTCATAGTCCATTTGAAACATTTTACAGAAGATAGGATTTACAAAAGTAAATTCAGTTTTATCGTTAATTTCAAAAATACCGTCAAAACTGGCGTCTACAATAGCATTCAACTTTCCATGCTCAGCACACAGTATTTCTATTGTAGTAAGCATTTCTTCTCTAGTCATATCACTCCCTATAAATATTAACGGACAGTTAAGAAAAAAGCAAATAGAGAAAAAACCATAACTTGACTATTTTTTTAAACCCCTTTATATTGCCAATAATCTTTAAAGTATACTTAAAAACTGATAAGCTGCTTTAATAAAAACGTTTTTTTATAAGGATATGATGATGATCGATCTCAACTTTGGAAAATTAGGCGGTCTGGTACCGGCAATCGCTCAGGATAACACAACAAATGAGATTCTCATGCAGGCTTTTATGAACAAAGAGGCCTGGGAACTTACCCTAAAGACAGGTATAGCCCATTATTACAGCCGCTCCCGCAACACACTCTGGAAAAAAGGTGAGACATCCGGCAACATTCAGCTGGTTAAAGAAATACGGGTGGACTGCGATGAAGATTGTGTGCTCTTAAAAATAATACAAAAAGGCGGAACTGCCTGCCATACCGGTTACCGGAGCTGTTTCTATAGAGTAGTAAAAGACGGACAATTAATTGTCGATGATAAAAAAGTAGATGAATCAAAATAGAAAAAATTAAATGGAGTAGCTTTATGTCGGATAATATACTAAAAATCGGAATCCCAAAAGGCAGTTTGGAAAACGCTACCATTGAGCTCTTTCAAAAAGCAGGCTGGAGGATTTCTGTTTCATCCAGAAACTACTTTCCCTCGATTGACGATATTGAGCTTTCCTGTACCCTGGTACGTGCGCAGGAAATGTCCCGCTATGTGGAAATGGGTGTGCTTGATGTGGGCCTTACAGGTATTGATTGGGTTTTGGAAAACGAATCCGATGTTGAGCTTGTAGCTGATTTGGTATATTCAAAAGTAAGCACAAAAAAGGCCAGATGGGTGCTGGCCGTACCCAACGATTCAAACATCGCCTCTTTGCAGGACTGCAAGGGCAAAAGAATTTCTACGGAGCTGGTTAATTTTACACGTAAATATTTTAAAGAGAGAAATATTCCGGTTGACATCGAATTTTCCTGGGGTGCCACAGAAGCCAAAGTTGTTGAAGGTTTAGTGGACGCCATCGTTGAAGTTACGGAAACCGGCAGTACCATCCGTGCGCATGGATTAAAGATAATTCACACACTCTTAGAGACAAACACCAAGCTTGTGGCCAATAAAAAAAGCATGAAAGCCTCATGGAAGCGCTCCAAAATTCGTCAGATTGCCCTGCTCCTACAGGGGGCATTAAATGCCGAGAATATGGTCGGTTTAAAAATGAATATACCGAAAAACAAACTGGAGGCAATCATAAAAATCCTTCCCAGTATTACCGCGCCCACCATCTCCGCCCTGTATGATCCCGAATGGGTTTCTGCTGAAACTGTGATCAATGAATCCATAGTAAGAGAGATTATCCCCCAACTCATTAACAGCGGTGCGGACGGCATTATCGAATACCCGCTGAATAAGATAGTCTGTAAAAAAGATGCTATTGATTGAGGAAATTGCAAAACTCAAAATATATTAAGTTAGTAAAATACTTATTCGTTATACCATAATAGTTTAGCAATTTCCATTTTAGAAGCTTCTTGCAAAAATGTTATTTTTGCAAGAAGCTCGATTAATATAACTCAAGGTTTATGTGGTATATGCAATACAGTCATTTCTCCCTCATATTGATAATAAGCTTTCTACTTCTTATCATAAGTACCTGTGCTACAACCTTTGATTTTACTGCTTATTTTCAGGATTACCCTGATTTTAAACAAACAGAACAGTTTTTAAAGTCAATTGCAGCGGTCTACCCTCATCTTGTCACACTTCATGCTTTGGGTCTTACGGCGGAAGGCAGAACAATCTGGGCACTCCAGATAACCACCAATCAACAGATGTATACGAAAAAGCCGCAGTTCTTATTTACCTCACTTATTCACAGTGACGAGTGGATAAGCCTCCCCGTTCTCCTTTATACAGTGCACAGACTGGCGACCACATACCAACACGATGAAGAGACCCGGTTCATTGTCAACCGTGCATCACTCTGGTTTGTGCCTATTGTCAATCCCGACGGGTATGTGCACAGTCACTCCGGCGACCGCAACTGGCGTAAAAACAGATCCCTCTATGGAGAAACTCCTGCGGGTGTGGATATTAATCGTAATTTCGCTGTAATGTGGGATATGAAAGGCGGATTTAGTAAAGATCCTGACTCACGTTTTTATCGAGGTCCGGCTGCGGCCTCGGAACCTGAAACAAGAGCCCTGCAGAAGCTGGCGGCGCACGTTGATTTTCAAGCTGCCATCGACTTCCATAGTTTCGGACAGTATATTCTCTACCCCTACGGATATTCGAGAACACAATGCCCGGATAACGAGCTTTACCGCCAAACAGCCGCCGCTATGGCAGAGCAGATACTAAAAAGCGGCGGTTCCGTATATAAACCCATACAGATGTGCCGTATATATCCTGCGGCCCTTCCATCAGGTACGCTTATGGATTATCTCTATGCGACCTACGGTACATTGGCTTTTACCATCGAGTTGCGGCCGCAAACACAGGAGTTAGGTGGCGTATGCCTTGAGCCCGAACAGATCCCATACACATGCAAAGAGGGTTTTGCTGTAATAAAGTTTTTGTGTAGACGGGTTATGGAGCAGAAAAATTCAGTATACAATTAACTCTGTTCATTTCAAACAATTTTGAAAAAAACTTACTGAACATACTGCCCCAACTCATACGCGTTCACCAATTCGATGTAATGCTGGCGGATCTCTTCGCCTTTAGGGGTTTTTACGTTTATTTTATACACACGATATACAATCATCTTTGTTGTGGGTAAGGGAAGCTGCAGCGGATTACCGTTAAGATCAACAAGCTCATTTATAGACAGGCTGTGCTCTATCTCCTGAACATCGCCTTCGGGATAAATAATAAAATTAGATTTCATAAACATGGAATAATGTCCCCTCACGGCAGCAAAATAGAGTATGCTTAGGTATTATACACTTTTTAATATAATGAGCAATTGGGCGTCTATCATTTTGTCATTGACAGTTGCTTTTAGATAAACAATACTTTATAGTAATAGAGCTTTTTGTAAAAATAACATTTTTCAAAAAGCTCCTTGAATGGAAATTGCTAAATTATTATGGAATAAAGAATAAGTATTTTACTAACTTAATATATTTTGATTTTTGCAATTTCCTCAATAAAAATAGAAAAAGGAGTAAGTTATGAGTGCAAAGTTCGAAGTGTATAAAGATGCCAAGGGTGAATTTAGATTCCGTTTAAAAGCCCCGAACGGTGAAATAATCGCCGTAAGCGAAGGCTATACTTCTTTAGACGGCTGTCATAACGGTATTAAGTCCGTCAGAGAGAATGCTCCCAAGGCAATAATCGAGGATATTAAATAGCCGGCTGATGCTATTTATCTTTCCCTGTTCCGGAAAGTGTTTCTCTCACCTTATCGGGTCTGTTATAGTTATCTTCATGAGCGGTTACGGCGAACACCCGATTGCCCTCACGTACATTAATATACCTTGCTCCGTCAACCGATGAATAATAATAACCTTCGGTTGTAATTACCACCCACTCACCGTCTGTAAAGCTTACCCAGGTGGCCAGATTGTTAACGGTCATTATATTCCATAGTTTCAGAGTATGATCCGCGCTTGCCGTAAGCACATAATCTCCGGCAGGAGTAAATACGGCTGAGGTGATATAAGAGGCATGCCCGCTTATACTCTCTATCTCCCTGCCGGTTGTTATATCCCATATTTTTAGCATGTCCTCCCCGCAGGAAAGCGCGTACTTGCCATCCGCAGAAAAAGCTGTGCTATTTATTGCACCTCTGTGCCCGGTAAAAGTTTTAAGCTCCTGGCCTGTAGCCGTATCCCACAGTTTCAATGTATTATCATAACTTGCGGAAAGCACATAGTTTCCGTCGGGTGAAAAAACCACACCGGAAACCAGGTCCATATGTCCTTTTAATGTGTATTTCTCCGTTCCGGAGGCAATATCCCACAGCTTGACGGTCTTGTCCCAGCTGCCGGAAACAGCATATTTTCCGTCGGGTGATAGATCAAGAGCAATTATGACATCGGTATGTCCTCGGAGGGTTTTGAGTTCTCTCCCGCTCCCTATATCCCACAGTTTAATGCTCTTGTCCCAGCTGCCGGAGAGCGCGTATCTGCCGTCATCGGCCAAAGCCGCACAGGAGACAACATTAGTGTGACCTCGAAAAGTCTTAAGCTCTGTTCCCGCAGCCGGATCCCACAGTTTCAGTGTCATATCATAGCTTCCGGACAGGATATACCTGCCGTCAGCTGAAAAAACCGCCGAAGTAATATACCCCGTGTGTCCGCTAAAGGTTTTTATCACTTTGTGCTCCGGCATGTCCCACAACTTTAACGTGGTATCCCAGCTGCCCGACAGAGCTTGCAGGCCGTCGGGAGACAAGGCTACGGTTGAGACCGTATCGCTGTGCCCCCCTAAAGTGAAAAGCTCTTTTTCCGCGGCCACATCCCACAACTTTATACTTGTATCCAGACTTGCCGAAAGCACACGCTTAAGCTGCGGTAAAAATATTACACAAGATATTACATTGCTGTGTCCGCGCAGGGTTTTAAGCTCCCTGCCGGAATAGACGTCCCATAACTTTGCGGTATAATCACCGCTTCCCGAAACAAAGCTGCCACCGTTCTCTGAAAAGGCCACCGAAGTGATGTAGTATGCATGTCCGCGATAAGTTTTCAGTACCTCCCCGTTTGTTAATCCCCACAGCTTTATGGTATTATCCCAGCTTCCGGACAGAGCGAATTCCCCATCAGGAGAAAAAGCGACGGACGTAACCCAATCATAGTGATCTCGCAGCGTTTTAAGCTCTTTTCCCGAAGCAATGTCCCAGAGTTTTAAAGTCTTATCCAAGCTGCCCGAAAGCAGATACTTACCGTCGGACGAAACAGCCACTGAAGTAATAAAAGCGGAATGGCCGATAAATGTTTTCACAACTTTACCGGTTTGCAGGTTCCACAGTTTAACGGTCTTATCATAGCTGCCGGAAACCATATACCCGCCATTGGGCAAAAAAGCCACCGCAGAGACAATATTCGCGTGTCCATTAAAATTTATTATCTCTTTACCGCTGCCGATCTCTATGAGCTTTAACACGGCATTACCTCCTCCGGCGAGCAGGTATTTGCCGTCAGGTGAAACGGCAATTGACAGAATATAATCCCAATTACCCTTTATTGTCCGTACGATATTACCTGTAGTCATATCCCAAAGTTTTATAGTATTGCCCACACCGCCCGAAAGCATAGAGTGCCCGTCAGGTGTAATGGCTACGGTCTTTAGCTCCTGAGAGTAGCCCTGATACACTCTCAGCTCTTTTCCCGAAGCAAGGTCCCAGAGCTTAAGGCTCCTGTCCTGACTTGCGGAAACCGCGTATTTCCCCTGCTCTGAAAAAGCAACAGCAGTAATTTTATCCCGATGCCCGGTAAAGGTTTTAAGTTCTCTGCCGCTCTCTCTATCCCACAGTTTTATGGTATTATCCCAGCTTCCGGAAAGTATCCGGCTCCCGTCGGGAGAAAAAACCGCGCAGGAAATGACATTGGAATGTCCTCGAAAGCTTTTTATCTCTTTTCCGCTCTCAACATTCCAAAGCTTTACAGTCTCATCCCAGCTTCCGGAAACAGCATATTTTCCGTCAGGTGAAAAAGCCACCGTAGTAATGGTATACGCGTGGCCGCTAAAGGTTTTTATCTCTTTACCGCTGTTTATATCCCATAATTTGATAAGCGCATCCCAGCTCCCGGAAAGCACATACCTGCCGTCAGAAGAATAAGCCACGGATGTAATATCCGTGGCATGTCCCTTTAAGGTTTTAAGCACTTTTCCTGTCTCCACCTGCCACAGCTTTACCGTGTCATCCCCACTCCCTGAAACTACGTACTTGCCGTCGGGAGAAAAGGCAACCGACTCAACAAAGTCGGCATGCCCTTGAAAGGTCCTCAGCTCTTTACCCGTAGCAACATCCCAGAGTTTCAAGGTGTCATCCCAGCTTCCGGATAGAGCATATTTACTGTCAGGAGAAAAAGCCACCGAGCTTATTTGATCAGAATGTCCTGTAAATGTTCTTATCTCTTTACCCGAAGCCGCATCCCAAAGTTTTAATGTTTTATCCTTGCTTCCGGAAAGGATATATTTACCGTCGGGAGAATAAGCCACGCAAAGCACGAAATCAAAATGTCCCAGCTGTACAAAAACGCGGGGTGTTTCATCGGCGAAAAGTTGAACTGCAAAAATAAAGAATAATAAAAAAACCGCTTTTGCTTTTTTCATCGTACAAAACCTTATTAACTCATTGTAGCGCAATTATGGTAAAAAAGTGAATTAATGAGGCATTTTATATCAGATCTTTTTTCATATAGTGATGTGAACCTTGTATTTTTTTATATATTACAATTAGGTCAATCGCTCTAAGTTATTACCACATCCTCTACCTTCGGCCGACATTATTTTTTTAGCTTAATCCTCTCAGAAGGTAAAGAAGACTCATGATAATTAATTACTTGCCGAGCTTCTTGCAAAAATAACATTTTTGCAAGAAGCTCACATAACCTATTCTTTTCATTGCATACTACTATTCTTATTAAAATTTGTATATGTGAGTTAATTTTTATACTTGTGATAATTTCCGTAACCGGTTATGAGAAATTTATTTATACTGCTTAAAGCATCCAAGCTAAAAATATCTTTAAACTCCTTGCTTTTAATTGTTTTATTAAGCCATTCTTTCATATCAGGACCCTGCCAGAAAGGCTGTGATTGAAAAAGATCATTGAATTTATAAAAATAACTGTTCATGAATTTGTTTACCCGTCCCGAAATCACATCTTTCATCAGGTAGGTATACGTGAGTTTGTCATAGATTAAATTATGCGGATCGCGGTACCCATGGTTTATAAGCTCCGTAATCTTTAAATGGCATTTGCATTTCGCGTGTTTATTAACAAGACTGCAGGTCTGACCCATAAAATTCTTGAGTTTTTTTCGCGACCGTGACAGTATTTTTCTAAAATTGGCGCTGCTCATGTCCATAATCTCGGCACCCAATTTTGAGGTAACATTAAAAATAACACCGAGGATTATTACCAGCCGCTGGGTTCTGTTCAAACAGATAAGGGTGGCCATGACGCAGTTTATCATGGTATCATGCACCGCGGCCTTGATTTCAGGTGTATCGGCAGGCTGCCTGTCCTGAATATAATCCATTCTTTCATAATAGTTGTCAAAATTGAAGGTGGCGTTTTCCAAACCCCTTTTTTTCATATTAATTATGTGATTTACCACTATCCGGTACAGCCAGGTTTTGAACGCCGCTTTAGTTTCATCATAATTTTTTAAGTGGGTGATAACTTTTATAAGGATTTCTTGAGTGATATCTTCGGCATCCTCAGGATTTATGACCATCCTCATAGCAAGATTATAAATCCAGTCCTTGTAGCGTGAGATCAGGGATTCCAATGCATGTTTATTACCGTCCAGTGCCCGGACAATCAATTCTTTGTCCTGTATAAGAGGTTTTTTATGATGTATGTTCAGTTTCTGCATCGTGGACATTTCAGCTCCTTACCGGAAGCACATGAAAGATTATAGGATTCTTTCATATACCTGGTTTCTTACTTTCAATTAATTATACAGTGAAGAAAAGCAAAGTGTGACATTTTTTAGCTTAAAAATTTGTTATTCGTGTAATTATTTCTGCTTTTTTGCCGCAGGGAAATTATTGTAAAGGGCCAGCAGGGCAAACCGTGAGTGGGCGTTTGTTTTTTTAAATATTTTCAGGATATGATTTTTGGCTGTTCCTTCGGAAATGAAAAGTTTTTTAGCCACAGCTTTGGATGATCTGCCTTGAAGCAGACAAAACAGTACCTCTTCCTCGCGTTTACTAAGTTTATAAAATTGGGAGAATGATTCCTGTTTCTTGGGGCCCTGAAAATAACTCGTCTTTTTCAATCCCACCGCCGTCCTGTTATCCGTATAAAATACCCTGAACTCTTGATCCGCTAAGGCCAGCGTATCATCATCACGAAGGAACTCACTGCCTGAAATCCTCTTACCGTTAATAAAAGTGCCGTTCATGCTGTCAAGATCACGCACGCGAAGATATTCGTCCTGCAGATAGATTTCGGTATGTCTTCTGGATACCTTCTCGGATGAGAGGAACAGGTGGCATTTTTTATCCCTGCCAATTATAAAGGGGAAAGTGTCGATTTTAATGAATATGGTATTGCCGTCGCTTAAGTTCCCTTTTAAGAACCAGAATTTTTTTAAAGTGCTCTTCTGATTTAGCATGGACCCGCTCATCATTAAAAATTTACGTTTTATGTTATGATTTCTGTTTTTTTCTGTCAATACACACTCAACCACACAAAAAAAGCTATGTGCCGCGGAAAAAACAGAACATACCAAACGGCATACGGAATTCTTACCACTATGGGGATATAAATTAGGCATCATACAATAACAAGGAGGTAAAATCATGAAAGTATTGTTTAGTACGATTATTGTCTCAGTATTTTTGTTTTTTATGTTTTTTTCATGCACACCGCCTTTGGAAAACGATGAGATGACCTATATCGAGGTGGCGGGAGCAGACGGCCCCGGTTTTGCCGTTAATTTTGCGGATTATGGAGCAGGAACCCAGCCTGTGGCTTTTGGTCTTGACAGCGACGGTAATATACACATTACAGGTACGGTTAATTATACTGCGGCAAATGCCGTAATAACTCCACCTCAAACAATCTTTACTTTACCATCCGGGTATAGACCATCAGCTGCTCAGTACTTTGGGATCACCATCAATGGTTATTCCAATCAATTCGGTTTGATATCTGTTCTTCCAAACGGAGTCGTGGCCATCGGAACATCTTCGGCATTAGATTGGTGTCCCTTGGGCCATCTTGTAATCGTCAGATAGAGAAGGAGGTGCAAAACTCATGACTAAGCTAAAAGAACATAAAAGCAGACCTCAGTACGCGGAGCAGGAATATACCGCATGGGAAGCAATCTATGACCATATAAAAGAATGCCCTGTTTCCATGAAAAAGGGAATAATAGAAATGCTTATGGAAAAACTGATTATATTTCGGAAGGAATGAAGGAAGAAGGAGCTGTGGATAGCTCTATGAGAACTAAATTTAAAAGGATCTCACATCGACGCCATTCTCTCTAAGAAGAGGAATAATACTGTTCTTTGACTCTTGGTTAAGGGGATTATTACCATAGATTAATAACTTTAGTGTTTGGATACGAGCAAGTGGGCTGAGGTCATTGATTTTGTTATTACTTAACCGAAGTACCTCAAGAGAAGTACAGAGCGCTATTCCTTTAAGGGATTTTATGTCCCACCCTGCTGCCTTTAATTCCTTTAATTCTTTTAGTTCACTATCATAAATACCACCAGAAGGTTTATCTATAGCTTCTCTAATCGCTTGCTCTAAACCAGGATCTACAAACTCTATCTTAGATTCATTGCATGTGATTAAAAATATTGTTGAAACTAATAAGATAGCTATAAAAACTATACTTTTATATTTCATCCTGCTTCTCCATATAACAATATATACCACAGAAAACGAATACTCACAGCAATATATTTTTTTACCCCATTCTATATTTTTGCCACGTTACTGCTCCCGCCCAATCTGTAGAGTTTCCATCCCACCACCAAAGATATCCGATACCCACAATGGGCTGAAGAGCCAAACCAATAACGGCTGCGGCACATGTTACAATGCCCAAATAAACTATCACCTTATGGAAGACACCCTTCAGCATAACCAGGGAAAAAATCAGAATGCTGAGAGCAAACATGGTTTCGTAGAGTGGATTAAATGCGTTATTCTGGGCAAGAATACCTTCAGCTGCGGTTGCAAGGACGGCGCGTTGTGAATCGATGGCGGCAGAGCTGTGTATTGATCACTCAGGTACACCAGACCCATCACAACCGGGTAATAGGCTATAAAAAGAACCTGGCAGGTAATGGCAACCACGGCACCAATTGCAGCATAACTTTTGTTCAAATGCTTTAGCGCCATAAAGAGAGCCGTAAATACTACAATCGCCAGGATACTGGGCCCCAAGGTCAGTGTTTGCACTATTGTCCACCATAATCTATTTGAGGCGATGAAGCGGAGGATGCCATCCCCATCCATACCCGTATCGTAGTTCGAGCTTAAAAAAATCACAGCAGGTACTATGATTCCAAAAACGATATAGAGAAATACTGCTACACCCCCCGCCCTATAGAGACCTCTCCACGACGGATCCGGACCGGCAACAAGATTTTCCTCTGATCGCTGTATTCCGGATGGCGTTCTTTGCCTACTCTGACCTTTAGTCGACATTTGATAACCCTACTTTTAAGACAGAATCAATTATTGTAATGTCTTCCCGCAAAGCGGCCGCATTCAGTTCTTTTAACTTTTCCTTGTCCTTTATCAGCCGGTTCAGTTTTTTATCCAAATTACTAATGAATACTTTTATTTGAAAATCATCATTCATATACTGATAAAAACTATTTAAAAACTCCTTCTCCCGGGCGTTCTTATGGTTTCCGCTTTTATTGTTGTCCCCTTTTTTCAATATTTTAAAGAAGTCTGCGATTTTATTCTTTAGTTGATCCAGCACGGCAAGCGCTTTCTGAAAGTTCTTTTCCGTGTAATTCAGCTTTTTTCGATAATGACCGTAAATGAGGAAAAAACGGATCTGTTCACCCGAATATCCCTCTTCAATCAAATCCTGAGGATATATTACGTTCCCTTTAGTCTTTGCCATTTTCTTTCCATTGTAGAGCACATGTTCACCATGCAGCCAGTAATGAGTGAACTCCTTCCCGGAAACCGTTTCCATGATGGCCCGGTTATAATCGTGATGGCGGTAGAGATTATCGATCCCTCCACAGCAGATATCGGCTTCCCTGCCCAGCTCCTTGTAGATCATGGCCGCGTCCTGAATGTTCCACGCCGGTCTTCCCCGTCCGATTTCAGTGTCCCAGAAAAGCAGGTCTCCTTTGCGGTAACCGTGCCAGAGTATAAAATCTCCCAGGTTCCAGCGCAGTCCGTTATAGGTATCTTTACTGAAGCGAATCTTTTTTTTCGGCCATTTACTCATGTCCAAACCGAACAGCTCCCCAAAATGCGGATATTTCAGCGGATCAAAATATATATTTCCTCCATAGCGGTAGGCTATTCCCTTGTTCAGCAATATGTTGATAAGCTCAGCCGCCTGCTTCACACTGGTGGAAGAGCGGGGAACAGACGGCGGAAGTGTGATATGAAGATTCTTACAGTCACGGAAAAAATCATCTATTACCGGCCGAGTAAGCTCCTCTACGGAAATTCCCTTTTCGTCTGCTTCGGCTAATGACTTATCTTCCACGTCGGTAAAATTAATCACCCGCTTAACCCGGTAGCCCAGCAGCTCAAGATAACGCTTAAGAATATCCTCATACAAAAAGGTTCTGTAATTTCCGATATGCTGGGTTCTGTAGACCGACGGACCGCAGGTGAATATCTTCACGATGTTATCATCTTTGGGTTTGAAGTGTTCCTTTTTTTTGTTTAAGGTATTGTAAACCGTTAAACTCTTTTTTTGCATTTCCACACAAAACTCCTCTGTTCATTAAAAAGACTCTACCGTAGGCACTTGTTGCTTTATAATTATATTTTTTTTTAATATTCAACATTATATTCATATTCCACATCAACACCATTCTTTTCAAGAAGCGGAATAATACTATTTTTTGCCTCTTCCTTAAGAGGATTGTCTATTAAATAAAGGTATACCAGAGAAGTAAGGTTAGTAAGCTGGCTTATGTTGTCAATTTGGTTCCTATTTAAATGAAATACCTGCAGAGAGGTAAGACCAGAAAGCGGGCTAAGGTCATTGATTTTATTATTATATATGGCAAGTAATAGCAGATTATTAAGCTTGCCAAGAGGACTAAGGTCGCTTATTTGATTTTCACCCAAGTCAAGCGCTTTTAAAGCAGTACAGTGCTCAATACCTTTAAGGGAAATTATTTCATCGCCTATTGCGTTTAATATCTGCAATAACTTAAGCTCATTATCATAAATATCCCCAGAAGGCTTTTTGATAACTTTTCTAATCACCTGCTCTAACCCCGGATCTTCGAATTCTATAATCGTTTGCTCTGAACCTGTGTCTTCAAACTTGATATTAAATTCACTACATGTGGTTAAAAATATTGTTAAAATGAATAAAATAACTATTAAAACTATACTCTTATATTTCATCCTGCTTCTGCGTATTCCGCTGAAAGTTGCCACCCATTCCGGGAATAAGTTGCCACCTATAGTCCATTCTTAATCCCTAAAAATATAAATAGCCTAGTGACAGTTTTAAGTCAAGCATTTGTCTTAAAAACCGCATAATTTAATAATGACGGCATAAAAATAAGAGAATCATAAAAATACTTGCACGAGGATTGTCTGTATTGCATTTGCTTTAGCCACGTGGTATT
>Ga0315549_1003391_pt1 | contig 14268 bp, 13 predicted proteins | sample SalMarSW160200MG_FD_203101 | JGI IMG/M metagenome (GOLD analysis project Ga0315549, IMG submission 203101) | Salt marsh sediment microbial communities from the Plum Island Ecosystem LTER, Massachusetts, United States - Salt Marsh Sediment SW1601-200 ... | reverse complement strand
AAATAAATACTATTGATGGCTTTAAACTCTTATTATATAGTATTCAATAATAAAAAAGAAAATCTATTAGAAGTTACTTAAATAAATTAATAATAAATCAAAAATCTAATATTTTTTAAATCCTTTATAAAAATAAATATTACAGTTAGATTTTTATGAAGAATCCATTTTTCAAATTCAATCGAGTTTTAAGTTCACAAGATCTTTTAGATATTGCATTTAAAAGAGCTATGAAGAGTTCTGCTGAAGTTTCCGCAAATGCCCCAATACTAATTAAAGCAAAAAAAAAAGAATCTAAGCGTATAAAAGTAGCAATAGAGGATTTAATTGATAGAATTCTTAAAATCATAAAAATGATACCTATGATTGAAGAACTCCCTGAATTTTATAAAGAATTAGCATCTCTCTTGGTTGATAAGGATAAACTTAGAGTAACATTGGGGAGATTAAATGGGATTTTACCTGTTTTAAGTAGAATAGAGCGTGAATATCTTTCTAGTTTAAAAAGAATTGAAAATCCAAAAGAAGCTGATAAATTAAGGCGATCCGCTTTTGGAAGAGTTTCCTCAATTATTAATAAACAAAATAAAAATTTAGAATATCTAAATAGTATAAGAAGAAAATTAAGAGAAATACCTGCTATCGATTATGAAAAACCTTGTATAGTATGTGCAGGAGCTCCAAATGTAGGAAAAAGCAGTATTGTGAAAAAAATCTCTACAAATAAAAAAATCGAAGTTCAAGAATATCCATTCACAACTAAAAAATTAATAGTGGGTCATTTGGAAATAGAACGTAGATTTGATACAGTTAGGATACAGATTATGGATAGTCCAGGGCTTTTAGATAGACCGATTTCAAAAAGAAATAAAATAGAATTGCAAGCAATATTAGCTCTTAGAGTCATTTCTGATTTAATATTATTTATTTTTGACCCAACTCCTGCATGTGGTTATAGTATAGATTCACAAATAAATTTATTTAATGAAATAAGAGAAAACTTTGCTCAAAAAAATATAGAATTTTATATTATAATTAATAAGAAAGATTTAGCTAGTGAATCTGAGATTGATTATGTAAAAAAAAAAATTGGATTAAGCGAACAAGAATTTATATTAACTAATGGTTTAACTGGGGAAAATACACATAAAATTGTGGATTATTTAAAAAATCGATTTCTTAATTCGAATTAATTTAGAAACATAAATTATTTAATTTATATTTTTTAATGATAAATGAAGCAAATATTATTTTTAGGACTAGATATAGGTGGAGCAAACACTAAAGCCGTTTTAATCCATTTTAAAAACCAAGAAAATTATAACTCATTTTCATATATAGAATACTTTCCTTTCTGGAAGAAAACCAAAGATCAATTTCCTCTTCTTTTAAAGCGAATTATATCAAAAATAATTTTAAATAATAATTTTACTTTAGAAAATCTGAATTATATTGCTGTTACTATGACAGCAGAGCTTTCTGATGCATTTCAAACAAAAAAAGAAGGGATCTTATACTTATTAAATGGATTATTGGAAGTATTTGAAGTAGAGAAATTACGTTTCATTACTATAAACAATAATTACATAGGATATAAAGAAGCAAAAAATAATATTAAATTAATTATGGCAGCTAATTGGGTCTCAACAGCTCTTTATTTAGGTTCTTTTATTTCAGATTGTATTTTAATTGATTCGGGTTCTACAACCACCGATATTATTCCTATTTGTAAATCACTTCCTATTCCTATTGGGAAAGATGATATTGGTAGATTAATTAATCATGAATTAATTTATACAGGTGGACTGAGAGCAACAATCCCTTCTATTACACATATAGTTCCTTATAAAAATAAAATGATTCGAATATCTTTTGAGAGATTTGCACTGATCTCAGATATACATATGATCTTAAATAATATTTCGAAAGAGGAATATAATAATGAGACTGCAGATAATCGAGATAAGTCAATAGAGGGTTGTTATGCAAGATTAGCTCGTGTAGTTTGTATGGATTTAAATACTGTTTCTAAAAAGGAATTAGATATAATTGCTGAATATATATATATAAAACAATTGGAAATTATAAAAAAAGAGATTAAAAAATTTCTTATTAATTTCCAAAAAAAAAAACCAGAATTCTGTGTTTCTGATCATCCATTTATCATCACTGGATTATCCGCAGAATTTTTGATAGAAAAAGCATTAAAAGAATTAGAATTCAAAAATATTAAATCATATAAAGATATAACAAATATTCCTGATAATATAAATTCTTCTGCATTTGCTGTAGCAGGAGCACTTTATAATCAATTAATTAGTCAGAAAAATGAATAAAAAAATAATTTTAGTTAAATTGGGTGGAATGATTTTAGAGGATATTCAAAATTTGAATTTTACAATCTCACAATTGAAAACATTTATAGAGAGAGATCAAAATATAAATAATGTAGTAATCATTCCAGGTGGAGGAACTATTGCTAATTTTATTAGATTTATGGATAAAAAGTTAGATATAGGGGGTGATTTAGCACATTGGGAAGCAATATTAGCAATGAATTGGAATGGTTATCAAATACATAAGAATTTTCCAAGTCTCCCACTTATTTCTCAGTTTTCGGAATTAAGGAATTGTTTAAATCTCAAAACAGATAAAAAATTTCCAATAATTTTTTTACCATTTGATTATTTGCGGACTAATGATATATTACCTCATCACTGGAACGTCACTTCTGATTCTATAGCTATTTATATAGCTAAAAAATTAGAATTAAATGAATGTTTTCTAATAAAAAATATTGATGGAATTTATGATAATAATAATCAATTGATAAAGGAAATTTCTGTAGAGAAATTCTTAGAGTTAACTAATTCAAATAAATTAGCAATAATAGAGGATAATTCAAATAAGCTTAAACAATCTACGCCAATTGATATATATTCTTTAAAATTAATTGATAAATATAAAATCTCTTGTATTATTTTAAATGGATTTTATTTAAAATCAAGGATTTTAGAATATTTTTCAAAATCTCAAAGAGATAAAAAAATTTATACCAAAATTTATTTTAATTTATTGTTAAATACATAAAATATCTGAAAAAAGTTATTTTAAAGTATTTTTGTGCAATAAAAATATAATAAAACATTTTTATATTACTTTAACAGATAATACCATAATATACATCTTAGAACATTGCGGATAGTAAATTTGGATCTAAAAGAAATAGAAACCTTGATCTTAAAGGGGAACTATGAAAAAGCTACTTATCAGCTGTTTGAATTAATAGATCTATATAAATCAAATTCAGATAAAGAATTTATTTATCATTGTCTAAACTTAGTAAATTTAATTTGTGATAAATCACCAAAAATTTCATTAGAAGTGATAAAAAACCTTTCCATATTTATTAATGATCCTGATTCTTGGATTCGGTTAGTTTGTCTAGAGATTCTATTTCAATTATCCATATATCGTCCTAATTTACTTATAGATTTATTAGATAAAATAAGAACCCGCTTATTTGATAGAGACCCTTCTGTGAGAAGACTTGCTGTAAAGATCATAGGAACACTGATATCATCATTATATTTTAGTTCAATAGAATTGGATGAGATTTTAGAAGAATTCACTGAAAAATTAATGGATAATGATTGGAAAGTTAAATTACAAGTAATAAGAACTATACATAAAATTATTACTCAAGATCACACAAAGATAAGAAATTTAGAACCTCTCCTTTCAATGGTAATTATTACTTTAAGAGATGAGGATGATGATGTCGCTAGAGCTTCTGCTGAATTATTGAAAATTTTAGGAACATATTTTCTATCAAAAGAGAAAATTTTTTATATTTTATTATATCTATGGCATAATGAAGATTCCAGAGTTAGAGAATTGATTGTATGGTTATTTGGTGAGATTGGGAAAGAAACTTCCTCAGAAATTATTCCTTTTATTCCAAAAATACTGAAATTTTTAAATGTTGAAGATTTCAATATTCAATTAAAAGTAATTGATGCAATAAACAATATTGCTATTAATAATTTTGAACAGATTTGGGCTAATTTAATCCATACTATATCTGAAGCTAGTCAAAAATCATATAGAAATTCTCTTGGAAATGCAATATCTCAACTTTGTCAAGATCATATCGAACAAATCTTCCCCTATTTAATTGAAGAGTTAGAAAATCCTTCTGAAAATATTAGAAACACTATAATGATAGTTTTTAAGAGATTATATGACGAATTCCAAATTGAAATTGAAAATGAAATTACACGAATTCTTTATAGAATTGAATCTAAATATTGGAGAGATAGGAAAAAAACAATTCAATTACTGAAAAATATTAATATAATTTTAAGTAAGAAGAAAATTGCTATTTGGATTAATATAGAATTAAATAAAATCTTACAAAAAGAAAAAGATTTAGATGTAAGAGAAGAAATATCATATACTTTAAAGACAATAGAATCACAATTTCCTTATATTAAAAAAGATATTGAGAAAATAAATAATGAATTGTCTTTATTACGTAAAAGTATAAAGGATTTTCAAAAAATACCAGCAAAATTTAGAAAAAAATTAAATTCTTACATTAAGAATTTTGAGTTTAAAACTACTGAGATTCAATTAAATCAAATGTACGATGATATCTTAGGAAAAATTCAAGACTTTCATAAAAAAATAGATCGTTTTGAATTTAAGAGATTAGCATTTAATTTGATTGAAGAATGGGAAGAAACTAAACTTCAAATAATAGATGAATTAAGTACTATTAAAAGTTTTATTTTTGAAATATGTGAACAGAAAAAACAAGAGTTTAAATTAGATTTAGATGTAAAAATCAATCTATTGTTAGATAGAATTGATATTTTAAAAGCTCAATTTGAATATATTAAAAGTATATCATTAGATAATAAATTTTTAGAAGATATAGACCTTAAATGGTATTCTAAACCTATAATAAAAGATAATTTTAATTCTTTCTCCCTTCTAAGGAAAAATTTATTTAATCTTGATGTTGAGATTAGGGAAATGCTCATAAAAAATGTGGAGTTTGATACTATCTTTAAAAATCTTCTTGATAATTGGGTTAAAGTAAAAATTGATATTCAGATATATCTAAATGATTTGAATAGGAAAATTAAAAATATTAAACAGAAAATCATTGATGATCTTTCTACAATTAAGAATCCCAATGGAAAATCAGATCTTCAGAGCATCAATGAATTAAATGAAGAATTGTCTTTTCAGATTGTTCAAGGTCATATACAATCTATTATAACTTTTGGAATTGAAGGAATCAAGAAATTTAATAGTAATTTTGAAAATTTAGAATCAAACATAGATGTTTTAACAAAAACAGGAAGATTTGAAGAATCTAAAAAATTAATTGAAATGAACTCATCTCAAATTAAATCTTTCATTAATGAAACAGAAAAGCAGATAGAAACTATCATAGAAAAAAAAGATATTTTTGAAAAAAGTAAAGATGGATTTGATCTCTATATTCGTCCTTTTGTAGATAAATGGAATTCTTCAAAAGATTTAATTATCCCTAAATTGAAGAATTTTATTCAAAAAGGTAAAGAATATATTTATTTAAATGAAATTAAAAATTATTTAAAAATTATGAATCCAGTTGATTTTGAATTAATTTCGAATTACATTGGATTAGAGAAAGACCAAATTAAAGAATTAGCTTTGAAATTTATAAAAGAAGAAAAACTTGATGCTAAAATAGTAAATAATTCTTTATATAGTTCTAAACTTGAATTTGAATTACCTAATTTAAGAGAGATTCTTTTATATAAAAATATAAGATCCATTGGAAATGAAATGGAGATAAATCTCAGATTAAATAATCCTTCACATTATGATGTTAGAGATTTACAGATCACATTAAAATTGCCTCCATATTTAAGAATATCTAAAAAAGGAAGCTTTCCAAAATATTTTAATGTTGAGATATTAAAAGCAAATAATAATTTCAGATTTAAATATATATTAATATTCGATAAAGAAAGCAGAAAAAAAATCATCAATAAAGCTCAAGATGAAATTAATCTTATAATATACTATAAAGGACCATATGAAGTCTCAAAAAAAATATCTAGAAGAATAAACTTATTTTTATCATAATAGGATTTTTTATAAATTTTAATGAATTTGTTAAATTCTATAAAGATTTTGAAAAATTAACCAATTCTTGTTTTCATTACTCATAGTCCTTATGGAACTGAATGGACATTTGGTGGTATTTCTTTTGCTATTGCTTGTGCTAATCATGAAATCCCAACTAAAGTAATTTTTATTAAAAATGGTGTTTATGGTTAATCTCTTTTTTGTTATTAAGAATAGAGAATTAATAAACCAAAAAAAATAGAATATTTTTCTAAGTGAAAAAAAGAATGGCGATAAATGAAATCTTAGACTATGCTAAATTGACCTGTACAAATTTAATGATAAAGTTAAAAATTCTTCTGAAAAAAACCTCAAAGGGAGATTCAATAGAATTCTTTTCAAATCGAGAGCAATATGATAATATTAAGAAACCATTTTCAAAAAAACGTTTTAACTTTAAGGGAGAAAAAATATATAATAATAAACATCATATTATTATTTTAAAGAACTAGATTTTGAAATCCTATAAATATACCAAATAATTATAATAAATCTAAAAAATTACTTTAATTGAAAAAAGTAATTAACAAAAATAATATTAATTGGAAGTATGAGGTTGATGAAAAAAGAAGTAGATTATAGATTAACATCACAGGTTAAGCTTCATGGATGATCATGTAAACTAGGTCCAAGTCAATTAAAAAACCTCTTAATGAAAACTGGTTTAACTGATGATATTGAGGATGCTTCTGTTGTTCCAATAACAGGAACTAATCTATCACTTGTTAAAAATCTCGATATTTTTACACCAATTGTGGATGATCCTGAAATTCAAGGAGAAATAGCTGCTTGTAATGTTACAAATGATGTTTTTGCAATGAACGTTCCTGAAATAAATGGGGGAATGCTTGTCTTCTTAGGAATTAAAAATAATATGCCTTTAAGTATAATTGAAGGAATTCTGCGAGGAATAAAAAATTTCTTAGAACGCAAGATAAATTCAAAAATAGTTGGTGGTCATACAATATTTTGTGGTTGGCCATTAATTGGGGGTGAAGCCTCTGGATTTGCAAAAAATGATTGGATTATAAAAAAGAGTGGTGTGAAAAACGGAGATAAGCTAATTTTAACAAAACCAATTGGATTACAAGGTGTTATGGCGTCATATCGATTATTAAAAGAGATGCCAGAGGTGTTAAATAATTATTCAAAAAGCGAATTGAATAAATCTATTAATACAGCTATAAAAATCATGACGACTTCAAACCAAAATATAGTGAAAACAATACATTCAATTAAAGATTTTTCTTTCATACATGCTATGTCTGATGTTACTGGATTTGGTCTTGCTGGACACATAGAAGAAATGCTTCAAAATTCTAAGCTTTCAGCTTTAATCAATAAGATTCCCTCAATTAAGTTTTCAAAAGAATTATCTGCGGAATTAGGATATGCTTTTGACGAATGTAAATCTCATGAAATTGCAGGTGGTATGTTAATGGCTGTAGATCCTAAATATCTAAATGATTTTACAAATAATCTTTCAAGTAATAAAATCCCAAATTGGACTATTGGTGAAATAGAAAAAAGAGATCCCAAATTAGTTAGGATTTCAGAAAACGTTAAACACATCGAAATAAATGATTTTTAATTGATGTCGATGATATAAGCTTAAACGCGTTAAGCGAGTGCTTATTGAGAATTGCACCTGCAAGGTGTCATCATATAATCCTAAATCTATTTATAATAATTTAATTAACTGTTAAAATATCAATTCTGAAAAAATAATACCTTAAATTACCATAAAATTTATTTCAAGAATAAGTTCATTTTATTTGTCCACCTAAATCTAATATAATGTGTTTTAATTTATTTAATACTACATCTACTTTTTCGTGGCAATTGGGATTATCAAAGCAAGTTATAGAAAGTTCTATTTCAATTGATGGTCCACTTTTTGGATGGGTTTTTATCCAAAGATTAGGATAATTATCTTTTAATTCATTTATTAATGGTGCTATTTGAGATTCTCCAATCTCTGTAAAAATAAACCCTTTTTGAATAAAGATACGTTTATTTTCTTTTAATAAAGGTAAAATTGAATTTTTAAACATAGCTTTCATTTCTGTGGGGACTCCTGGTAAAATAAATATATTTGTATTTTTCTCTTTAATTAAAACTCCTGGTGCAGTTCCTATATTATTAGTTAGAGGTATTGATCCTTGAGGTAAAAAAGCCATTTTTTCTCTAGCTTTGGTCATTCCTTTTAGTTTTAATCTTCCAATCTTATTTAGTTTATTATAACTCTCCTCTATTGATCTATATGCTTGATTATTTAAAATGAGTTCTTTCCCTAATCCTATGGCAATTCCATTATTCGTCATATCATCAAAAGTTGGACCCAAGACTTTAAGAACCTTTATTCCTTAAATTAATCCGCCCGATGAAATGATTATTTCTGGTTTCCTTTTTAAAATTTCTCTAATTACATTCCCAATTTCTCCTAAATTGTCTCCGATTGTAGTAATCCTTCTAACTTTATGTCCATATTTAGATATTTTTCTTGCCATCCAATTTGAATTTGTATCTTGAGTGTGTCCAAGAAGTATCTCATTTCCAATTATAAGAAGTTCTATATCCATAAAAATCGAAAATCATCTATATAATTTAATTATTCTGATAATTAGATTTAAAATATAAATAATAATATACCGAAAATAAAAAAAGAGGTTATATATTTTAGATTTATAAAATTATAAAAAAAAATGATTTTTATTGTTTATTTACTAAGATTTGAAATATCTTGATTTATTTCTATAAATAATAATTAAATAAATATTATAAAAATGAGTGGCAAATCAAAAACAATCGAAATAGATGATAGTGGGACAGGTGATTTAGTAGGAAATGCTTTTATAGCGCTTCATCTAATCAATACTGGTGAGATTATTTTTAAAACAGTTCCGGTTAAATTGTATAGGGAAGAGAATTTGAAAAAAAATTCTCCAAAAAAAAAAATTCTTGAACTTGTCAAGCAAGGTTTAAAAGAATTGAATTTTAATAAAGAGACAGATACAATAAAATTATGTAGAGGAGATTGTTTTGATTTAGTTCGTATTTATTTTAAAGGAGAAGGTATAAATTATGAACCCACTTTAATAGAAGGAAAATTACAGGATGCTGTAGAGGGAAAGCTAGTTTCACATTTAAAAAAATTAGGGGTAAGATCTAAAAAATTATCTATTAAAAGCGGTGTAGAAAGATATTTTATCTTATTTAATTGGGTTTGTCGAGATTTTCCAAATCGAGAAAAATATGTAAAAACTGGTTTTAAAAAATGGAAAACGGTGTGGAGAGAAAGAGCAATTATAAATTATAATAAATATAAGAAATCCAAAGGAAAAGTATCCTAACTAATTAATTAACTAAAACAATTTCTTTTATTCAAATAAAAAAATTTATATTAACCATAAATATTAAAATTTAAGTTCAGTTCCACAATTAATACATTTTGTTGATTTAGCTGGAACTTCTTGTCCACATGCAAAACATATTTTATTTCCTTTTTGGTTATAATTTTCAAGTTGAATTTCATTATTGTTTGCACTAGAATTATTTTGTGCAAAAATGGACATATCTATATCTTGATTTATCCTTTTCTCAACATATTCAGGATCATGTGGTGCAAGAATTTCAAACTTATTTGAAGCTTTGATTTCCTTAACACCTTTAGGTAAATTTTTGAATTGTGAGTTTTCTATTATTTCAAAATCTCTTTGAATTGCATTAAATCTTTCTTCCTGTATTTTATTCTCATTAGTTTCTACATTTATTTCTTTTTGTATATCTGGTTCTTTAATCATTGCTGGTTTAGGAATATCTTCTCTTATTTCATTGCTCTTTTTTTCTTTTGGTTTTTGAATAATTATAGGTTTTATTTTTAGTTTATTTAATTCATTTTTTAGCTCTTTAATATGCTCAATTATACCTTTAGTTCTATTATATAACATATTTCTAAATGTAAACTCGAGTTTAGGATTTTTAGAAGCTTTTAAAGTTAATTCTGTGATTTCAATCCAAACATCAACAGCATCCTTTAGATTATTGTTTTTTTCAGCAATTTTTGCTTTATTAACTAATAAATTTAATATTTTATTGAATTTTGTGATATCCATAATATTTAACCTTTTTATTCAATTTAAACTAATAAAATCAAATATAAAAATTATAGAGTTTTTGCATATATTCTCTTAAATCCATCAGATCTGCTTTGATTAAAATAATATAAAATAATAAACTTAAATATTAATACTTATTTAATAATAAACGTTAATAAAAGCAAATTCTATAATAATAATTTCTAATATCTAATATAGCTTCATCATTATAAATTAAATTATATGTTGCTAAAGTAAATGTCGATAACTCCATTATCCCAAAATGAAATTGAAAGATTACAAGATTTTATTGAAAAAAATGGTTGGTATTTAAAGGGATATATAGAGAATTACTTTCGATATAGTTTAAGAAAAGATAAAACAATAATACTTACTATCAAATTTCCTGTTGTTCTTCCTGTTCATTTAAATATTCCGTTTGAAGTTGCATGTTTTAGAATTTCTTTAGCTTTTAAATACTGGAATTTAGATACAAATATATTTAATTTAATTCAATATCTTCAAAAGAATTTGAGAGATCTTGCTTTACAAGTAACAATCGATTATGATTTCCCTATAAAAGGTAAAGAAACTGTTCTAATTGAAATCTTAAATTCAATAATCCCAGATTTAATTAAAAACGAAAATGAAAAAGCATGGAAAAACAGAATTCGGATTTCATTGATGAATAAAGAAAAACTTTTTGATAATTTTAAAACTGAAGAAATTAGAAATATAGTTAATGAACTAAAAGAAATGGGATTAAATCCTACTTTTAATCATCCTTGGGAATTAAATAAAGGAATTCCTAAATTAAGAACTTCAGAGACCTTATTCTTTTCAAATGATGAATTATTTGATGAATTCTTTATATTAGAGAAGGGTTTTTTTACTTATTTTAAAGATCTAAATTTCAAAAAATTTTATATTAGATCCTTATTTGAAAGTTATAGCCCTTATATCCTTTTAAAGATATTCGAAGATAATTCTGAGATACAATTAAATAATTTAATAAAAAATTGGGTCAAATTTTCAAGATTAATTCTAAATTCTATCATTGAGATAATAAATAAAAATGATTTCAGCGAAAATTTATTGGTTTCATTCAGACCAGAAAAAGCATTAGATGAAGAAGATTTTCTAGAGGAAGAAAATAATTTTCCTTTTTCTACACTTCATTATGAATGTTTAGTTGCAAAAGAATTATTTCCTCTACATAATGATTTATTAACTCTACCACCAAGTGATTTTGAAGTAATTGAACATTTAAATTACTACACAAAAGCAGAAGAGTTAATGAATAATTATAAATTTAAAGAAGCAACTGCAATTTTGACAGAAGCTCTTAAGATTTTTAATAAACATAAGCAAAAAAAGATGGTTGTATCTATATTATTATTTTTAAATAAAATAGCTTTAATATTAGACCAAAAGGATCTGGCAATTAATTATTTAGAAAACGCTCTTTCAGTTGCTAAATCGGGGGAAGTTCCAATAAGTTATATTTTAAAAATTCATTATGAAGTTGCTAGAATATATTATAAATTGAAATTTTATGCTCAGGCAAGAGAACATTATGAGATTATAGATAAATTTCTTGAAAGTGAAGAATTATCATTTAAAGAAAAAGAAGAATATCAAGGACTTTCTCTCATATTTTTAGGCTTAATTCATCAAGAATTGGATAATATCCCAAGAGCAAAAGAAAGTTTCAAAAAAGCATTCCAAATAACGAATAACTCCATTAAAGTAAAATTAAAATATTATCTAATGAGGGCAAAATATTATAAAACTAAAGGACAATTACCATTAGTTCAAAAAATGTTAAGATTAGGATTAAAGGATATAAATGTTAGTTCTGTAGATGATAATTCAAGAAAAATTCTAATTAATCTATTTATGGAGATTGCTGAATATTATATTCATGATAGACCAGATAGAAAGAAGGCAGAATATTACCTTAAAGGTATAAGAGATTCTATAAATTTAACAACAATCTCAGGTATTAAGAAATCTATTAGATGGAATTTATTAATGAATGATTTTTATAAATTTTTAATAAAAGATCAAGATAAAGCTCAATTTTACTTTAAAAAAAGTCAAACTCTACAAAATCAATTAAGAATTATAGGGTTATCAGAATAAAATAAATAAAAATAATTTAATTCGTATATTTATTTCTTTTTGCTCCAATAGAATTTGGTTGACCAGAATATTTTTGCTGTACAAATCGACTTTTATAAAGTTCTCTATAACGCATTCTTGGAGGTTTTTTTGAATTTGAATTAACTCCTGTTCTTTCAATTTTAGGAGTTTGCATTTTAACTTTTCCTGCTTTTGTTAAACTTCCGTGAGAGCCTGGCATTAATTATCACTTGTATTGAAATATTAAATTTTATATTATTAATAAGGAAATGAATAAAATAAATTTTATTAAATTAAATTATAAAGAATGTGATTTAAGTATAAAAATTTAATTTGAATAATTCTCTTTTATTATTAGAGAAAAATAAAAATATTTTTTGAGAATATGAGTGCAGAACCACCAAATTTAGAAAATAGAACCACAATGGCTTTATGTCTTTTACTTTTTATAGTTTCTGCTATAATAGCTATTTTAAGTTACTTAATCTTTGATGTTTTCTGGATTATGATTATTCCACTCGCATTTTTAATTGTTATAATTATCTCCCAATCATTTTCAAGATTATTTTGGAATACAAATAAAAAATGTCCTAGATGTAGAGAGTCTGTAAGTATATATAGTGAATTTTGTCCAAATTGTGGGTTTAAACTAATCATATCATGCCCTGAGTGTCAAGGCATTATGAGTTTTGATGATCCCATCTGTAAAACTTGTGGTTATAGATTTAATAAAATCTATATCCCGGATGATGCTGAAATTGAATTAGCATATGATGAAAAAAAAAATAAACAAATTGTAGAACAACTTAATTTTTGTCCTCATTGTGGAGTACAATTAGAGATAAATAAGCAAAACCTAAGATTTTGTGATCAATGTGGGAGTAGAATTAATTTATAGATGATATATTTTTCACATCTTTCAACGATCTATTATTAAAGGATAACTAAAGTGTATTTTTAAATAATTGCTCTAAAACTTTAAATGAGAAAGATATAGAACTAATTCAATAATTTATAAATATAGAATTTTATAAGAAATAATTATTCCTTTATTTTATTAATTAATAAGTATATACACCCATGCTCGTTGGTTTGGATTAATTGATCTCAAAAATGATAAATAATTTAATTGATCATAATTTTACAAAGATACAATTATATATATTACACCATTTAAATATGGGGACTTGGCGCAGCCCGGTAGCGCGATAGCCTCCAGAGTTATAATTAAGAGAATTTTTCTCTTAATGAGGAATGGTCGAGGGTTCAATTCCCTCAGTCCCCATTTTAAGCGTGCAGAGAAGGTCTGCCCAAATTAAGAATCCTTATTCCTATTAATAAAAATAACTGTAATCCTATATTGACTCAAAAATTTTTATAAAAAAAGAAAAATCCATTAGATAGATTCTAGATGATATATTTAATCAACCAAAAAATGAACTCTAAAAAAAAAAATTATAATATACATATTTTAATTAAATAATTTAAACTTTTAAATATCAATATCATATTATTAAAAAAAGAGAGACCTTATGATAAATAAATCCAATTTTTTAAAAAGAATATATTTCAATAGAATTAGAATCAACATATTTTAATTATTTTTCAATACTTCACTTATTTTTTATTAAACCTCCTATAATTATAATATGTTCCATTTTAACTATATTTTTATTAGTATTCAACTATAATTGAACTACCACGCCCTAAACAGCAATGTCATTAAGTTAAGCAATCACTTTTTTTTTATACTTCCAAAACCATAATTTCTGACTATTAGTAAGATTACCTCGAAGATTAATGCGATTCTTGCGAACAATTACGGGATTTTTCTTAA
>Ga0315549_1003390_pt1 | contig 14270 bp, 11 predicted proteins | sample SalMarSW160200MG_FD_203101 | JGI IMG/M metagenome (GOLD analysis project Ga0315549, IMG submission 203101) | Salt marsh sediment microbial communities from the Plum Island Ecosystem LTER, Massachusetts, United States - Salt Marsh Sediment SW1601-200 ... | reverse complement strand
TGCTCGCAATGACATTAATTGAGCTATAATATAACAAAAGAAAAATCTCTGTGTTCTCTGCGGCATATAGGAATATTGAATGTCGAACAATGAAACAATAAATCCTGAAACAAGTCACCACTCACCACTCACCAATCACCAGAAAGTAGCCTGGTGGCATTGGCATAGGCGTTTGTATAATTGGGTGATTCATTTTGCTGATACCAGGCATGGCTCGACGGCTTTATTTTGTCTGAGTTTTGCTGAGTCAAGTTTTTTCCCCGTTCCGCCGGATGTCCTGCTTATGCCGCTGGCATTAGGCGCGCCGCGAAAATGGTTTCGTTTTGCCCTTGCCTGCTCAATAGCATCGGTGTTTGGTGGTATTCTGGGCTATTTGATCGGGACTTTTTTATGGTCTATGATTAGTCCGTGGGCTTATGCTCACCTGGGAGCGATTGGCCTGACAGAGGCGAATTTTGCAAAATTTGCAGGCTGGTATGATAAATACGATTTCTGGATTGTCTTTACCTGCGGCTTTACACCTTTGCCATATAAAGTTTGCACGATTTCCGCAGGCGTTGCGAGAATTAACTTTTTAGGATTTTTTATCGCCTCGGCAGTCAGTCGCTCGGCGAGATTCTTTATGGTGGCGGGGCTGTTCGGCTGGAAAGGTGAAAAAATCCGGCCTATCATTGAAAAATATTTCAACTGGTTCTCACTTGCGTTTGTTGCACTATTGATTGGTGGATTCCTTGTGATAAAATGGTTACATTGATAACCCCCCGGTAAACCGGGGGGCTAAACATGGGGTGTTGTCATGGATGATACACAAAAACGAACACTTCTGGCGGTTGCGCGTGACACTGTCGAGGCGGTTATTACCGGCGGGCCTATCCCTAAGCTCCATTCAGATGACCCTGAACTGAATGCCCCTTGCGGCTGCTTCGTGACGTTGAAGAACAAAGGCCGACTGCGAGGCTGCATCGGCCAATTCACTTCGCAAGGCCCATTGATTGAATTAGTCAGCCAGATGGCAAAGGCCTCGGCGACCGCTGACCCGCGTTTTTTTGCTAATCCCATAATGCCCGGCGAATTAAAAGAGTTGGATGTCGAAATATCAGTTCTGTCGCCACTGCAGCGGACGAATGAGCCGTTGAGTCTGCGCCTTGGCGTTGACGGCATCTATATCAAAAAGGGACGTGCTTCAGGCTGCTTTTTGCCGCAGGTCGCCACCGAGACCGGCTGGAGCAAAGAGGAATTTCTCTCGTACTGCTGCATACACAAAGCGGGCCTTGCCGCTGATGCCTGGCGTGACCCGGATACGGAGGTCTACTTATTTACCGCTGAGGTTTTCGGTGCGGAATTCAAAGACATATAGGTAGCAATCGGATATGGAGATTTCTACGGTTCATACAAAGCAGATTTATAGGGGGTTTGCGTCTGTAGTATTACGAACAAGTCCCTCGTCGCCGTCCTTCTCCGTAGAAGTTATACTACGAAGTCCGCTAGGGGATGCCTTACGGCAGATAAATGCCGGCGACGGCTAAACTTTTCTTAGGATGTATCTTTCAGTAATTGCTTTAGCTTTTCAAGCTCACCAGATTTTACATGGTAGCTGTGCTCGGCGTCGGGAAATTGGCCGCTCTTTACTTCTTTGCTATAAGCGCTAAACGCATCAATTGTATTCTTGGCTAAATTGCCGTAGCTCTTTGCGAATTTTGGGCCTGGCCCTTGCGTCAAACCCAAAATATCATGTGCGATCAGGATTTGTCCGTCACAGCCATGTCCGGAGCCACAGCCAATGACAGGTACTTCACAGCGTTTTGTAATGATCTCTGCTACCTCGGCAGCGGTTCCTTCAATCAGTAGTGAGTCGGCCCCGGCAGCGACCATTTGCTCAGCAAGGCTTATTAGCTCCATTGCCAGCTCTGCCGTTGTAGCCTCAGCCTTGAACCGACCAATCTTACCGATACTCTGCGGCCTTATTCCAATATGTGCCATCACAGCTATACCGGCATCGCTCACTGCTTTAATAATGTCGATATGTGCATTGGTAACTTCGAGCTTAACCATTTGTGCTCCGGCTTCGACACTTGATAAGATAGAAAAGGTAAATCGGCGACAAGATATAAATCTGGTGCGCCTCGGCGAACTGCGGTAGTTATTGCTACCATAAAGTCCATTGTAGCCGGCAGCGTTGAATCAAAGCCGAGTACCACCTGAGCTGCGGAATCGCCCACCAATATCATCTGTATATCGGTTTGACAGAGAAGCTTGGCTGTAGTGTAATCGTAACAACTAACTGCAACAATCCTGTGATTTTGACGTTTGGCTGTCAGCAAATCAGCAATTGTAATTTTAGTACCCATATCAGTCTGCCCGAAAAAATGTATTGAGGATATAACAGGGTTTCGGTTAAAATATGAGAACAATATACTTTTATCAAGCGTAAAATTAACGTGATAAAAGATTGTATTTTTTAAACCTTTTAGAAAGAGCTATAGAAAAAATAGATTTTTCAGAATTAATGACTTGATTTCCAACGAAAAAAATGTAATGATTCTAAATCTGTCTTTTCAATAAAGTTTCACTAAAGAAATACTTGTAGTTTGTTCGATTATAGTTTATAAGCGCACAAATAGCTTTTCATCACCCTCCTCCGAAGCCAGATTCCGTTGTTTCGAGAATCTGGCTTTTTTAAAAACGCATGTTAGAACAGGCAAGCCACAAAATTTTCCAATATTAAACTGGGAAATAATAAAGCTGAAATAATCATCAGAGAATCCGTTGCTGAGCAAGTAGGCAGTAGTTTGGTGGTAGTAAATTTGCCAATAACTTATTCGTTTGTTTTCGGACAAGACATAATATAGTCTAGGCAATCGCCTAAATTGGCTGTTGCAATAGCAATAGTACAGTCAGCTGCACCGTAATAGAGGATGAGTTGATTAGTTTCTTTGTGAACGACAGCGCCGGTAGGGAACACCACACCCCCGACATCACCGACTCGTTCGTAATATGCCTCAGGTCCTAAGACCCATTCATCGCTTCGGCGTAGAACTTTCCATGGTGCGTTCAGTTCCAAAAGTACCAGTCCAACACGGTATATTTGCCCCGCAGTGGTGCTGCGGACACCGTGATAGAATATCAGCCAGCCGTGTGGTGTTTCTATAGGCTGGCAAGCCAGCCCCACTCTGTGGCAGTCCCAGTAGGCCGCTCTTGTTCTAATCAGTAATTGATGGTCGCCCCAATGCTTCAGATCCGGTGAGAAACTCAGCCAAATGTGCGCCTCGCCTCGGACAATAGGACGGTGGATGAGTGCAAATCGCCCATTAAATCTGCGAGGAAAGAGGCACGCATCTTTATCCTCGGGCGGTAGAAGGGCACCCAGCCGGGCAAAAGTCCTGAAATTCTTGGTAATCGCCAGCGAGATTACCGGACCACCCTCGCTGAAAGAAACATAAGTCACGGCGAATTGCTTTTGTTCTTCGAGCCAGACAATGCGTGGGTCTTCCAGACCCCACTTTTCCTCACGAGAGCTTTGGTCAGCCTCCAGCGTTGGCTCAGGGTCGATTTGCCAGTTTGTAAAGCCGTTGGTACTGCGGGCTACTGTTAAATGCGAAAAGCCACGCATGTCCTCCACGCGAACCAACAGCAGCGTCTCGGAATTAAACTTCGCCGACGCCGGATTAAAGACTGCATTCGCCGGGTAAGGCCAATCTTCCGGCGATAGGACCGGATTACCGTCAAATTTCTTAAAGAGGTCGTGTGCTTTTTGTGCCTGTGAAAGCTCGGCCATAGCTTAATTCCTAAAACATCGTCCAAATTCCAGGCCAAAAGCTAAGACAAATATACAATAACGCCTTGGATAAAAAGGTTTTTTTACTATTGTTCCAGCCTACATTATTACCTAACATAAATCGGCAAGATAGACGATTTCCTGTAGGTGAAAGTGCTAATTAGACACGGCTTTATAAAAAAAAACCATCTCGGGCAGGTTATTCAACCAATAACGAAGGATATTGCAATTTATGGTCCTCTATGCTACTTACACTCGTATATTGGTTATGCCTTTACCAGTTGTGTTTCATACAAGCTTTGATACAGTGTGCAGGTCTGGATTAGCTCATTGTGCTGGCCTTGAGCGATAATTTGCCCACCATCCATTACTACTATCACGTCTGCGGTAATAACGGTGCTGAATCTATGAGCGATTAAAAAAGTGGTTCTGTCCTGCATAATTTCTTCTATGGCTTTATGGATTTTGGCCTCGCTGTCGGCGTCAACCTGGCTGGTCGCTTCATCAAAAATTAAAATAGAGGGATTCTTCAGAATCGCTCTGGCTATAATGATTCTTTGCAATTGGCCACCGCTAAGGCCGACGCCTTGCTCACCAATAATTGTTTCATAGCCTTTGGGCAGAGGCACAATAAATTCGTGAGTAAACGCACGTTTAGCTGCATTAACTATTTCCTTTCTGGTGGCGTCCGGTTTACCATATGCGATATTTTCAGCAATAGTGGCGTTGAATGTTACCACATTTTGTGTAACCATTCCTATCTGGTCTCGCAAGCTGGATAGAGTTGCATTACGAATATCATTTCCGTCTATTAGTACCTGGCCGAAATCAGGGTCGTAAAATCTCGGTATTAGATTTGCCAGCGTTGTTTTACCTGAGCCGTTAGGTCCTACGATAGCGACATTATGTCCGGCGGGCACGACAAGGTTGACTCCCTTTAATACCGGTTTACCTGCTCCGGGATATGTAAATACGACATCTCTGAATTCTATTTGCTTTTTCAAAAGTGGCAGTTCCACCGCTGTGGGGTTTTCAAGCTCGACCGGCGTATCTATGACCGCAAAAACCCTTTCAGAAGCGGCATTTGCCTCCTGTATTTTGTTCCATATATCAGAAGTCTTTCTCGCCGACTCGGCAGCGACTCCTAATAAAATCAACAATCCGAAGAATTCAGGACCGTCTATATCGCCGGCAGTAACCCACTGTACTCCGATTATCAATGCTGCTGAACCTGCCGCCATTCCGAGCACTTCCAGCACCGGCGAAGTTGCAGCATCAACTTTTGAAATCTTTAGCAATTGTTTTAACAATCTATTGTTTATCGCCTTGAAAGACTCTCGCTCGTACTCGTGGCGGTTATAGACCTTGACCACTTTGAGCCCTGCCATTGCTTGCTGAAGCTTTGCCAGCATTTGCGAGCTGGCCATCAGCGATTTCCTTGTGGCACGTTTCATTTTTTTGCCGAAAACAAACACCAATCCCAGCACAAAAGGTGCACCGCATAAGAAAATCACCGTCAACTGCCAGTTTAGCCACATCGCGGCTGCCACCATAAAGAAAGCATTCAGCGGCTCTCGAAGTGCCTTGCCAAGCATTATTTTAACTGCCTTTCCCATGACACTGGTATCGTTGATGATTCTACTAACTGTGTCACTCGGCCGCTCATTGGCGAAAAATCCGACTGGCATATCCAGGGCGTGTCCGAAGGTGTCCTCCCGCAAATGATTTATTCCTATCTGTACTACTTTTTGAGCCGTGTATTCCTGATAGAATTTTGCCAGACATCTAATTATTGTAAAGGCACCCATCACCAATACGATAAAGATTACCGTTTTTATTTTGTTTTCCCTGGTTTGCTCTCTTGGCAACAAGCTCAAAGCTTTTTCCAAATGGTCCACGTAAAATGGTTTTGGGCCGGTGTTAAACGTTAATATTTTAGTATTAAGTTCACTTTCATTATTGATCCGCTGGAGCTGAATCTGAAAACTCGTGTTTGCAGGAGCGCTGGCAAGTGCTTCGAGCAGCCTGGCACGAGGCATTTGTTGTCCTTCTTCAACCAAGAACTCGCCAGCTCCAATAACAATGTCGGTCTCTTGTAGTCCTGCATTTCGCGCGGGACTTTCTTTGTCAATATCCGTTACGAGCAGATTATGAGAAACACCAGATACACTAAGATCCGTTATTCCCGGCACAGAGAAGGTTATGCCGTACCGGTGCGAGCAGATTTTTCTTTCCACCCAACCGTGCAAGCCCTCATCGCCCATCATCACTTTCAGAAGCGGTATTACCGTCACAAAACTTATCGACAAAAGTAATGAGACTACCATTGCGCTGACGAGGACAACAATAATCTGCGGCCATTGCGGCCAGATATATTTAAATACGCGTCTGAAATTATTCATTCAATATGTTCCACTATAACATAGCTTATAGCGTTTAATTTTCTCCTGCTGAGTGTTATACGCTACATATTTAGGTCAGAGCACACTACCAAAACCTGCCTCGCAGGTCAACTGTGAAAAGACCCTTAAAGTGAGCTAAAGTGGGCTTGGCCATTCTGCGAATTTGGAGTGCCTAAAGTGACTGAAATTTTTGTCCCTCCACAGGATGTGGCGCCAGCCATCCCAGCGACCTCACGGCAGAGCGAAGTCGAGAGAATGGATATAACTTTAGCTCACTTTAAGCATTTTAGCTCACTTTAGATTCTCTTCGTCGGTTCAGCAATTTCCAGCCCGACGGCAAAAGGAATGCAGCCAGCGCTATCTTCAACAGGTCACCGACAACAAAAGGATATAAGCCCACCATTAACACGGTCTTGTTGAAGCCCGTTAGGCAACACAACCAGAGCAGGCCGAAGACATAGAGTGTTATATTTCCGAAAGCCATTGCCAGGGCGGTAGTCTCAACTCGTCGGTCCCATCCTCTCTCAGCCAACAGTCCCGTTACATAGGCGGCGACAACAAAACCGACCAGATAGCCACCGGTCGGTCCTAAGAGTATTGAAAAACCACCTCCTAAGGCAAACACGCCAAATCCTGTCATTCCCATCATTATGTATAAAACCACAGATAAGCTCCCACGCCAAGCTCCAAATAGTGCTCCCACCATCAGCACTGCAAAGGTCTGGCCGGTAATGGGAACGGGACTAAAGGGCAGGAAAATCCTCAACCGGGCACTAACGGCAATGAATAAAGAGCCGCCAATCATCAAAGCGACATCATAAAGACCGGCGTATATCTTCATAGACGGCCGTAACAAACCTGCATACGTCACATTTGCCTGCATATCTGCTACACCAATAAAATCGACTCGACTCAATTAATCCGACAACTTGACGACCAAATAAACACATCTGCAATTAGCCAAAGATTATACTAAAACTTTTCCTTATGTCAAATGCTGGGACGTCAACTTTTATAAAACCAACCATCCTCTGCAGCAAAAGGGGTGAATAACCAGCACCGCGGGGGTGTCGGCTAAACTACTTGCCGATGCAAAACCGAGAGAATATTTGTTCCAGTATTTGCTCATTGACTCCACCTGTGGCGGATTGTTCGATGCCGGAAATGGCCTGATAAGCAGCTCGCAGCATCATCGCTGCAACCTCGTCATTTCCGGCCTTGCATTCGTTGACGGCCTCACTTATATGCGTCTTAGACTCGGTGACAGCCTGTCTGTGCCGGGCGGTGAGTGTGACGTTTGTTGCTTGATACTCGATGCTCGTCGCTCGATTCTTGATGCTCGATTCTCGACGAGTATCCGGTATCGAGTATCCAGTATCGAGTAGTTTTCTATCGATAGTATCGCGCAGAGTCTTCAAGCCGGCACCCGTTTTGACCGAAATCGGTAAAAACTCACCTGTGCCTGTGTCACCATAGGTGCAGGCAGAATAGAAGATTTCCTTCAGCTTACAGAGGCGGTTAACCAAATCTTTCTCTGCTACCAAATCGCATTTCGTCGCAATCGGCACTAAAACTTTCGGCTCCACTAATCGCTTCGCCGAGGTATCCTCGGTCCAATCCTCTTTTGATATATCGACACAGAAGATGACCACGTCACTATTTGCTAGCGCTTCAATAGCCGCCTGCTGTGCCAATTCATCCAGAACAGAGGACAGAGGACGGAGGTCAGAGGACAGAACTTCTGTCCCTTCGGCTTCGCTCAGGGCAGGCTTCTGTCTTCTGTCTTCTGTCTTCAGAGTGAGTCCTGCACAGTCGAACAGCACACATTTGCAGTGAGTCAACGTCAAAAGGCCACTTAAAACATCCCTGGTGGTTTTGCTCTGTTCCGAGACGATACTTCTTTCTGTGCCGAGCAGTTTGTTGAGCAGGCTGCTCTTTCCAGCGTTAGTAACGCCGGCGATGCCAACCGCCGGTAAGTCAATTACAGATTCATAGCTCAAGCCGGCTGACAACAATTGCTCAAGCCGTTCTTTTATCTGGGTAAGTCTTTCAACCGCCTCTTGGCGGTTTATAAATTCGATTGTCTCGCCACTGAAATCCAGTCCTGCTTCAATCAAGCTCAGGCAATCCATCATAGCCGAGCGCACCTTTTCTGTGGCTTGTCCTAAGCTTCCGCTGAGAAGCTTCTCAGCGGCGGCCAATTGAAATGTGTTCGAGCTGACCACAATTTCATTGACGGCCTCAGCTTGAGCCAGATCAAGTTTGCCGTTCAGATACGCTCGTGCGGTAAACTCGCCGGGCCCAGCCATACGGATTTGGTGAGCGATCAGTGGTGAGTAGGGTGGGGCTTGACCCACCGATTTTTCTTTAGAAAGTAAAGGTGGGCTAAAGCCCACCCTACGTGCCTTGAGAATATTGTTTACAAGAAACTCGGTAACAGAGTCGCTCGCATAAAGGTGAATCTCGGCTATGTCATCGCCGGTATAGGATTGCGGTGCGAAAAACAAATACAAATGCGCATCAACTTCCAGTTCGTTATCAATCGCGACGTGCCCGGCTATTAACCGAGGGACGAGGGACGACGGTTGAGGGACGAGGGACAACGGTTGAGGGACGAAAGACGAGGGACGAGGGACGAGGGACGAGATGGCTGGCCTGAAAATCCGCCGGCAGATTCCAATCGTAGCAGGGCCGGTTATGCGAACAATTGACCTTGCCCCCGAGCTCGGCGAACTAACAGCTACAATAGTGTCATTAAGGTTGTACATTTTGGTTAAATGTTAATTGGTTAAAGGGCAAATTCAATTGCCAATCGACAAATTTCCCGTTAAACCTGTTATTAGGTTTACTATAACCAACTCTAAAGTGAAAAATGTGTAACCTTAGCCTATTTCGCGAGTTACGAAAAAGACAGAAATTTTTACAGAATTTACTTAAACATATCGCCGATATTTATTATATTAATAAAAGATAAAGCGGGTAAGTCCTACAGTGTGCCTTGGGTGTTTCCTTCCATCGGTTGGCCAATAGCCCAGGGAAGACCGACATTGCAGGGGCCGCTTTTTTTATTTATATCTCACCGGCAAATACGCTGTCTCATAATTTATTTTGCTGCTGTATATCCTATACCAATTACAGTCTCCAAGCTCGTATTTTCTAAAAGTACCCCAACAAAATAAATCTACTGCCTGCAAACCTTCATTATTCTCAGAACTAAGATGGTCAACTTTAAGACCTGTATTTAAAGGCAAAAGGGCCTGTAAGTGATTTTCCATATACTGATTAAAATCTCTTATTTCCTTTCTGTTTTTACTCTTATCAACAACAAGTCTAACATTGGTAAAAATTGTCCTTAATGGTAGCTTTTCAAGAATAAAACGAGCAATGAAATTATACAGTTTCTTTCTACCTGCTTTAGTTTGAAGTTCTGGATACACTCTCTCTTTATTTAGGATGACTGTATAGATTCCCCAGTCACTTTCTTTTAGTTTTCTAAAATAATATTCCTTAATTTGTATGGTTGTTTTAGTTTCCTTGAGCTCAGTTATTGTCCGCTTTTGTGTTTTTCTTTTATTCAACTTGTTTTTTAATGTACTTCTCACAGCTTTTTGAAAGTCTGTCCGGCTTAGTTCTGAGTGACAAACCAAAGGTGTGATAACAAACTTCTTGGTTGTCTTCTGCTTACTGAAGCCAAAACCCAGGTCTCCAGATTCATCCAGATATATAATCATCCTATCTGTTCTTCCCCGATTTCATAGGGGCCTTTTCACTTATTTTTTGCTTCGCTTTTAACTTTACTTTCCGGCCTTTAGTCGTTCCAGCAGTTTTTCTTCTATCGTCTGTGTTCAAAATCTGAAGAAAGGTTTCGGCTTTTTCTTTTTGACTTTGCCGCCGGTCTTGCTCGTTGCAGCGACTAATCCTTTTGATTCGTCCTCCTCCTTTTTACGGATGTGTTTTCTGATGACGTGCTGTTCAATAACACCAGCGAAGGTGCTGGTCATAATATATAGATTCACACCTGAGGGCAGCTTATACAGCATTAGTGGGAACAGAATCGGGAACATAATCATCATCATTTTTTGCTGCTGAGCCATTTGTGGACTGGCAGACGCAGCCGCCTGCGAAGGCATTAGCTTCTGCTGCAAATAAAATGCAACGCCCATCAAGATAGGCAGCAAATTCAGCGACTCTATTTTCCAGCCTAATAAAGGTATGGTTATCGTTGAAAATCTAATCAGGGCATCCGGAAGTGAAAGGTCTGTAATCCAAAACGGCAAAAATGCTGCACCGCGCAGGTTAACACTGGCGTTTACTGCGCTCCACAAAGCAATCCAGATCGGCATCTGCACCATCATCGGCAGCATCCCCATAATCGGCGAGGCGCCCTGTTTCTTGTAGAGCTGCATCAACTGCTTGTTCATCTCAGCCTTATTGTTGGCGTATTTCTTCTTTATCTCTTCAGTTCTCGGTGCCAGCTTGCTCATTTTGCTCATTGAGACCTGGCTCTTTTTAGTGACCGGATGCATAACAAGGCGCATTAGGAACACCAATATAATTATGACTATCCCATAGTTGCCGATGAATACATACATCCATTTCATCAATACCAGTATCCCAAAAGCCAGGGGGCGTATAATGCTCGCCGGACAACAGCAGCATGGCATAAAGGTTATTGTTTGACCGAAGCCGAGTTGTTTATACAGTTCGTCCCTATAGAAAAGGTCTCTATCTTTAGGCCCAATATAAAGTTGGAAACCGTATGTCTTTGATGCACTTAGCTGGCCTGCCGCTGCGAAAGTCGCGTCTGCGACTTTCAAATCCAATCCTATCGTTTCATCACCGCTATTGCCGCGCTCGTCCCGATCAGGATTGTAAAACCAGGCAGTTTTCTCTGCCACCCATTCGCAGTAGTCTTTGCCCTTCCGCTCCAGCGAATCTTCGACATCCGGCACAGGCCTGACTATCGCAGCGAAATATTTATTCGCTGTCGCCGCCCACAAAAAACGAGCTTGTCTTTGAGCGCTGGGAAGATTACGTCCTATTTGCAAATTCTGCTTCGCCTCTCTGATCTGAGCCTGGTCCCGTAGCTGTAGAGCCTTTTGGTATTGACGTGTAGTATCCTTCAAACCCACACTGCCCGAAAAAAGATTCATGGGAAATCCAACTAACATATCTTTTCGGGATGAGACAATTTGTCCATCGTCGGTTAGAAATCCTCCGATGACATTTCTCAAATCGCTTCTAAAGGCTTCTCTGCCAATACCAACCGGCCCAGATAAACCGAATTTTGCTTCTTGCTCGGTGTCGGAGAGATTTTCGACGGTCAGTTTGCACTCGGTCATATAGCTGCCGATAGAAACTTTATAGGTTTTTGTCAGCTTTAGAATCGGCCCATCGTCGTCATCTTTGATAACTACCGCAAAGGCGGCTGTTTCAGAACCATCCGGAGCGGTTTCAATACCCAAGCACTGCCAGCTTAACCTATCCAGAGCAAATTGCCGGTTCTGTTTAACAAGCACTAATTCCATATTTGCCATCGATAGCAGCTCACGGCCGTCGTGGTATTTTATAGGTGAAAGGAGTGCCAGAGGTTGAGGGTCTTTATAGTTGCGGTCATTAAATCCACTTGGTCGTCCATTATGAAGGCCGCTACTGAAGGTTGCTTTTCTTATAGCCGCACCTACAGAGCTCAGCTCCAACTGGAGCTTGTATCCGGTCTCGTGGTCTTCGGTTTTAGGGACCTTTGCTCCGAGAATAATAGTCTCGGTAGGACCGCCAACGGCGCTCAATTCAGCCGGTCTCCGCGTTAAACGCGAAGCAGGACCCCCAGTGGAACTGGGGGCTATATATTTATCAGGTTCGTTGGGCTCGTCTTGCGATGTCAGTACATTGACAGTATCCTGCAATTCACCGGATGCTCGAAGGTCAGCCGCGGCGGACTGTAGAACAATGCAGTGTTGTCCTGTCTTTGGGTAGCTCTGAAAGAGCCCTGATTCGATAACAAGTCCGCCACAAAAAGCCACAAAACAAATTACAATTGAGGTTAAAAGAATTCTCATAATTTTCTATCTCGTATTTCGCTTCACGCTTCACGAGATGCGCTTTACGCGATTTATCTTCCGTCGCGCAGCCGCTCGGCGTGGAAGTTGTCTAATTGCTCTATTGCCAGAATCTTTTTTGCGGTAGTCTCGAAATCGTATTCCAGCCGTACAAAGTGGACTTTATTTTTGTCAACATACACATAGCTTGCCCGGTTATCCCTGTCTCTCGGCTGCCCAACTGAGCCGATATTGATAATTGCTTTTTCGTCATCGATAATCGGATAGACACCGCCCAGCTCGTCGGGTAGATAGAAATCCGGCTCATCAAGGAATACGCCGGGCATGTGTGTATGGCCCACAAAGCAGATATGCTTAACTCGCTCAAACAGCAAACGAAACTTTGCCGGATTGGTATAAACATCATCAGGAAATATGTATTCATTGACCGGCCTTCTCGGTGAAGCATGGACAAAATCTATGTTCGATGTGTTAGCTCCGATTTCTATCGCCAACGACCGGCGCATTGGCAGATTGCCTAAAAAGCTCCAGCGTCGGTCGTTGTGATTTCCTTCTTGTTCCGTTTCGAGTACATCGCGGGTCCAGAAACTTGCCTGCTCGGCGCCGTAGTTGAAGTTTGTCGGCTCATAAAAGACCGCGTAGTCGTGATTGCCCAGGACGCACCAGTCTGCCTTTTCAATAATCAAATCCAGGCATTCTTTCGGGTTCGGCCCATAGCCGACCACATCGCCCAGGCAGTAAATCGTTTTGATGCCGTGTTTTTCTATATCTGCCAAGACTACCGATAAAGCCTCGATGTTAGAATGTATATCACTTAAAACTGCAAACATAAACTAACCTAAATGAACAAAACACACTATTAGCAATAAGTTTATACCTAATACCAAAAATACTGAAGAAATGCCAGAATATTTATTGGAAAAGACCCCGCAACCTCGCTCCGCCGAAGCGGCTACGCAAAGGCGAGTAAATTGCGGGGCTAAACAAATCAACATATTTAGCCGCCAAATCCTTCGACCTCCCGTAATGGCGTTAGCCATGCTGCGCAGGGATGGCTTAGTCCACGGCTCAGGACGGGTTTATTTGGCGGTTTTACCAATGTTCGCTTCAAAATTCACGAGGTGCTCTATTTGGTTGCTTTGTTGGTTGGTGCTGCTATAATGTCGGGATACGATGTAACGAGCCCCGTTAGAAATTACAGAAGGGGCAAAGATGACGCCGTAGGACCTTTAGTCACTTCGGGGGATGATGGAAAAAGAGAAAATTTTCTAACGGGGCGAGATACGAAAATGACGGATATGACTTTACTTGAAACGCGTGGGCTGGTAAAGAAATATTCCGGCCGGGCTGTGGTTAACGAAGTATCCATCACGATTGGCCGGCGCAGTATAGTCGGCCTTCTCGGTCGAAATGGAGCCGGTAAAACCACTACTTTCCGGATGATTGTGGGTATGATAACGCCCAATAGTGGACAGGTCATCTTTGAAGGCAGAGATGTTACTAAGTTACCTATGTATAAACGGGCCCGACTGGGTATCGGCTATCTCTCACAGGAGCCGAGCATTTTTCAGCGTCTCAGCGTTCTGGACAATCTATATGCTATCCTGGAGACGATGTCTATTACGAGTGCTGAGCGGTACAATAAGGCCGGTATGCTTATTAAGCGTTTCGGACTAACTGAGGTGGCTGACAGCCAGGGCAGATTCTTATCCGGCGGTGAGCGAAGAAAACTTGAAATCGCCCGAGCTATGGTAACTGATCCTTCATTAATTCTTCTGGACGAGCCTTTTAGCGGAGTTGACCCTATTACGGTTCAGGATTTGCAGCAGGAGATACGCCGACTTATCGCCACCGGCGTCAGTGTTCTTATTACCGACCACAATGTCGAGAGGACGCTCGAAGTAGTTGATAAAGCGTACATCATCGACCACGGAAAGGTAATTGGTGCTGGCTCACCAGCCGAAATCGTCCGTAACGAGACCGTTAGACAGCTCTACCTCGGCAGCACCTTCGCCGGAAACGAATTTGACAGCA
>Ga0315549_1003389_pt1 | contig 14273 bp, 9 predicted proteins | sample SalMarSW160200MG_FD_203101 | JGI IMG/M metagenome (GOLD analysis project Ga0315549, IMG submission 203101) | Salt marsh sediment microbial communities from the Plum Island Ecosystem LTER, Massachusetts, United States - Salt Marsh Sediment SW1601-200 ... | reverse complement strand
GCCTTGCTCCGTGCCACACTGCTGTAAGGACCGGAGCGTGCAGAGCAGAGACTACAGAATTGGCTGCGAAGCATTTCCCTCAAGTTGACCTGCTCCTTGCTCCCCCCGCTCCGCCGCTCCATTGATTGGGAGGTGCCTTGCTCCGTGCCACACTGCTGTAAGGACCGGAGCGTGCAGAGCGGTAACCGAGGCGGAATGGAGCGGTAACCGAGGCGGAACAGAGGGGTAACTGAGGCGGAAATCAAAGCGGAAACCGGGAGACAGATCCTGAAGTCACAATCTGGCTTAATGTTCAATAACTGCCAAACACTTCAAACTTTGGTCTGAGAGATTTTGTGTATGTAGGGGGAAACTGGGGATAAAGCCGCTAAAAAGGCGTGAATTGAGGAACGGACAGACCGTTGCTGAAAATGTAATTCATCTAGTTAATTATGAACTGGGAGTTACAAGCTAGTGGTTTGTCCAATAGCAGTAAGCCACAGTCCCAGGCTAAGGGAAGCAGGCTACTCTTCCAGCTATTTTGTTGGGGTAACTATTAAGAATATGCATACCCCAAGGGGTTCTTGGTCAAAAATCACACACTCTTGTGGAATTCCGGATTGTTCGCACAGCATCAGTAATTCCTCCGAAGTACGATAATTGAGGAACCATTTGCCAAACCACTCCATATAATTACGGCTTGGATTGCTAGGGTGAAAATTACCAACAACAATTTTACCGCCCCCACCGACCCACCTCATCATCATCTTCAACAAAGCTACCGCCTGACTGTTACTTAAATAGTCAAATAACCCCGCAGCCCAAATGAGGTCGTAACGAGATTTTGGTCGTATATTGAAGACATTACTTACTTCCCACTGAAATGAAGAATATAAATTTTGCTTCTGCACTATATTCTTCGCGTATGTGATAGCTCTATCGTCCATGTCAACGCAATGAAAGTGACTTCCAATAGCTTTCGTGCCTGCTAGGGTTAGTGCGTCAGCAATATCACGACAAGGGCCACAGGCTAGATCCAAAACAGCTAGAGCACTTTCGTTTTCGTTGCAGAGCGCAGTAAATGTATCGCAAAAAAAGTCCTTACGATTTCTAACGGCTTGCGATGAGGCCTGACGCTGACAGAACTCATCCCACAGTCTTCCCCTACCTGGGGAGTCAGTTTTGTTCGTGTATGTCCAATCAATGAATAAATAGTCTCCATGATATCCGAAGGGCTTATGTCTTACATGATACTGCATCGTGCTCTTGTCGAGTTCCTCACCGCAGATTTCGTACATGAACTCCATAAGATCACTACGATGATCCGGACAATCGAGAGACATCGCATCTATACGATCCAGTCGGCTATGAAATTCTTTTTCGAAGTATACGGGGTCCTCATCTACAATGCGTGGCAGATAATTGGCAAATGCCTCAATCTCCTTCCTGACTTTGCTTACTATACTGTCCATATCACTTTATCGCTATACTTCTCGTATATATTTTGGCTGATCATAAGTATAGCACTTAAAGACCGTGCTAATGACTTGTGGGTTCCGTGCCGAAATATCCGCTATCCTTGACAAATCCCAGAAATGTGTCATAGCTGAATTGTAGTCCTTACTACCTACTATTACTATTACCTTTTAGAATATTCAGTACTGACTCAGTTCTTTTGTAGATTACTGTCTTAAATCCCGAGGACTCCCTTTTTGCAGGACGAATATTATCACAATTCTGGTAGAGTGCTCATAGCCTGACCGATTCAGTTCCCTTAGTTAATTAGCCATGCTTTCATCACACAAAGTGACGGAATGTGCAACAACTATAGACACCGGCCTGGGAGACCGGGGCTTTATCAGCATACTATGCTGCCGTAACCGTAATTTTGATGGATTCAGGATTGCCTAATTCTTTGACCTGTTCTTTAGTTAAATATATTGTCAGCGGGTGGTCTTCCTTTTTCTCTTTATATCTCCAAGTTCCTGGTGTCTCTTTATCTTTGATTAGTATTATTTCCACTCGTGTTTCCTCCTCTATATTTTCTTCTTGGTCAATCAACTCCACTTCCTCCGTGGGGTTAATGTCTGGTGTTATGGCGATAGTGTCTTTATTGCCCTCGATGACTTTGCCCTCCACCACCGCTTTCTCCTCCTCAGTCAATCCATAAAGTTGGTAAATTAACTGGTCTATTTGAGATTCCAGTACTCCTACTTTAGCCTGCTTGGATGGATTAGAAAGATAATCTCCGTCTTTGGTAATAGCAATGATTTGGTCTCCAATATCTATGAAAGGCTTTTGCTCAGCAGTTGAGATCTTCTTTATGGGGATTTCAGAAAGCGGGGTAGCGATAAGCTCTAATGTCTCTCCCTTTCGTTTACCTTTATGGTAAAGCCAAATATAGTATAACTTAGAATTAAGAAGTGTTAAAATATATTTTAGTGAAACATCATGGTCTTTTTCGGTAATGAAAAAGACGTCTGAAGCCGCGTACCATGGAATCTCGTTGTATCCAAAAGTGTTTATTGGGCTGCGTTGAGGAGCAACGATTTTGGGACCATTGAAGTCTTGTCTTCTGCTTGTCGTAAGTACCCACCACATTCCCTTGCTAAATGCAGACATTAAAGTGCCTGGAGTTGGTCTATCTTCCAGTAATAACTTGAATTTTGAGAGGTGTGTCTTTATTGAAGGATATTCATCTATATCTAACCTTGATGTGTAATTCAGGTCAATCAACCATTCATTTGTGCTTTTATTTGCGGTATATTGTTTTATATTACTATTTTTAAACCACGGTTTTAGTATCTCTTTCTCTTTCTTGTCTAATTTCAAACCCTTGATTTCACTATCGGAAAGCACAAAAATACCGTCGCCGATGTTCGCATTGATGCGATACTTTTCAATGTGCTTTCTTGATACCTTATCCGCTCCGGTTACGATGCCTTGATTGACATTACAGAATTTAATGAGTTCTTGCCCTTGAGCTTTCAGTTTGTTTAAAATTCCTTGTAGAGGGTCATCCTCTGATTCAGCAGTACCGGTGAGTCGGATATAACATTCGTCCCCTTCATAAAGGGTACTTTGTGGCACCTTAAAATACGAGGTTTCGCTATCTGTCCAAGTTAAAATACTTTGTAAAACTGTATTTGTTGCTAATCCGGTTCTTTGTGTAATACAAGTCCGGGCATTCATGTTTTCATCTTGCCCTTTAGACATGATTGTTACCATATTATGCTGACCTAAGGCCGATTCAAATATCTTTAACTCATTGAAGTTGATTAACTCTCGAATTATCGACCGCCCTTTAACATCCTTTCTAAGTTTTGTGGCACCAGAAGCAGTTGGATAGTAATTAGTAGTGATAAAGGCAATCTGAGAATCTGATTTACCAACATTTAATGCCAGATGGAAGAAGAAATAGAATAAATCCATCTTCCCCTGATAATATCCTTTTAATGTGCCTAGTTTTATCTCCCGGAATATTTCCTTGTGCTTTTTTTCTCCAATATAGGGTGGGTTAGCGATGACAATATCAAATCCACTTTCTATTCCAAACATCCAACCAGGGTCGAACCATTTACTGGAATCATAAGAAAATGGATCCCATTCAGTAAGCTGTCTCACCAAAACATCCGAAACTGCCCATGCAACGTTTTCTTCAAAGAGTTTTCGTTGCGTAGCCCGGAAGTCTTTTTCGATTTGTTTTTTGTCTTCGGCGTAACTATTTAGATAACTATCTCTTAAATCTTTAAGTTTCTGTACTGTTTCTGTAACACCAAATCCACTCTGGCTTGCGACTTCCGGTAGCCCAATTAGGGAGTTAGCAGCTACAAACTTGAATTCTAAGTTTGGTAGGGGTTCAATACCACGATTATCTTCATCATCAAAAACTATCTCATCCACCACCAGGGAAAGAAAACACCTCAGTTTGGCAATCTCCACAGCAATAGGTTGTATATCCACGCCATAAATGGAGTCCCGGATAATCATAAGTTTGCGGATATATGCCCAGTTTTCCTTACGGATATTCTTTTCCACTGTTTTGAGCACCATCGGGTCAAGGGTAACAAGATATTGCTTTCTCCACAGCTCCAGCTTGGGGTCAACTTTTTCTAGCACCAATAATATGCGATGTAAGAGACCCATCGGAAAAGCTCCAGAACCAGAAGCTGGGTCGATGATTCTGATCTCCTTGAGTGCGGTTACAACAATATTCTTATCTTTTTCATTAAAGTTGATCGTGTCGTCTTCATGGGATAGTAATGAAATGAGCGTCTCTTCTGACAAACCGGTCTTATCATGTAAATACTGTTTCAGAGACTGCTCTACCATATAATCTACGATAGTACGAGGAGTGTAATAACTGCCGGTGGCTTTACGGGCGGTTTCACCGGTAAAGGGATCCACTTCGGCTAATAGGTTCTCAAATATTCTTCCTAACATCTCAGGGTCAACGGAGACATCAGCATCCACCGTGCTGTTTTCATCGATAGTAAAGTTGTATTGTTCTAGAACTGTCAGGATCTCTATAAACCATTTATCGGGTATTTTCAATCCATAATTAGCTATATTGGGATAATAGTCATTTACGTGCGGCTCAAATAGACCACCATTTAAGAAAGGCACGTTGTTTGCTTCCGGTACGGTAACCGGTTTTCTATCTTTGATTGGTTTATTCATTAGTTCAAAGAATATAGGTTCCAAAACAGAATGATAGTAATTCTCGTGTTTCACTGCGGCATTTGAAGATAAGGCTTCTTCCGAAATTAGAGGGATGTCTTTAGTTGACTTCTTGTGCTTTAAAAACCAACAAAATATTGAGCGACCGATAAGACGAATCGCGAACTCCTCGTAAGGTTTGCCATCATCACCCTTATATGGTAGAACCAATTCTCGTTCATTGCCATTTTTACCGGTCAAACGGTAAAAATATTGTGCTATCTCTTCATAAAACAGTTTATTAACCTTCTCCACGGAGAAAGCATCTTTGATTATATCCAGATTGGCAAAGCTGCAATTGCCCACTCTATCCAGAAAGGTTTTGTTCGTGAGGGTCGGACTAGCGTAATAGGTAAAGCGACGGAAGTTACTCCAGACTGTGCGGGTGGCATCCGGTGTGCCGTAAACCAAGCTCAATCGGAAATTATCGTTAGCATCGCTGAAGACAAAAATCCCGGCGTCATACCGGGTATAAAATTTCAGAATCCTCTTCGCTTTATCGTATTGGTCTTTTTTGCCGCTACGTTCCGTCAGGTCACGGGTGGCATCAGCGGTAACTACCACCAGTTTCTGACCATCTTCAAAGTTAATTTCGCCGATGCCTCTAAAGTGAGCAAAACGTTCGTCGTTATAATCAGCCAGATCATCATCCTTCTCGGTGTAGAAGTTGCTAACGCTCAAAAAGAAATCATTCAGGTTCCCATCCACACCATCGGTAATGACTTTCTGCAGTAAGACTTTACTCACTTCTCTTCCCTGATGTTTTCGATGGCCACAATTACCTCTTTTTCTAACTGCCCAACTTTCTGTTTTATCCGTGTTAAGTAATCAAACCCCAACTCATCCTGTAACCTGGTAAGTTCCTCTATGTTAGCCGCAATTCTCTTAGCGTCGGTGCTCTTAATGTCCAGGGCAGCGATGCGTCTTAATGTATAATCAGGGAGGGTCTTGTAGTCCTCAATGTCCTCCCGCAGATTCACCAGCAACTGGTGGAAGGGACGGTAAGCTTCCGTGGTGCCTACCAGTAGCGCCTTCACCATGGTAAACGCCTTTTTCTCCACGCTTAGTTCACTGGAGGGAACACCGGTTTTTTCCTTCAATTCTTTGATAGCGGGATAGTAATCCCAGAATTTATCGCTCCTGGGTAACGCTGGCTCGTCCTTAGCGCATTGAATCAATGGCAAGGCTTCTTCCATCAATATTTCGCTTGGCTCCTTGTCTTCGCTAGTGATGTGCCGAATAAATAGGCCCATACCTTTTTTGATAAATACAGTGAGCCCATATTTTTGGTGCTTTTTGGCGGCTTTGATGCGTGATGGCAGATTCGCGATGCGTTGTCTGGTGGCATCATCTACCTCGGCATACATACGGCGGATAGTGGTCTGCAGAGTCTCCCGCTCTGTGGCTTCCGGATTCTGCTGTACCTTTTCAAACAGCTTGGAGGCGGTGGGTTCTTCTTCCGGGTCAAATATCTTAGAGTCTTCGCCAAGGGTATTGTGAATCATGAACATCTTCTCAGCCGCGATCTGCCGGCTTTTCACGAAGTTTGCTCCCTTGACGGTGGGAAAGAAGTTATAGATATAAAGATTGTCGAACACTTTTTTACTAATGCGGTTGATTCTCCCGACGCGTTGAATCACCCGAGTGGGATTCCAAGGAATGTCCATGTTGATGACAGCGCCGGCGCGGTTCAGGTTCACGCCTTCTGACATTTTATCCGTCGTAAGGAGAATCTGGAACTCGTTTACCTGTTTCTTAAAGGTGGTGTCGAAATTCGCCAAGATGTCGACCACCCTGGCTTTATTTAAGTCACCCTTGACACTAATGATCTGTCCGCCGTGTGTCTTTTCTAGATGTTCTTCCACGTATTTAACGGTATCTATATATTCGGAGAACACAATGACTTTTCTGTTAGGTTCGCTGGCTTTGTCTTTTGACTTCAAAACTTCGATCAGTTTTTCTTCCAGAGATTTTAGTTTGGGGTCATTATCTACAAGTTTTAAATCGTCCAGTTCTTCGAGGATTTTCTCAAATAGCTTCTGATCCGACTTTATATCCGTCAAGAATATGTCCTTTTGCTTGAAGGATTTCTCGTTGAGTTTATAGACCTTGTTTTTCTTCGGGTTGACATTGTAAGTTAATAGTTCTTTTTCAAACTTCTCTAATGCCTCTAGAATCTCGTCACCTTCAGCGTCATACATATCTGTAATAAAACCACGATCGAGTACGTATTGTCCCTTGCTGTTATCTATGAATTTCAGCACGATCTCTGTGATACGCTTGAAATTCTCAATACTCTGGCGAAAAGCACCGAAGGAGCTCTCGAATCTTTTTACGAGCAATCGGCGCATGAAGTCGTACAGGTTTTTCTGGATTAAGGCTTCACGGTTCTCTTCCCGATTAAGCTCTTCCTCATCCAGCCCGACGATACCGGCCTCATATTCAAAGGGACGATAAATAGCACCTTTAAAGTCTCCCCCTTCACCGAAGTACTTCGATATCACCCGGTCATAGAAGTCATTCTGTTCCAGAGTCAATTCAAAGAACGCCTCACAGGGGTCTTTGACTTCAGACAATTCGTGAATCTCTTTGGAGTAAACAGGGTCCGTTTTCAAGTCGATACGATTACGGCGGATAGTGACCGGAGATATAACCGACCGAATGTCCGCTGCCAGGTACTTAGAGCGCGCAGTTACCTTTTTCAGGTCGATTTTATCCTCGCCAAACAGTGTTTTGTAATCCGTTAAAGCGCTATTCCGTTTGGCTGCGTCTGGAGAATTATAGTTTTTCTTGATGTTGGCTAAACGCTTAAAGGTTTGATTATACTGACGGAACCGCTCATCCAGGTTATTAGATAGGGTTAGGTTTGATTTACCCGGCACGATGAACAGCTTCAGCATCGCAAAGATATCGGCAGGGGTATTATTAAAAGGCGTGGCGGTGAGAAGTATGACGATCCTATTACGGCAGATGTTCTGTAGCACCTGATATGCTTCTGTATCCTGGTTGCGGAATCGGTGGGCTTCATCAATGATAACGACCTCGAAATCATTTTCATTCTGTATTAACTTAAAAGTCTCTTTCAGAGTCTCGAGCCCGCAGCTACGGATCTCCCAACCGGAAAGTTCGAAGTCATGTTTATATTTCTCCCATCCAGTCCGAACTCCTTCAGTAATGCCCCCAATTAGTGCTGGTGGGCAGATAATCAATCCACGGCTGTACAAGCACTTGGCAACCATTCCAGCAATAACGCTCTTGCCCAACCCCACCACATCAGAGATAATGACACCATGCTCTTTCTCGATAACACTGAGGGCTTGAGCTACCGCGTCCACCTGATAGGCATACTTTTTATAGCCGCTTTTCTCTAATAACTGGAATACGTATTCTTTGATATCCCTAGGCTTGTGTAATTCCTGATAGGTTTTTAGGACGTAAGCAAAGGCTTCATATGGGGTAATATCAGCGATTAACGTCGCTTCGGTAAGCACTTTGATCAATTCAATTCTAAAGGCGTCGTCCTCGGTTATCTTAACGGATTTGGATGTATCCCAGAGTTCGTCGAAGTAACCCTCAGCTTCCGGTGAGCCGTAATCACTGATTTCAACGTTTAGTTCATTCTGCTGACCTAGCCCAGCGCGTGTGAGATTACTGCTCCCGGTGATAAAACAACAGGGTTTGTGCACAGCATGAGCATCCTGAAATTTGAAAAAATACAGCTTCGCGTGGTTCGGTTCTCTGGTCTTCCGTATTATCAGCTTGTTGTCTGTGATAAGTTGTATGAAAAATTTGGCTTGTTCGTAGAACTCTTGGTTGTCAAACTCATCGGAGTTTATCGATTTTATTACAGAATCTTTGAATAGAAGTTGGTGTCTGTTCCCGTCTAGCTTAGCAGAAATGCCATATTCATTCAGTCCATAAACCTGTCTATCGACATTAAGACCAACCAAAACTTTCAACACAACATCCGGGTTTTGCTTTAAGGATTCATATAACTCTCTGATGCCGGAGAAATAGAAAAATCCTACTAAGAATTTTAACTCTTTGCTGATACCGATAAGCTGCGAGATACGCTCTTTTAGAATTTTATTTCCGGTATTGTTAATAAATGTGCTTGAATTTTTAGGATCAGGCATTTTCCCACCTTTGAGATTCAGTTGGCATATTTAGTTCTCGCCTTTAGATATCTCACCATCTGGATATCCCTGGCGCTCCAGCTCATGCTTGATAGCTTCAAAAACCCAATCTTGGATAGTCTGGTCGGTTTCGGCTGCGCGGATACGTACCTTTTTATGCATAGCTTCGGGCAAACGAACATGAATCATTCGCTCCTTTTCACCTTTTGGGTTCTTGCTTTCCATATCCCTCCCATCAAGCAGCAGGTTTGTTACAAATATAACGCCGTTAGACAAAGGAAGTCAAGGTAGATTACACAGATCTAAGGTAAAGAAAGAGGGGAAGCTCGAAGCTTCCACTCCCGATTTTGACGCTCCCGGTGACGCTCCCCGCGGACAGTGTCAGTTGTGGTCGGTTGTGGTCAATCGCAGGACGGGTACTCGGGTGATTAGTCTGGACCATCTCAGACACCATCGGACGGGGTATCGGGCTCATCCTCCGAAGACCGGTGTTCTTTGCATTAAACAATACTGACAATTGTGTAGTAGTGCTTGTTAGATGGGATGATATAGTATGAACGTGTTATAATTACATTACAGAATGATTCTGTAATAAGCAAGTCATTTGGTAGTTGAATGCCAGCCGTTGCTCAGTTTTCGCAGACAGAACTAGAAAGTATCTGTCGTGTACTTGCTGATACAAATACTGGTCTCACTGGTAGCGAGATAGGTAGCATCTTATCACAACTGGGTATTCCTGACCCAATGCCTACTATGACCAAGCGACATCGTCTTTTTCAAGCCCTCGCTGAGCACCAAGAACAAACGCATTCGGGTAATATCGTTTGTGCATTTGTTCAAGAAGCGATGAACCCTGTGCGGTACACAAGCAACCGTATGCTCTTTGACTCGCGCCGAGATACTCTGAACACGATCCTAGCCTTTTGTGGCTACTCTTTAGGTGAAGATGGTAAGTTGCGCTTGCGTACTGAACCAGCGCGTACACTCACCGAGGCCGAAGAGGCTGCTGGACGTCTTCGCTCGGAGTTGGCCCGCCGGGGAGTACATCCCGACGTACTAAATTTCTGCCAGCCAGAATTACTCCAGGACAACTACTTCCACGCAGTCTTCGAGGCGACAAAGAGCGTGGCGGACAAGATAAGGGAAAAGGCCGAAGTAGATGGAGACGGCTCTGAACTCGTTGACCGTGCTTTCGGCATCGGAAAGAGAGGAATACCGCTTTTGGCATTCAATAGTCTTCAGACTGAGACCGAACGCAGCGAGCATAACGGCCTGATACAGTTGATGAAGGGGATGTTCGGGATCTTTCGCAACGTCACAGCGCACGCCCCCAAGGCAAAGTGGCCCGTTTCGGAACGAGATGCGCTGGATTTGCTTACTATTGCATCATATCTACATCGACGCCTTGATGCCTGTTTTAGAACTCCCCAGCCAGTATAAATATAAAAATGTGTATTCTGATACCTATCTACGATTTAGGTTGACTTCTACTGAACAACCCTCGGAAATGTTGGCTAAAATCTGGAAGCTTGTTTGTCCTATCAGTCCAAGGTACACTAGATAGTGGTCAGACGACGGCAAAGTTAACGGACGCATAATAAGAAGGATACTCAAGTAGGAAGCTTACAGACTAAGCCTTGGTGATTGCTTATGAAAGAGCCGCATGTTGAATCGTTAGTTTACAGAGCTGAGTCAGCGAAAGACATTATCTATGATGACCCTCCACCGGTAGAGGTTGATATCGACAAATGGGAGGGCTGTTTAGAAAACGGTATCTTAACCTGCCGCATGAAGACACACTATGCCTCAATCTCTGATGCTCGAAAGGAGATTGAGAGCTATCTACGAGCTTGGGAAGTTAATGCCAACCTGAAGCAGGGAAAAGGTACAATCAAATTTGTTTACCAAGATGCAAATGTAATCGATTTGGCACCTCCAAAGACTGGCCGCGGCGTTGTGGAAATTGGGGGAGTGATAACCGGCACTGGAACCATGGCTGCTAGCGTCCAGATAATCCGAAAGAGGTATCCACCGCCGCCAAAAAATTTCATAGTATCTCCTGATGTAGAAACGCTCTGGGGTAGATACGAGGGCTATCTTGACGGCAAAGAGCACTTACAGGCTATGGCATTCTTTTGTCTTAATACGGTTGAGGGAATTTGCGGGCGGCAAGAGAAAAAAGGAAATAAGCGTCGTCAAGCTGCAGCTCACACCATAAAAATAGATTTTGAAGTGCTTAACACTTTAGGCGAATTGACTTCCACGAGGGGAGACAAAACCAATGCTCGAAAACACTTAGCGCAGTTCTTGCCTTTAACCGGGACAGAGCATGCCTGGATTGAGTCTGTCATAAAAGGACTGATATATCGCGTAGGTGAATATAGTGGCTGTTGTGACAATAATACTTTGACTCAGATTACAATGGCGGATTTTCCACGTCCTGAATAGAAGTGCAGGCAACAATTACTCATTTTGTGACCCGTGAAAAAGTAAGAGGCAAGCCAGATTTCAGAAATTAAACTCTTGCGCACTTGCTAACTAAAACTGAGGTGTACGTGCATCTAATCTCGGGAGGAGTAGTTAGGCTTCAATTTTAGGAAATTTTTCAGAGGTTTCAAGTAGCAGTTTTTGCTTAGACCTAGTTTTTCCCGGTTCTATTGATCCTTCATCCTTCAGACAGTCTTCCTTCGTGACGAACAGCACGCAATTGATACCGCCCTCTCTAACAGTGCTCTTGTACAATATGCCATCAAGACCGATTCTTCCCCGGTCTCTGTATACGTGCTTTATATATTCAGTGAATACTTGTGTCGGGATGTATTCAATATGCTCACTGCCACCTTTTCGTATTGGTCGCGAGATCTCATCAGCGAAAGACATCAGGAACGACATCGCGCGGCGGCGTCTTTTCATTTTGGCGTCGAACAAACTTGGCATCGCTGGAATTTCCGCGAGATTTAGCACTCTGAACTTTTGTACCGTTCTCCATCTTCCTACCGTACCGGATTTTGGCACGTCCTCTACCTTTCTCGCCGCTAAGCTCTCTGCAATCGCGGTTTCACGGTCGAACGCACCATAGAATACCGGGATACCAGTTGGGCTCATGCGCGTGGAAGCTAGAGCTTGCTCAATCGACGGTGGCCCAAGTTCCTCCGCTGTACTCAAGGATTTACTTACGTCATGCGACCTTGCTCGCCATATTCTTCTGCGAGGCGGCACTGTCTGTGTTATATCCAAATCCGAGATTCTATCCAAAACCTCCTCCATTACGTGCGCCGGTCGCCTTCTGAAGAAGGAGTTCTTATTTCGCCTATTAACGTCCTCTTGCCAATCTATGTTTACTCGGTAATAGACGTACCGCGTCTGGTACTTGACAGCATAGACAAATTCATCCCAGCGATAGGAAAATGAATCCTCGATTTCTGGGTCGGATTGTATTCGAGGACGCCACTCGCTTGGGATAGACCTCACTATGTCTTTCAAAAGTCCACTCTTCTCAGTTCCCAATTCGGGCAACACGTCTCGAATCATATAATCTGAACTGATCCAACCATCCCTACCTCCATGCCAACCGAGGTTCTCGGCTTCCCACTCAACCTCGGGAGTACAGGGAATCCATTCAGACCGAATACCATTCACTATGAAGGCTAGGACCTCATGAAGACTGGCACTGATTCGTTGTGATGATTTCCTGCCACAATATGTGCAGGTTTTCCACTTGAGGTGTGAGTTGATAAACTCACGAATAGCGTAATCATTAAAGCAATTTGCGCAGACGTATTTTCCCTCTAAAATCATCGTGGATCAGTCTAAGCCGTTTATTAATAAACCCATGCGTTTTTACAGTTACGTTCAGTTTAGGTTTATTATATGATAACCCTCAATAGATGTCCTGTCCCTTCCAATGATGGACGCAGGGAGATAGAATCTATTGTCATCATTCGAGACTGAAGCCCTTAAGTCATGATCTATGTTATCAAGCTGACCAGTATTGCACCTTTTGCGTAATGTAACTTGCTGCCAGTCTATTCTCTGATTTTATTATCATAGGTTCTTCAGATATTACAACTGCACGATGTATAATTATTGTTGAGTATATTCAAATAATGAGGAGGGAATGTAATGTCTGAAACGAATACATGGCCACGAGATCAATATTCCGGCCCTGGTGGAGGTTTGTATACAGGCCCTGGTGGCGGGATGTATACAGGTCCCGGTGGTGGGCTCTATACTGGTCCAGGTGGTGGAATGTATACTGGCCCTGGAGGTGGAATGTATACCGGCCCTGGTGGAGGGTTATATACAGGTCCTGGTGGTGGGCTTTACACAGGTCCCGGTGGTGGGCTCTATACTGGTCCAGGTGGTGGATTATACACTGGCCCAGGAGGCGGTCTATATAGCGGTCCAGGCGGCGGAATGTATACTGGCCCCTGCGATGACCATTATCGAAGCAACATACCACCTTGGCCTGTATTTATTGAATATCTTGAGGGACATGGGATGCAAGGCATAGCAGATCTCATTCGCGCTCACATGCCAGCTCTATAACCAATCAGGCACATAACAAGGTGCTCTACCGAACGTGGCATAGCCTGGGTTCAAACACGAGTTCACATTTGCCTGAAATGTTACTTAACTGTACACTATGATGTGTTGTTATGGCTGTGATGAAAGCCAAACCCCTTCTCAAGAATTGCTCAATGGTTCGACAAAGTTTCAAGTATACTAAAACGTCACAGACCAGCTTGCTTACTTCACAAAGTGTTCCGCGTTACCCTGGTTAGTGGTACAATAGAATTAAAAGGAGGCTAAAGTGCGGAGGCTATTCTTCTTAACCATCCTTGCAATCGTACTGGCAGGTTTAGTTCTATTTGGCCAAAGCGATGCTACCATTTCTATTGCCGATACCAACGTCTCTAACAATGAGTTAAATAGTAGTGTGAGCGAGGCGAGCAATTCTTCGGCAAGCGCCACAATTACAATTACATTGACTGGAATAGCTGACCAGTGAAGACTCAGCGGATTATATGAGTAAGAAAAAGCTCATAGGAATCATCGTAGCTTGTATCATGGCTGTCACAGCAGTGATAGTCGTAACTAACCCAAGGCAGCCAATACCAACCGCTCAGAATTATACGCTTACCACATATATTAGTCCCTCAGAAGCAGGTTCTGTGTCTCCCGCAGGTGGCCAATATGAATCAGGTGTACAGATAACACTGAGTGCTACCCCCGCCAGTGGTTACACATTTGATTATTGGGAGGATATGGCTTCAAGTTCTTCGAATACAGTCTCTTCGAATACAATCACCATCACCATGAACGCACATAAGGCCATCACTGCCCATTTCAAAGTTGTCGAATCTGAGTCAGCGCTTAGAGTTGCTGCTTTCAACATCCAAATATTCGGAAAGACAAAAAGAGAAAAAGAAGCTATGA
>Ga0315549_1003385_pt1 | contig 14281 bp, 17 predicted proteins | sample SalMarSW160200MG_FD_203101 | JGI IMG/M metagenome (GOLD analysis project Ga0315549, IMG submission 203101) | Salt marsh sediment microbial communities from the Plum Island Ecosystem LTER, Massachusetts, United States - Salt Marsh Sediment SW1601-200 ... | reverse complement strand
TAACTTCAGAAGCATTTAAACGTTTAGATCCCTAATTGATGAATTTAAAGGAGCCTTTATCATGCCTGCTGAGACTATTCTGCGGTTACTGGAGAACGGAAAGTGGCATTATCTAAAGGATATAGAAAAGAAAACTCACCTAAACAGTGGCAAGGTTAAGAACATCACAAATTTTCTGGCAAACTATAACTTCGTCAAACTGGACTATATGGAACAAAAGGTAAAACTAGACCTGCCCACAATGAAGTTCCTCAAGAAAATCCGACAAATTGAAAACGAAAGGGCTCCTTGAGCCTCTTACAGTTGAAAATCGAAGGCAAAGAAACTTAGCTGGAAAAAATGTTAATAAGTTCTTAGAGCTGTAGGCAGGGATCACAACACTACTTCTTTCATTCGTCTCCACCTCCTTTTGTCAAAACGTGATAGTAAATATTCAACCATCTTTTTGCAACATTTTTTGGATCATGCTCTGTAGGAAGCCCAGAAACAATTTTTCCATCCCATCTAACTACCTTCAGGCCTACGGCCAAGGCCTCAAGAGCTGTTTTACTCAGGCTGGGAATACTCTGCTGGTCAATGAAAATTTCAAAAGAAGACAGAAATCTAGGCATTGTCTCATAGCTTATTGGATGCTTCTGTTTTGACCGATCCAAAATAGTTAGGTTCCAGTTGTTCTGAGCAGCCGTAAAAGTAGCATGATCAGAGCTTTCATAATAATGATGGAAGACCAGAGCTTTATCCTTTGGAAGATTTTTTTGTTTCCTGAAAAGATCCGTATCTACTGGATTAGGGATCCATATGCTGTTTGGGGCATCTTTTGTCAGCTCTTCAGTTGAAACAAAAAATGTTTTCTTGGAATTTATCAGCAGGAAAAGTTTTGTATGGATCTTTTTGATTAAGCCTCTGATGTCTCCCTGCCAATTCTTTCTCACACTGGCTCCATGCCAAAGGATAACTTTCTTTTTGAAAGGCATAAAATATGAGGTAATGAAGGCATCATGGATATGTACTATGTCAAATGGCCTAGATAGTCTCGACACTTGAATGTAGAATCTCAAGGAGTCTGTGATTTTATGAAATTTCCTTAGTAACTTCTTTGCTTTTCCACCTTCTAGCTTCCTCGTAGGCAGTAACAGATTTCCGTAATATTCATCAATGTTAAAGATGTCATAACCCTCAGCTTTCACTACTATGGCTTTGTGTCCTAGCTTTCTTTGAAATTTTGCCAGTATCCCGGAAACTCCTGCCTGATCCCAGACGTGTAATATCTTTAGGCTCATATATTTTTTACATCCCAAACTGGCTTATCGAGCATTTTGTGAAATACTTTGGTTTTACATCCAAGAGCTTCAGGCCCTTTTTTAGGATTACACAAAAGATGTTTCTGCAAAGGTAGATCCCCAACCTCAGGCATTGAAAATGCGTTCAAAACTATCTCTGAAGACACTTGGAGTCAACACCAAATTTTTTTCCTAGCAGGTCATTCAGCTTCCTCCAGAACGGCTTCAACCTTTTCTTCACTCGTTGTAAATAAAACTTTCAATATTATTTCCTGAGGAGTTTGATACCTCCATTGTCATTTAACGCCTGAACATTCAAATGAACTTTGTCTATTAATAATGATACTTGAACTGGATAAAGATGCCGAAACTTGGAACAGTTCATCTAACTGAGGCAAATGGAATTCGAGCTTCTTAACGTATCTTTTGACATGTCGTCTTTGTGTATAAGGGTTTGCGCGCGCGTTGATAGCTCCGTGGTGATAAATGAACTATTCATCGTGTGGTTGCGATTAAACGCTGATTCGTGGAAAGTTTCTCTCTAAGTTCTGCCTCAAAATCTTTTGCTCTATTCTTCAAAGTAATCTGCCGGAAAGTTTCAATTGCAAATAAAAATGCATTCGAGGCTATTTGGGAGAAGTTGACAAAGATTTATGAAGGGTGACGCGAAAAATTGGTCTATGGTGAAACAACCCGTGTTTCTTCTTAAGCTTAACTACTGGGAAGATAGGTATTCACGGGGAGGTACGAGTGGGGAAGGTTCCATAGGCAAAGAAAGAGAATGGAAGTGGAAGATTATCCGTCGGTACCTGCCTATCGTTGAAAGCGTAGTGGATGTGGGATGTGGAGATTTAAGTTTTTGGGCAGGTCACGATTGCAAAGATTATGTAGGAATTGATTTATCGGAAACTGTGATCAAAAGAAACAAGTCTCTACGTCCAAAGTGGAGGTTTATTATTTCTTCGTCAGATAAATTCATAACGGGTCTCAAAAAGGAATGTGTATTCTGTTTTGATCTGCTGTTTCACTTAATGAACGAAGACTCGTTCGTGAAGACCTTGAATAATCTCTGCATTTACTCGTCAAAATATGTTTTCATACACACATGGAAGCATAATCCATTTTCTCGGCAGAATGCATTAAGAAGATTCTTAAGAAAAGCCGCTTTCACTGATTTTAAATATTTGATACTTCCATCGAAAACGGATAAGACGTATCAGTACTATAGACTACTCGAGAACTACTACAATATTTTCGAGAGAAACAACTTTGCATTATTAAATGAGCATGAAAATCCGAATGGAATCGGTTGCATGTACGTTTTCGGGAAAATCAAGGAATATGATGACCTGAATACCTAGCCACTTTTAAGTGGGAGGTTGGCGTTCTCAGTTTTTGTCGCTCCATTGAAAGAACTTGACAGAACCAGAACCTACAAACCCCTCTTATCGATCTTGTAGTCACCCTCATTATTCTTCTACCATGTCTGTTATGCCGTCTAGAACGTTCCATTCCGGTTCGAAACGCAACAGTGTTCTTGCTTTTGAGATGTCGTAAAGGAAGATGGGGTAGTCAAAGACTCTGGCGGGCTCTAACTTCATCTTCAGGCTACTTTTGGAGGCCTTTATGCAATATTCGCACACGTCCCTTATGCTCGTTGCTCTCCCCGTTCCAATATTATAGGCTTGATTGGTATACGTTGTTTCCAAAGCTAACAAGTTTGCTTCCACAACATCTTTCACGTAAACAAAATCGTTAGTCTGGTTACCGCCAAAGACGATGGGCTGCTGATTGTTGGAGAGTCTCTTCAGAAATGCTCCTATAGCCCCCCAGTCCTTTCCCTTTCCAAAAATGTATCCGTACCTCAGAATAACATAAGGCAACTGGTTTCCATAGAGCACTATCCAGTCTTCAGCCATCTTCTTTGTCAAGCCGTATATGTTGTTGGGTTCTCTGGACGCGTCTTCTCTTATAGGCACTGGGACCTTCAAGCTGTAGACCGAACCGGTTGAACTGTAGACTAGACGTTCCGCCTTCTTCTCTATGCAGGCTTGAACTATGTTCAGTGTTCCCTCCACGTTAACTCGCACAGCCATCTGAGGACTAGCCTTTGCTGTGCTAAATTTGGCGATTGCCGCAAGATGCAGAACCTTATCTCCCATCTCAATTAGGCTCTTGAAGTTCTCGCTGAGGATGTCCATCTCTTGGATTTCGCAGTGTTTGTTGCCGGAGAGTTCTTTCAGTCCTTCTGTTTTGATGTCCAGAGCTGTGACTTTGTAGCCCCTCTCTAAAAGACGTCGAATGGTGTGTATTCCGATGAAACCGTTTGCTCCTGTCACAATCCCCTTCAACTCAGATTCACCTCGACGAGGAGATATCCTTCAGAACATCTAACACGTATTTAATAGCTTTCACGTCAACTAGCGGGTGAACAGGTAGACTTAGGACCCGCCTGCAAACTTCCTCAGTCACTGGGCACACGGTCCCTCCGTAGCCCAATTCCAGATAGAGAGGCTGCCTGTAAATGGGGACCGGATAGTGAACAGCAACTCCAACGCCCTTCTCTGTTAGATGACTGGCAAGTTCATTCCTCTCTTTGGGGTAAGTATCCTCTACTCTCACAACATACTGATGGAAGACATGTTTCACATCCTTCTCCACGTAAGGGGGAGTTAAACCTGAGAAGTTGCATATTCCTCCTGTCAGAAGCTTCGCATTTTTCCTTCTTCTCTGGCGTGTACCTTGGTACAGTGAAATCCACATATGCCTTCTTTAGATGTCCATTTCGTTTCTGGTTCTAAACCTTTCATGTATATACCCTTTAAGCAGACTAAATCTACAGGTGACAATTGCACCTAATACAGTTTTCAGAAGGCCTCTATGTCCGCTCTTCCAGTAAAGACGACCCTGCAGATAATGGCGTTTTGCAGAGTTTTTAGGCCTCAAATGAATTGAATCTGTTATGACATAATCTGTGAGATACCGCTTTTGGATACTGCGATGAAGAAAAGTGTCCTGAGCAGCGTCAAGTTGTTTAAGTTTTTCTCGATCTTCGCATTCATACATAACTTTTCGGTTCACAATATAAATTCCAGCAAGTTTGTCCCTTTTGAATAGAGGAAGATGCGAAAACAGCCGTTGAATAATATTCGTGAAATTAACTGGACTGTCTATGTAACTAAGAGATATGAATGGAAACTGTTTGATTCTAGGTAGTTGATCAGCTATTCGTGAATCCATGATAAGATCTGCTCCTGTTATGAGAACAATGTCGTTGGAAGCCATATCTATTCCCAAACATCTAAGGAAAGAAAAACGGAATTTCCAATCACTGTTCTCAGTCACTTCCACAAATTTTGTGTTTTCACAAAAACGATGTCGAGAAGAACACTCCTTTGTAACCTCAAGAGATCTGTCAGTGCATCGGTCAAATATCAAAATGACCTCACTGGGATTGAGATTGTAAATGCTTGGTAAACTTAAAGGCAAAAACTTTTCTTCATTATGAACTGGCATAACAACGGTGAAAGCTTCCATCACTCTTCCTTCTCAAAGACCCGCCCCTGACACATGTGGCGTATGTCAATTAAGATTTAATTCTTTCTAATACTGCGTACCTTTTACTGTTGTGCTTTACCGGCATCGAGCCTATTTTGTTGTGTTTTAGCTATTTGGATGCGGATCTCATCTTGGCTACTTCTGCCTCAAAAGCCTTGACTCTATTTCTTATCTTATCCGCTTCCTCAGCTATTTCTGTGTCTTCTATCTCTTTTTTTCTTTTCTCATTTGATTTCAAAATCAGATTGATAAACTCAGAATCATAGCTTTTCAAAAGCAATTCAGAATTTGAAATCAGGCAATGTCCGCCAATTACACCTGGAAAATGGACTGGTCTATCAAACCGCACTCGGTGTGTGTCATCCAAAAAATCTGTCACTTGGTCAAAATCTGCTTCAAAACTTCTCGAAATTCTGTGTAGTTCTTGGAAACAAGCAATCATCCACGCACGATATGTTGTTGAAAATAACTTAGCTAATTCTATCTCTGTCGAGCTTTTCAAAATCTTCGTTTTCAAACCCAATTCTTTGAAGTGTTTACTAGCCATCTCTGCTGATTCGCTGTCTACTCCACCAATGTATTTAGTCCAAAACAGCAGGTCTCTTTTCATGGTCTCTTTACTGTAATGCATGCCCCTGATTGGAGAATGCACAACATGGCCACCACCCATAAGCTCATGTATTTTCTTTGTGGTTCCCGGTGGAACAGTGCTGTGGATAATTGTTAATTTAGGCTTAAACTGTTTCATGTAATCTGCTGTTGTGTTAACGAATTTTTCTTGGTTGATGCAACGGTAGCAAATGTACAAAATGTCCACTTCTTTTGGTAGGTTGTCCTGTTGAATGTCTTGAGTTTTCTTTTTGTCAATGTCCCAACAGTAAGCCTCAAATTTTTTGCTTTGTTGTAATAATTCGAACAAAGACCACCCTACTTCCCCCAAACCAATAACTAGAACTGTTGGCTTAACCAATCAACTGTTCCTCCTCTCGAATTATCTAATATTGAAATGCTACGTAGCTTGATAAACCTAATAAATGTAATCTCAAATGTAATCTTTCTTCTGGCTAACCTTGTGGATTTCGTTATTCTTTAATTGCAGGCAACTCTTGAATACGGTTCCTGTTTATCGTATGCTAAACAATATCTTTCAGGGCACTTACAACATATTTGATGTCTTTTTCATCAACTAGGGGGTGAACTGGCAGACTCAAGACCCGCCTGCAGGCATTCTCCGTGTTAGGACATTTTGTCTCCTTGTAGCCTAGTTCTTGATAGAGAGGCTGTTTATAAATAGGGATAGGATAGTGAACAGCGACCCCGACACCCTTCTCGGCTAGACGGTCCGCAAGCTCGTCCCTCTCTAGACGATAGCCCTCTTCCACTCTCACAACATACTGGTGAAAAACATGCTTCACATTCTTGTCTACGTAGGGTACAGTTAAACCCGTGAACTTGCGGATTCCGTTACTCAAAAGCTTCGCATTCTCTCTTCTCTTCTCGTTGAATCCGTCAAGTTTCTTGAGTTGGACTGATCCGATGGCAGCACAGAATTCGGTCATGCGATAATTGTAGCCCAAGGTGTCATGATGATACTTCTGGCTTTCCCCATGATTTCTGAGTAACCGAGCTTTCCTAGCCAGTTTCTGGTCATTCGTGGTGATCATTCCTCCCTCGCCCGCTGTCATGTTCTTAGTGGCGTAGAAACTGAAGCAACCCATGTCTCCTACGCTTCCAGCTTTCTGTCCTTTGTATTCGGCTCCGTGGGCTTGGGCAGCATCCTCCACCAAGAAGATTCCCTTGTCTTCAGCGATTTCCTTCAGAGCATCCATCTTGGCGGGTTGACCGAACAAGTGGACTGGTATTAATGCCTTGGTTTTGGCAGTTATCTTCTCGGCAACATCTGAGGGGTCAATGTTGAAGGTTCTTGGGTCTATGTCAGCGAAGACGGGTTTTGCTTTCTGAAATAGCACGCAGTTACCGGAGGCTATGAAGGAAAAGGCTGAGGTTATTACCTCGTCGCCGGGACCTAAATTGAGAGCTTTAAGCGCCATGTCTAAAGCTACGGTTCCGTTAGTTACGGCAATCGCATGTTCTACGCCAATATACTTTGCAAACTTTTCCTCAAAGAGCTTAACTTTTTTTCCTTGAACCAGCATGCCTGATTCCAAAACTTCTTTCACGGCTTCCAGTTCTTTCTTTCCTAGAGCAGGTTTTGCGATTGGTATTTTGCGCTTCAATCCATTTTTCACTCTCACTTCAGCATATATTCAACCCTTTCAAGCAATTCCATTTAGGTGTTGGATTTGGATTCCGTCTTGATGACTTTTGTCTCAAAAGCCTTAACTTTATCTCTTATCTTACCCGCTTCCTCAGCTATTTCATGGTCTTCCATTTCCTTTTTTCTCTTCTCATTCGATTTCAGAATAAGCTTGATGAACTCTGAATCATAGCTTTTCGAAAGCAGTTCAGCATTTGAAATGAGGCAATGTCCACCGATTATCCCTGGAAAATGGATTGGTCTATCAAACCGCACTTTATGTGTGTCCTCCAGAAAATCTGTAATCTGGTTAAAATCTGCGCCAAACTTTCTTGAGATTCTATGCATTTCTTGGAAACAAGCAATCATCCATGCACGATATGTTGTCGAAAATAACTTAGCTAACTCTGTTTCCACAGTTCCTGTCAAAACTTTCGTTTTTAATCCCAATTCTTCGAAGTGCCTACGAGCCAGCTCTGCTGACTTTTTGTCTACGCCCCCAATGTATTTTGTCCAAAACAGCAAATCCCTTTTCATGTTCTCTATGCTGTCATGCATGCCCCTGATGGGAGAATGAACGATGTGACCTCCAGAAAGCTTGTGTATCTTATCGGTGGTTGCCGGTGGAACAGTGCTATTAATGATCGTTAACTCGGACCTGAATTGCTTCATGTAATTTACTGTTGTGTTAACAAATTCTTCTTGGTTGCTGCAAAGGTAGCAAATGTACAAGACGTTCACTTCCTTTGGCAGGTCATCCTGTTGAATGTCCTGCATCTTTTTTTTGTCAATGTCCCAACAGTAAACCTCAAACTTTTTGCTTTGCTTTAACAACTCGAACAAAGACCGCCCTACCTCACCCAAACCAACAACTAGGACTATTGGCTTAACCAATCACCGTTCCTCCTCTACAATTATCCAATGTAGAAAACTACATAGCTTGCTAAAACTAATAAATGTAATCTCAAACGTAGCCTTCTCCAGTTTGATCTTACCAGCAGAGGTTTTTACTATCTCTGAATTGTAAGGGCTCAATTTTTTCAGGGCTCAAATGCTGTGTTGCTTTTGAGACTCAACTTGGTAAAAGGCTACCTTTCATGGGAGAGAAGATGAACGAATTGGGTTGGATAATCAGTTCTGAAGATTCTCGTTTCTGACGAGACTTTTGGATTTTTGTTGTGACATCATGCAGGCAACTCTTGAATACGGTTCATGCTTATCTGCCTACCAGGAAATATTTTTCAGGGCATCTACCATATATTTAATGTCTTTTTTGCCAACCAGAGGGTGAACGGGCAGACTTAAGACCCGCCTGCAAGCTTCCTCAGTATTGGGGCACATTTTCTCTCCGTAACCTAACTCTAGATAGAGAGGCTGTCTGTAAATAGGAATCGGATAGTGAATAGCTACACCAACGCCCTGCTCAGTTAAACGCCCAGCAAGCTTGTCCCTGTCTCTGGGATAGTCATTCTCCACCCTCACAACATACTGATGGAAGACATGTTTCACATCCTTCGCTACGTAGGGTGGAGTTAGACCTTGGAGCTTACGGATTACCCTCGTCAAAAGCTTCGCGTTCTCTCTTCTCGTTAAATCTGTCAAGTTTTTTGAGCTGGATTAATCCGATGGCAGCACAGATTTCGGTCATGCGGTAGTTGTAGCCCACGATGTCATGGTGATACTTCTGGCTTTGCCCATGATTTATTAGTAACCGAGCCTTACTAGCCAATTTCCGGTCATTCGTGGTGATCATTCATCCCTCGCCCGCTGTCATGTTCTTCGTGGCGTAGAAACTGAAGCACGCCATATCTCCTATGCTTCCAGCTTTCTGTCCTTTGTATTCGGCTCCGTGGGCTTGGGCAGCATCCTCCACCAAAGCAATTCCTTTGTCTTCGGCGATTTCCTTCAGGGCGTCCATTTCTGTGGGCTGACCGAACATGTGGATCGGTATTATAGCCTTGGTTTTGGCAGTTATTTTCTCGGCAACATCTGTGGGGTCGATGTTGAAGGTTCTTGGGTTGATGTCAGCGAAGACGGGTTTTGCTCTCTGGAATAGTATGCAGTTGCCGGAGGCTATGAAGGAAAAGGCTGAAGTGATTACCTCATCGCCGGGACCTAGATTAAGAGCCTTAAGAGTCACGTCTAAAGCTATGGTTCCGTTAGTCACGGCAACAGCGTGTTCTACACCGATATATTCTGCAAATTCTTTTTCAAACGATTTTGTTCTCGGTCCCTGAACTATGATACCGGATTCCAGAACCTCTTTTACAGCCTCTTCTTCTTCCCTGCCAAAATTTGGGTTTGCGATGGGAATCTTTCGGTTCATCTGTCTTTCACTCTTACTTTTTCATTCTCGCGTAGTCTTCCATAGGTATCTTGTGCTTTTCTTCGCAGAAGGGACACTTCATCAAAACGTAGTTTTTCTTTTTTTCTTCGGTCTTAAGTGTTCTGCCGCATTTGCAAACGAATTCTCTGACTCTAGCTGGGTTTCCATAAGCTAATGCGTGGGGCGGCATGTTCGCTGTGACCACGCTGCCTGCGCCTATCAGAGCGTATTCTCCTATGGTGACGCCACAAACTATTACGGTTCCAGCTCCGATGGAGGAGCCTTCTTTCACGAGGGTCTGCAGGATTTTCCAGCCTGTGCTGAAGCTTCGGGGAATAAGATCGTTTGTGAAGGTGACGTGAGGACCGACAAAAACTTTGTCTTCAATCGTTACTCCTTCATAGACGGTTGCTCGGTTCTCAAGTTTTACGCCGTTTCCGATTGTTACTCCTCTGCCCACATAAACATAGTCTCCGAGCACACATTTTTCGCCTATTTTTGCGTTTTCCCTTACATGAACAAAATTCCAGACTCGTGTGCCATCTCCGATGATAGCGTTTTCATCGACAATCGATGTGGGCTCAACCTTAGCTTTGTTCATGGAAACTTCCCAATTCATACTGAACTAGCAAGTAAATAACAGTTTACTATGCTTTTTCAAGTGTTTAGTTCACCTTTCTGGAGAGTTGTTCGCCTTCAATCTCGCAGACATACTTGAATCCTTTTTTCTATTAGGAGTGTGAGTGGCAACATCGGCATCTACCTACACTTAGCATGGAAAGACTACATGGAAAAATTGCTTGTCTCAAATGAAGGAAGTCATGGGCATGCATGCTTAAAAATTGTAAGTATTCTAACTTTAAGCGAATGCAGTGTCTTGCAGTGTGGACGTGTCTCTTTTATGCTGAATTTAAGGAAGTCAGTTTGTAACTTCATTTAACTAAAGAAGAGGTGAGTGGATAGAATGCCAAGTTATATTACTCTGGTCAATTTCACCGAGCAAGGAATCAAGACTGTGAAAGATCTCCCAAAAAGGGTTCAAGGTGCTCGTCAAGCTATCGAAAAGGCAGGTGGAAAAATACTGGATTGGAACTTAACGATGGGACAGTATGATGCAGTAGTTAAGGTCGAAGCTCCAGATGATTATACTACTGCTGCTGTCCTTCTGGCTATAGGAAAACTAGGAGCCGTACGAACTACAACCATGAGGGTTTTCAGTGAAGCTGAAATGAAAAAGATAGTTAAAAAGATTCCATAATCACCGTAGCCTTCCTCTTTATTGTCATCTGCTTTCGATTTCCTTGATGACCAGTTCAAGCCTTGTTTCTTTAGAATATTTCTCTACGGAAACACAACTCCATGCTCAGACATGCACAACTTTATATTCAGTTGAGGTTACAACTCGCTTAGCTGACCATTCTTGGAAAAAGAGAAACGCATCCTAATACTGGCAGGCGGTGGAGGCCACACTGGCTTCGGTTATGCGTTAGCACAGAGGCTAGAAGGCAAAGCATCCTTGGTCTTTCTCGTTCCGCAAGGAGACACCCTGAGCTATAAAAGGCTAAGCAGGTTTGGCGAGGTTGACTTCCTTCTAAAGCCGCGGGGAGCCAAGACTCCTACAGGCGAGTTTGCCTACAATCTAGCCAGAGCATTCAAGATGTCAATGAAGAAAGTCACAAGCGAGTTTGATGCTGTTGTGAGCACGGGAAGCAACTTTTGTATCCCTCCCGCCTTCACTGCCATTTCAAAGGGAATTCACCTAATAAATATTGAAGGTGCGGTTCGTTTTACAAGGGCATCCAGAACCGCTCGTATTCTGCAGCCCTTCTCTGCCATCACTGCTTTACATTGGTATGAACAAAAAAAATTGTTAAAGGGCACAGTTGTTGGTCCATTGCTTCCTAGACCCGAAATTCAGCCTTGGAATGGAGGCTACATTCTGGTGACTGGCGGATCACTGGGGCACAAACTATTATTTAACGCCATAAACGAAAGCGACCTAAAGAATATTGTTTTGCAAAGAGGAGAAGTTGACCCCGAACCCTACCAGAAGCGGCATCCCAAATGGAAGATCATACGCACTTCCCCAAAGTTCCCAGAGCTTCTGGCAGGAGCAGAAGTTATTGTAACACACTTTGGTTCGACAGCGTTGGAAGCAGTTGCCTACCAGAAGCCTACAGTCATAGTGCTCAATCCAGAGTGGAAACGCACTGTCGGAAAAACAGACGCCGAAATATTTGCCAAAAAAGTAGGCGCCACCTTTGTCTCAGAAATCAATCTAGAACGTTTAATGGATGCCATAGAAAGGGCGAAGAACATGAAAATTCCAGCTTTGAGAGACGGCGCAAAAGTTTTAGCAGACATAATCTTGAATCTTTGAGGAGACCGATCTAGCGTGAAAGTTGTTTACATGGCTTTAGACCCTCTGAAATATCCACGGATCAAAAAGATTGCTTCCAGCCTCAAAAAACTGGACTGGGTCAAGTTTGAAGTCATGATTCCAAGGTTCAGAATTGTTCCCCGCGGTGCGGGCCGATTCAAGCGCCTCTTCTTAGCAGTTGCAAACTATCTGGCTGTGTTTCTACAAGTTTTTTTTGTTAAAGCAGACCTATTCTGTGTCGCCAACTGCCCCGACATTCTCGCCATCCCCTTGGTTCTGCGAAGGAAGAAGTATCTGCTGGAGTATCGTTCACCCTGGTCTATTGAGGTGGAAGACGAATTCGGTAAAGGCCCCTGGGTTCGACTAACAGCAATTATCGAAAACACTGCTTTGAGAAATGCCTCAGCCATAACCTTAACCACAAGCAAACTATCGAAGAAAGTTAGTGTCTTTGACAAACCTATCTTTGTTATCCCGAATTTTTCAACCAAGAACTTTAGGGCACGTATAACTGCAGACGATTTTAAAAGAAAATACGGCGTTAAAGGCGGTGAAAAAATAGTTTTGTTTGTCGGTAAGTTGACGCATGTTGAGGGAGCAGACATGTTGCCCGGCATCATTGAGCAGGTCTTGAAGAAGGTTAACTGTGTTTTCTGGATAGTTGGCGATGGCACTCTCCTGCCATTCTTGAAAACATTTGAGGCAAAGTTTGGCGATAGAATTAGGTTGTTCGGATGGCAACCCCACGAGGAAGTTTCCAATTTTGTTAATGCCGCTGACGTCTGCCTTGCTCCCCGGCACACTTCGAAGTATTCCCAGTTCTATAATGAAGAGGGATTACACAAGATTGCTGAGTACATGTTTTTTGGCAAACCAATCGTTGCTTGTGGAATAGCCGAATCTTCCCAGTATCTGCTGGTCAAAGAGAATGAGATGGCTGAGGGAACAATTAGAGCTTTGAAGGGCAATGCTCCTTTTTCCACGCCGAAGACGTGGGAAGAGCATAGTGAAAAAAGGATTTTGGAGCTTTTCAGTTGGCTAAGATCAAACGTTTGATTGTCCGATCACAAATTGCATATTTGTTTTAGACTGCTGAAATCAACAGATTGTACTGAATCTCCAAAGAATAGGAAATGTTTAGCTTGGCGAAAATTGCCAAACTGTACTTATATACTTGCCAACAATAAAAGTTACATTGAAAACCACACAAGGCTACAAACATGAAAGTTACATTAATTTTGGGGACAAGACCTCAAATAATCAAGTCCGCTCCGCTGATTCACTTAGCCAAAGAAGATTCAGACATAGACATGCAAATTGTTCACACGGGTCAACATTACGATTACGAAATGTCCAAAGAATTCTTCGACGAACTAAACCTTCCAGACACCACAGCAAATCTGAACATCGGGTCTGGCACCCACGCTTGGCAAACCGGCAAAATGTTGATTGCCCTAGAAAAGGTGTTGACAAAAGAAAAACCTGACTTGGTGATGGTTCCGGGCGACACAAACTCCACCTTAGCCGGCGCCTTATCCGCATCCAAACTACACATCCCAATAGCGCACATAGAAGCTGGTGCCAGAAGCTACAACATGGATATGCCAGAAGAGGTAAATCGTCGCCTCACCGATCACTGTTCAACTCTTCTATTCGCAACAACCAAAAACTCTGTCAACAACCTCTTGAAAGAGGGAGTAAAACAGAAGAACATTCACCTAGTCGGCGACACGATGTACGACTCGATACTGAATCACATTTCTAAAGCTATGAAAGAAAACCTCTTAGATAAACTGGATTTGCAGCAGGATGGTTACGCCATTCTCACAGCACATAGACCAGAAAACGTGGACTCCCCAAAAAGACTGAAAGAAATTGTGGATGCTATGACGCAGTTAATGGACTTGACTATTGTCTTTCCAATTCACCCACGAACAAAACGGAGATTAGAGGAAACTGGTTTACAGAAGAAATTGGAGAAAAATGTTAGGATTATCAAGCCGCTGAAATATCGTGAAATGCTTAATCTAATGAAAAACGCTAAACTACTCCTCACAGACTCGGGTGGAATGCAAAAGGAAGCCTTCTGGCTTCAAACACCTTGCCTTACCCTCAGAGATGAAACAGAATGGGTAGAAACTATCGAGCTAGGAGCTAATGTTTTAGTTGGAACCGACCCCGAAAAAATAATGAGGGAAACTAACAGAATCTTGAGGGATGAAACTGTGAACAGAAAGTTAAAAGCTGCCACTAATCCTTTTGGTGATGGAAGGGCCTCAGAAAAAATACTTGTCGCCCTTAAAGATTTTTTCTCCGGTTCCTTAATGTAGTGAAAAACTTGAACATGTTGGTCAAATGGAAAACATTTAAATCCTGTGAAACATCGTTACCCAGTTTAGAGGCATATGTAATGTCAGAGAAGATTTCACGTGGACTTGCTTATGAATGCGTGAAATGCCATGCCGAAGTTAAAACAGAAG
>Ga0315549_1003382_pt1 | contig 14292 bp, 12 predicted proteins | sample SalMarSW160200MG_FD_203101 | JGI IMG/M metagenome (GOLD analysis project Ga0315549, IMG submission 203101) | Salt marsh sediment microbial communities from the Plum Island Ecosystem LTER, Massachusetts, United States - Salt Marsh Sediment SW1601-200 ... | reverse complement strand
TTTTATACCGATTTGCGTAAAATAAGCTTGGGTTCGAAAATAACTTTGTGAATATCATCTGCTGCTTTATCGTCAATAAAGCTTAAGGCAATCTCCACAGCTTTTATTCCCATCTTCTTACCGGGCTGCTTAATCGTAGTTAAAGGAGGATTTATAAACGAAGCTACTTCCAAATCATCGTAGCCTACAACAGCAATGTCATCCGGAATTGTTGCACCCGCGTTTTGGGCTGCATGCATAATTCCAATGGCAACCGGATCTCCCGCTGCAGAGAAAACAGCGTCCAAGCCCTTTATATTTTTAAGTTCATTCTTGTAACACTCTTTTCCCTCTTCAAAGTAAAAATGAGAAGTTTCTATTATCCTTTGTTCGGAAAAATCCATACCATGATTCTCAAGTGCTTTTTTAAATCCCTCGACTCTTTTTAACTGTACGTCCGAACCTCCCCTTATATCAATTTTACAAGCACAAACACAGTAGATATTTTTTCTTCCGCTGTTAATGAGATGCTCCGCTGCCATATACCCGCCCTTAAAATTATCGCATACAACCGAATGCACTCCCTGCACATCTCTCTCGATAACAATAAGCGGATATTTCTCTTCCATATAATCCATTAATAATTCTTGAGGAGGAACTCTGTTAAAGGTGATAAGCACATCGGCAACTCTGCCGTAAAGAATTTCACGGAACATTTTCTCCCTGAGATCCTTTCTTCCTAAAGTAGCAAAATGAATAAAATTATATGAGGTTCCCAAAACTCGATGTTCAATACCGTCGAGCAGCTGTTGAAAAAACAGAGGGTAAAAAAATTCCGCTAATATGGCAATGGTATTGGTTTTTCTTCTGACGAGGCTTCTGGCAGCATGGTTTGGATAATATTTTAAATCTTCTATAGCTTTGAGCACTTTATCTCTGGTTCTTGTTGAAATACTGGGATTATTATTTATAACCATAGAAACGGTTGTAGCAGTAACTCCTACCTTTTTTGCCACATCCTTTATTGTAACTCTTCTGGCCATATATTCTCCGTTGGAAAAATACTATAGTACAAACATTATAAACTATTTTTTTTGTTTTAAATACCAATCTATAAGTAATATAGTGTGCTTATCTGCTTATTACACTATAACCGGAAAATAATAAAAAAACACAGTTAACCAACAAAAGGATTATTTTAAAAACACTCCCAGCCTTGTAGTGGATAACAGGGCGCCCGAAGATATTGCGGTAGCGGGATTTGATGATATTATAGAGAGTAGTTATCTGCTTATATTACGCCATCGGAATTCAAAATAAAAAGCCGCCCATTTAAAAAAAGGCGGCTTTTAGGAGCTTCTTGCAAAAATAACATTTTTGCAAGAAGCTCCTAAAATGGAAATTGCTAACTTATTATGGTATAGAGAATAAGTATTTTACTAACTTAATATATTTTGAGTTTTACAATTTCCTCATTAAAGTAATATATTTTATTTTTTAAAGATCAAAACCCCAAATCCTGTAGTCGATTGCCACGAATCGTTAGAGGGATCATTCCATTTGGCAATGCTGTCTCTTTCACCGCTTCCCTGATCATCATTTACCTGAATGTCAAAACCGATAATCGTACCGTCTTTTGCCGTCAGGCTTCGATACGGTATTTTTACTTCAACCACATAGCCGCCGGACTTTTTTTTGGCAGCGCTCTGAAATCCGTCAACACTCCCTGTGGAACCGAAGGACTGTTCGTTTTTGAAGCTAACTCTAAACTGGCCGTCATCTTTTTCATAAAAAGCCGTTTTGTTATTGTTCTCGTCAATAAAAACTTCAACGCTGTCCTGCATGTACACAAGCTTACTGGCAGCACTTAATACGGGATCCTTTACTTCCATATATACATAAAGCGCCCTTTCATCCCAGAGCACCCAGGCTTTTGCACTCGCACCTTGTGCCAGATTCTCTTCGTCTTCGGTGCCCTGAATAAATTTCTTGGTAGCCAGAGGCTTGCCCGAATTATATTTTGCATCCTTAATGCCGTCGATTACAGCAGTCCCGAAATACGCTATTGTCCCGCCGGGAGCCGTCACAAATTTAAGTACACCCCAGTATTGTGGAGTCTGGCCTGCAATGTTATCCTGATCATTCCATTTGATAAACACCTGGTCCCCGTTTTTAACTTGAATATCCAATCCCATGGTTATGATTTTACTACCTGCTATATGTTCAAAGGGAATACGGGTTTCAAAGAGATATCCGCTGTCCGTGGTATTAAGAACAGCATCTTTGGTATTTTTCCAACTAGAGTCCAGAGCAAATTTAATAACTCTGTCATTTTCATCCAGGGAATCTGTTTTATTATTTTTCTCATCGATAAAAATAGTAAATACATCATCCTGCCCGGGCGTTGAATCAGCCACTTTTAAGAGAATATACAGGTACTTTTTATCCCATAATGCCTTTATTTCCGCGCCGGATTCATCGCTTAGAGTTATGCGCGGAAAACTTTCCGCGAACTGCCATATTTCTTCCGCTTTACCATCCATTATAGCAGTACCTTCAATTGCTTTTGCTTTGTTAATCCTTGGGGTTAGTTTTTTCGGGTCGGCCATTCCCCAATAAAAGGGCTTTGCTTTTTGTTTTTCATCAAAGGGCAGAGGCCAGTCATTGCGTTCTACAAAAAATGAGGTAAGCCAGGTGTGATCATCGGTCATACCCCAAAAATTAACACTGGTTATGTGCTCTTTATATTTATTAATAATAGTGAATAAATCTTTCACCCTATTACCCTGTTCGTTCAATATATCCTGGCTGATCGTGGAAAACGACTCCTCTTTATTTTCATAGACTGATATGTCCATTTCCGTGATATGAATTTCCAAACCCAATTCGGAAAAATCCTTTAACGCATTTTCGACATCATGAAGCGAAGGTTTTGTGAGAGAGATATGCATCTGCATTCCGATACCGTCGATGGGCACACCTTTGGCCTGCAGTTTTTTAACCAGTTCTATGATCACCTGACGTTTATTGGCATCCGTGGTACTGACATCATTTAAAAACAGTTTAGCCTCCGGGTCCGCCTCTCTTGCATAACGAAAAGCCAGCTCGATATATTCCTCCCCCAGTATCTCGAACCATTTGTTTTTCCGGAATCCGTCCGTCTCATTGGGATCGAAGGGCTCGTTTACCACATCCCAGGCATAAATCTGTCCTTTGTATCTCTGCATTACCTTTGTGATGTGAGTCTTCATGCGTTCCCGTAATTTTTCTTGGGAAGCCGCTGCGCCATTTTCCGAAAAAAACCAGTCAGGAACCTGATAGTGCCAGATAAGCGTATGACCGCGCAGGGCAATACCGTTGTCTCGGGCAAAACGGGCGATTTTATCGGCTCCCTCGAAATCAAAACTGCCTTCTTCGGGTTGTATGAGTTCCGGTTTCATGGCATTTTCCGCGGTAATGCTGGAAAAATGCTTCTTCAACAACTGCCTGTGGGCCGGGATTTCCAATTGGAAGGGCTCAATCGCCGCACCGATATAAAAATCATCTTTAAAGACCTCTTTGAGCGCAGGAATATCCTCTTCAATAAGAATTTCTTCCGCTTCCTGACAGGCCAAACAGAGAATAATTGCCAGTAAAAACAAATATTTAAGCGTTTTCATAATATCTCCTTTCAATATCTTGCTCTAAGCAATTTTTATTCTTTTTTATGATTATTTTTAATCCCATACACTGTCTGCAGTTCACTTCGTGAAAAGCTGTACCGGGTGTTACAATTAAAACATGTCAAAATCAAAGGAAACGGACCTGTCTCAACAATGCTTTTAAACTCACGATCGGGTAAAACGGCAAGAAATGTCTGGAAGCGCGCTTTACTGCAATGGCACATAAAGGCAATCCGCGGTAATTTTGTTACTAGATCTTCCAGCTCGTAGAGCAGGCTGCTCTCGGCACCGGGCAGAGCCTGAATGAGCAGGCCTCCTGCTCCGGCGACCTCCCCTTTTTTATTAAAGTGGACACTCAAAGAATAAGAGGCTGGTGTCTGTTCTGATTTCAGAGAGTAGTAGGCCAGGTTTAAAGCGAAACTTCTGTGCTCCAGTTTTACCTGGCTTGTAAAAGGATACTTGGCTTTTTCCAGGTAGCGGGTGACGGAGAGCAGACCATTACCCAAAAAAGGAGCAATATTGCCATCTTCAAGCGGATTTTCTATAGGTATTTGCTTCTCTCTAAGATAACCGCGAACTTCTCCAAAGGAATTGGCTTCTATTGACATTCCTCGCAAGGGACCATCACAGGTTATTTCCAAAACAAGGCGCTCAAATCCTTTTAAATTCGAGTTTAGCAGCAGAGCACCGATATATCCATAACCCAAAATCATGGTTTCGAGAATTCCCAGCTCATGATTTGCTCTCATCTCGTTTACAAGTTTGGCGCCATATATCAAGACCCCTCGCACCGTACCGTCTGCCAGCACAAACTGATGCATAGCATCTCTGGCCCCTGCCTTAAGCTGTTCTTTTTCATACCTGATTAAAAAGATAATCCGAATTGCTCCTTGTGTAAAGCTTATCTATTTACTTTAGAAAAGCACCGTCTATGGCGGTGCTTTAATACACGTTTTAATAGTCTGAGACTTTTTCGCTCTAAAACTATGGGGGAAAAAAACACGGGTACCCATAGCTTATACAGGCACCCGCTTCTAAAAAATAGGTCTGTTCCTACAGGCTGTTATTTACTCCCCTGTAGCAATATAATAATTAAAACTTAGAACATAACCGCCAGAGGAGAAGTCCCAAGTACCGTCCGCGATATCGGGATTTTTTAAGAGATTCCACTGAATTTCTACTCCGTTATTGCCGTAGAGATTTTCCGATGTTGCATGGAGTAAAAAGCACTTCTCATCATTCAGAGTCTTAACATTCCCATTATCCTGTTTCTTATTCCCCTGTGAAAGATACGGACCATGATTTTCCCCATCATTGAAATCAAAGTTGAGAATTACATTGGCCGCGCTATCTTTCAGCATCACATTATCGATATAGAGCACAACTTCCTGGTCGGGAGACGCGGTGTAGGCCTTGATCCTTAAAAGACTAAAACCTTTATATCTCTTGCTCATACCGTCGTAACCGATATTGCTGGTAATATCAACAGAATAGGTCTGCCACTTATTTGTTGCTGTTGCACCGCTTAATTCATCACTTCCCTTTAGGTAAATACATTTGTATGCTTTGGTATAAAAAGCTCCTTGTACACCCTTGGGAACCACTCCGCTGTAGGGACCTCCCGCAAAGCACAAAAATGAGGCAAAAAAAGAAATCAATAGTATTGACGCTGTTTGTATGATTTTTTTCATACGCCACATCCTTCCTGTAAAAGGAACAGCCCATTTAAAAAGGTAAGACTGTTAAAATTACATATTATTACTCAATAAATTTCCATAAGTGATAGTACTCATCACTATCAAGCGCATGGATTTGATCCGGCTTATTTAAGCTGCCTTTTGAAAGTACTATAGATTTTTTGAGTTTATTATTATAAGATCATAAAAGTAGTTTTTTTTCTAATACTAAAAGTATTGTTTTTAAGATTACGAGAGAAGAACATAAAATTTATGAGGAATTTATTGTGACATAATCTCCATTATAATAAACGCTTTTACATAAAGATACAAATAGTACTATTTGTATTGATTCTTTACTATAGAAATTAGTCTAATTAAAAACAATTATCTTCTTTTTAACAGATAAGAAATAAGGGTGTAAAAATAATTATTAAAACCGGTTCTTTTTGTTTCAAATTCATTGATTAGCCGGATAAGCTCGGATTTCTTATTTACCCCCAGTTTTGTATACAGATTAAACACATGGCCTTTAATTGTACTTTCTGCCAAAAAAAGATTGGCTGCGATTTCCTTATAGCTGAAACCTTGTACAAGCTGATCAACTATCTCTTGTTCCCGTTTGGTAAGACTATATTTCTTATTAAATTCCTCCCCAAACTTAGCTTGTGCCCCTGCTACAGAAAGAAAATCCATGGCATACCATACGAAGCCCTGCAACTCCTCCCTTTCATCCTTTACTTGAACTATTTTTAAGACGGGGAATATTTTATTTTGAGTAGGGCTTTGCAGGTAAATTCCATCATCTGAAAAATCTTGTCGAGAGTCAGTTTGAGCACAAGCTTCCCTAAAGCGTTTCAGGCTTTCATTACTAAGATAAGATATAAGTGATAAGGTCTCATTTGTTCCGGATGAAACAGATAGTTTTTTATGTGACTCAGTATTCATAAAACGAATATTTAAATTCAAATCTGTTTCTATAAGCAGTAGAGGAATATTTGTAAGTAAATCCTCAGCATGATGTGCGTCCGCTTTTATCTTTGCCACAACCTTCTGCATTTTTTCCTCAGATGCTTTATACTTTTGCAGCAGAAGTGCTGAATGAAGTGCAATGCTGATCTTTTCACAAACAAGATAATAAGAAAGATAATTAAAATCCGTCAACTCCATACCAAGATAGCCGAAGTGCTCATTAAAATGGAACAGTTCCATCCAGACAAGGCAGTAACGCGATTCTTCACTGATTATGGATGGTGGAAGTATATTGGAATATTTTGAGTATTCTTTAAGACTATGCTCGACAACAGGAACTTTTTCATCCAGAACTACCGCTAACTGTACATTTTTTACTGTTTTAACTCCTTCGACAGTTAGAGGTTCTCCCTCATAAAGCATTAAGAAAAAACGCTTAAATCCGATTCTCTTAATTTCACTCCTGATAATTGATAGAATTTTAGCTTTATCCAAAGTACTATGCACTTTATCAACGGTAACACTGAGATCAAGAATAAACTGATAAAACTTCTGATAGTTTAATGCTTCCTTTTTCTGAACAAATTGAGAAAGAATAATAAGCATTTTCTGTTTCATCTCCAGAAGATAAATAAGATCACGGGTTTTATCCAGGTAGTGGGTTATTCGCTCGTGGACCAATGAAATGATATCCTGCCAGATCTCATTGTAAAAATTCCAACTCAGTGTTATCCCAAGCCATTCACTAAAAATCATAATTGACATAGGTTGTTTTCTAAAATTTTTCAGATCAAAACTCAGCATATCGATTATGGATGATAATCCTACTTTAAGGTCCTTTTTATTTTCTTCCTCGCAAGCGCACTCTGCAATAATTTCTGCCACAATATTTTCTTTGTCCTCTAAAATTTTTTTATCTATGGGAATTGCTTTTTTAAATTGCAGTTTATCATTTTGCTCAAAGTTGCTCTGTAACATGAAATATTTCTTTTTAATATCAAAGTATAGACATCCGCACGATTCCCTGACAACCAAGCGAGTGGGGAGGACAGTCTTATGAGGAACCTTTTTTCCTAAAATCATATCCAGCACCAGTTTAATGGCTGTTATCCCTTGTTCATGGATTGGTTGGTGAACCGTGGTAAGAGCCGGACTAGACAAATGGGATTCTATAATATCATCAAAACCGCTTATGGCATAATCTTTGGGTGCTTCCCATTTATTAGAACGGAACCAGCGTAAAGCCGTTAATGCCATTTCGTCATTGGCAAATATAACTGCTTCAAATGGCAGCCTGCCTTTCTTTGCAAATTTTTCCGCAAAGGCAAGTCCGCCTCGAAAACTGAAATCTCCGGAATAAACAAGGTTTTCATTATATTCAATTCCATATTCGGAAAGAGTATCTTCATAAGCTTTAAAACGCTCGCCTGCTTCCTGACTATAGGGAGGTCCCTTTACAAAAACAATACGTCTGTATCCGTGGAATTCTATCATATGCCGCACAACTGCTTTCATTCCCAAATAGTTATCAGGGAAAATACATGCTATATCAGGGATCTCAAGATTCAAAGTAACAAGCGGAATATTTTTATATATCGAAAGAAAAGACTGCGCACCAACCGTATCTATATAATTTGTAATTATTCCCCCGGTTATGATCAGCCCGTCTAATCTTTGCTTATGCGCTAAATTATATATAGCATTATGATTTTCTTCTTCTGCTTGAGGTGAACCAAAATCACGCCCGTCAAAAATTAATATGTTAGCATCTTTTCTTTCCGCCTCATCGATAACACCCTTAACGAGCAGAGTTTGATAATGACCCTCAAATTGATTAACAAGAAATCCTATAGTAGGACGGGATTTCTGAAAGCAGTACATAATCAGTATTATATGGTATCAACAGAGAAAAGTTCAATATAAAAAAATAAAGACAATACTACCCAAACATATTATACTACTACTGCATTATTATGCGTATCGATAGGTTGCTGGCGATAATAATCTTACTCTTAAACCGGGAAAAAATAAAGTCCTGTGATTTGGCTAAGCGTTTTGAAGTTTCCATACGTACTATCTACCGTGACATTGACGCCATAAACCTAGCAGGGATTCCCATCATCTCCTACCCCGGTAATAACGGCGGTTTCGGTATAATGGAAACCTATAAACTGGAGCGGCAGGTCTTAAGCCTTCCTGATATGCTCTCCATTCTTAATACTTTAAAGAGTGTTCACACAACCCTTGCCGACAGCAGTTTGGATACGGCCATCGACAAATTCACTTCACTGGTGCCGCAAGAAGGGCTTTCCAGGTTACACGAATACAGTGAACAGTTTGTAATCGACATCATGCCTTTGGGGTACCATAGACGGCAAAGAGAGTTTTTAAAGGCAATTCATAATTCCATCCATGAACATAAACTGCTGTGCTTTACATACAGAAGCATGAAAGGTGAATGCCTCAAACGAACCGTAGAACCCATGACCCTGCTTTTTAAAGGTTACGCCTGGTATCTGTTTGCCTTCTGCCATACCAGACAGGACTACCGCATCTTCCGCCTTTCCCGTATGAACGATGTTGTTGTTCTACCACAGACTTTTACACGCCGTAATAAATCATATAAAGAATATTCTGATTTTGATGTTGATAGAAGCGAGCTTGCTCATTTAGTGCTTAAATTCAAAGCCCAAGCACGAGTGAGGGTTGAAGATTATTTCTTCGAAGAAAATATTCAATTGCAGCAAGACGGAAGCTTGCTGGTAACCGTATCCTGGCCGTACGATGAATGGGTATTATCACACCTGCTAAGTTACGGCGAAAATCTGGAAGTGATCGAGCCCCTCTATCTAAGAACCATCCTCTTAAAAAAAGCAAAAAAAATTCAAAAGATTTATGAAACCTGACATACTCCTGTCACAATAAATTTGTATAGTAGTTCTAAAAATCATATAAGGAGGATGACGATGAACAAATCATGTTTTTCTTGCGGTATGCCGCTTGCAGGTGAAGAAGTACAAAAGGCACGAGGTAACTACTGTCAGTACTGCTCGGATGAACAAGGTAATTTACTGCCTAAAGAACAGGTAAAACAGGGTCTTGTACAATGGCTGCAGGGCTGGGCTCCTGAAGGCAGTAAAGCAGATTTTCAAAAAAGGGCGGAATATTATATGCTGGCCATGCCGGCGTGGGCGCAAAAGTAGGCTGCTTCTGTTTAAACGAGGGGCATAGCGTTATTCTGCCCCTTGTTTATTTATAAATTGCTTATTATTCTGAGCTATGACTAAACAAGAGCCTGTTTAATTTTATCTGATATCTTCTCTAAGGTAAAAGGTTTTTTTAGTAAATACATATACGCAGGCTTGATTCCATGCTTCATAAGCACTTCTTCCGGATAACCGGAAATATAGATTACGCGAAGATTATTTTTTTCTTTTTAAGTAAGCTTCTTGCAAAAATAACATTTTTGCAAGAAGCTCCTAAAATGGAAATTGCTAAATTATTATGGTATAACGAATAAGTATTTTACTAACTTAATATATTTTGAGTTTTGCAATTTCCTCAAGTAACTGATAGAGCTTTTTGCCGTCCATTTTAGGCATAATCACATCAGTAATAAGGATATCAAAACGTTTATTATTCCGATCAAAAACTTCCAGCACTTGTTCCTCGTTCATGGCTGTGATAACATTATATCCCAGATGGGTGAGCAGCTTGGATACCATAGTACGCAGCACCTGTTCATCTTCGACAAACAAAATCGATCTTAATGACAGAGGTTTTTGTTCTCTTTTTAATCTTGATTTTTTATGAATAAAACTGTTACAATGAGATTTTGCCACAGTAACAGACATACTTATACACTCAGGTTTGTATTTTCCAGTCACTATTTTCTCGCTGCTTCTAAAAGATTAAGCGAATATTAATTATAATGTGCATACATACTAATATGCAAATATTTTTTTTAAGCTTCACTAAAAAAACACACAAAAGCCTCTTATAACACTTTCTTATAAACTTGAGTTTGAAATCTTAATGCCCATTTCATATACTATTAATTAAGAGAAAGCTTTCATAATAGCTGCATCTTTTCAGGAGGGCGGTTAAAAGCTCCCGACAGTAATCAATATCCACGGAACAAGGTATATGAGCTTGTCACGGATAAAATCATTAATGGCCTCATCATTAATGCCGCAACTATTTTTCACACAGTATAGCTTGAAGAATTTAAATTTATATATTTTGCTTTAAATATATAAATTTATTTACTACAGAGCTTCTTGCAAAAATGTTATTTTTGCAAGAAGCTCTCTTAATAAGAAAAAGTAGAAAGTTATTCTAAATTCAAAGGAATTAAGATGGATGAAAAAAATAGTATCAATTCTCGTACAACACTTGGTATTATTTTAGGGCATCTTGATGAAAGCTATCAGGCAGGAATATGGCCGGGGATTGTAGAGGCTGCTGAGGATTTTGATGTTAATTTAATACTAATTGTTGGTAGACCCATAAATACACCATATATGGATAATTTCCAGCATAATGTTATTTATGAAATCATTAATGAAAGAAATATTGATGGCTTGATTATAATGGCAGGGACAATGGGTCAGCATATTACACAAAATAATTTAAAAGAATTTTGTAAGAAATTTGATACTATACCACGTGTTTGTATTGCCCAATCTATTGATGATTTACCCAGCGTTCTTGTTGATAATAAAACAGGAATGCGAGAAGCAGTAACCCATTTAATTGAAGTTCATGGATATCGTCGAATTGCCTTTATCAAAGGACCTGAGGGACATCAGGAAGCAGAAGATAGATTCAATACATATGTTGAAGTGTTATCTGAATATAACATTCCCTTTGATCATGAACTAATCACTCCTGGAAATTTTGTTATGGATAGGGGGATTGAAGCGGTTAAAATATTACTTGATAAGAGGAAAGTCAAATTTGAAGCACTGGTTTCTGTTAATGATGATATGGCGATTGGAGCTTTTGAAGAACTAAAAAGAAGAGGAATACATGTGCCCAATGATATTGCATTGGTTGGATTTGATGATACAGAAGGCGTTAAGTTTTTTAATCCTTCTATAACATCGGTAAAACAACCTTTTTATGAGCAGGCAAAAAAGAGTGTGGAAATTTTAATCCAACTTATAAATGGAAAAGAGGTACCAAAAATAACTTATTTGCCAACACACCTTGTAACAAGAGAATCATGTGGATGTTTTACTAAGCCACCTGTTCAAAAATTATTCCCTGAATCAATTAAAAATAAAAATGACTTATTATTTCTTCAAATTTTAAAAGACAAAAAAACAGAAATTCTGCATGAAGTTATTAATAAGATGAATTTTCCTCCACAAAAAGAAAAAAGATTTTCTATCTGGCTTAAGATATCTATGCTTCCTTATATGAGGATTTAAAATTAAAAGGCAGAGCAGATAATTTTTTCTTTTATTGAGAATAAATTTTATCGAGCTAAATTATTGATAGATAAATTGAGAATAAGATCAAATGCCTTTTATAGTATTAAAATAAGGCGGAGTATTATGAACTTAGGAATAGTAATTCAAAGGTTATGGATACTATTGTACAAGAATTACCGCAATTTGATATTAACAGTTGCTATATTTCTTTATATGATGGTGAAGTTAAGAATCATGGTATTTTCGAATGGCATATTCCGGATTATTATAGATTAGTGTTAGCATTTACGGATAAGGTGCGTATTTCTTTAAAAAATTGTGAAAAACGGTTTAAATCAATAAATCTTGTTCCCAAGATTTATCTACCTAAGAATAAACGTTACACGATAATATTGATGCCATTATTTTTTGTTGACGAACACTTTGGATTCATTATTTTTGAATTAGGTTCAAGAATAGAGATTATCTATGAAACATTGAGAGCCAGATAAGCAGTGCCTTAAAAGGCACATTACTGGTTAAAGAAGTTATAAATAAAGGAAACAAGCTGGAAGAATTATTAGAGGATCAAAAAGAGCGTGCAGAAGAATTAGAAAACGCCTATAATGCACTGCAAGAAAATCAAGAAAAAATGCTCATAATTGAAAAATGGCTTCGTTAGGGAGAATGACTGCGGGTATTGCTCATGAAATGAATACGCCACTGGCAGCTGTCAGAGCATCATTGGTAGAATTGGAATCATTGGCTGAAGAATATAAACAATCAATTTCAGATGCTGAAGTTACAGTTGATGATCACAAAGATATTGCCAAAGATATGCATAAATCCTTAGGAATTGCTAAAAAAGCATCAGAACGGGTAGTTAGTTTTATACAAAGTATAAAATCTCAAACTATGGACTTATCATCTCAGGATTACTGTATATTTAATGCTGTTCCTGTAATTCAAGATGCAATACTTTTATTAAATTATAATTTACGAAAAAATAAATGTTCAGTCAATTTAAAAACCGCTCATGATAATGTTGAATTATATGGTTCGGGGGGAAGATTGTCACAGATTATTACCAACCTTTTAACAAACGCCATAGATGCTTATAGAGGTAAAGGCGGGGGGCCGATTACAATAGATCTATTCTATAACACATCGGGTATAGATTTAATAATAAAAGATGTTATCTCAAAGATATTTGATCCCATGTTTAGTACCAAGACTTTGGCAGAGGGAACAGGGCTTGGATTAACAATTGTCCATGATATTATTACAGGAGATTTTGGAGGATCTATAGAAGTTGATAGCAAAATTAATGAAGGCCCTGCTTTTATACTTCACTTTCCCAAACCAGCAAAAAGAGTAAAAAATGGCCAGAAAATTTAAATCACAAAAATCATCTGGTAAAAAAATAATGCTCATAGATGATGATCAGGAATATGTCGAGGCCACAAAGAAATTACTTGAAAACGAAGGCCATACTGTATCTTATGCAAAAAACGGCAAGGATGCATTAAAGGATCTTAAACAAAATTATTATGATCTTATCCTGGTAGATTATTATATGCCAAAAATGACAGGAGAAGAATTAGTCAGAAAACTAAGAGAATTTAATCCCTTTGTTCAGGTAATTCTACAAACAGGATACGCAAGTGAGCAACCTCCAAGAGAATTGATTCACAGACTCGATATTCAAGGTTATTATAATAAAAGCGACGGCCCTGAAAAGCTGTTATTATGGGTCGATGTGGGTTTAAAAGCCGCCTATACAGTACAGCTTTTATACAAAAGCCGAGAGGGTTTGAATTATATTCTTAATGTCACCCCGGATCTTCATAAAATACAACCCCTTGGAGACCTCTTACAGGGGATTCTTTTACAGATATCGGGATTATTAGGTATAGGCAGTTCGTTTCTGGCCGTACTGCCCTATTCATCTGCAAAGGGTAAAAAAGATATAACAGAAGGGTTTATTGCAATGTTGGAAAATGAATCGGATCTTGTCATCCATGCAGAAACCGGAAAATTTTTACATCAGTATAGTATCAACAAATATTTAAATAAAGGAGGAAATTGCAAAACTCAAAATATATTAAGTTAGTAAAACATTTATTCTTTATACCATAATAATTTAGCAATTTCCATTTAAGGAGCTTCTTGCAAAAATAACATTTTTGCAAGAAGCTCAAAGAAGAGATTGAATTAATTCATAAATCATTAAAATCAAGAAATGTTAAAAAAACCGAGGCGACAACAATTGTTCCATTAATGGTTGGTAAAGTTAAGATCGGTATAATCTATATTGATCGAGTGATAGAAAAAGAAAGCAATATGGATTTACTCAATATTTTCTCCAATCAGGCTGCCGTGGCCATCCAAAACGCCAGATTATACCAAATGGCAACATTCGATCCGCTTACAAATGATTACCTACGGGGGGTGTTTACGGATCATACGATTTTTTGGGGGAGCAATATCTAAAAACTCTATATTGTTTTTAGATAAAACTGTATCTTAAAACAATGAATATCACTGAAGAACTCCTGGAAGCATTTTTACCTGATAATACATTAA
>Ga0315549_1003380_pt1 | contig 14303 bp, 20 predicted proteins | sample SalMarSW160200MG_FD_203101 | JGI IMG/M metagenome (GOLD analysis project Ga0315549, IMG submission 203101) | Salt marsh sediment microbial communities from the Plum Island Ecosystem LTER, Massachusetts, United States - Salt Marsh Sediment SW1601-200 ... | reverse complement strand
ATCACGGGGAACCGTCCGTTGATACTCTCATCCTCTTCTTCCGCATCATGGGCGCGCTCTAGCTCCTCGCGAATAATCTCCCGCAGCTTTTCCTCCGGCACCAGCGTCTTGCTTTCGGCTGGAGGATAGATCTGCTTTAAAGCGTCCTGAACGCGGCTGCGGGGTACCTTCAGTTCCGCCGCCATGTCCCGTTGGGATAGGCCCTGCTCCTTAAGCCCCTTTACCGATTGTATGAACTGGTCATCCATTTTGCCTCCTTTCCGTCCATTGAAGCTAAAGTGGCTGTCCGCTGGTCCGGCCATCGTGTTTGATATGGTCGGCCAGCGGTCAAACCGCCGAAGCTAAATGGTTGGTTTTCGACCACGAGTAAAACCTCAAAATCGTAGCTAATTTCCCTGGTCGCCGGTCACCCCCTCTCCGTCCGTTTCCTTCTCCAGCACCCAGCCGAGGATGCCTATCCTGGTTTCCAGCACCTGCCGGGCAAACGCTGCCAGCGAGCTGAACCACTGTCTGATCCACGGCCGGTCCTCCGGCGGCATCCTCTGGATTAGCATCTCTGCCCGTGAAGAGGAACCCAGCAGTTCCATTACCTCCCCGGGGAAATGCTGGCTGAACGTCAGGAATATGTCCGGGTTGGCGATTTCCTGCCCGGCTTCCATTCCGGACAGCATCTGTTCGTAACTCTCCAGTTTTTGCCTGATTTCCGTCTCATTTCTCATTTGAATCACCTCCAATTGATAATAATTTGATAGCCCTATCTACTCCTTTCTGAGGCGCCAGCCTGGCTACCCGGATGGCATCCCTCACGTCCTGGCTGACCCCGTCGAGGCGGCGGGCGACTTCGTCAGCCAGTTCCTGGTCAAGCCCTTCGCGCCTGACCAGTACCCCTCTGACCACTCTCAGATAGTCAGTGCGGCTGTAGGCGGACAGCTTGCTGATGGCAAACCTTGACCTGAGCTCGGGCGAGAGCATGTTCAACCGGTTGCTGGCGGCCACCACTCTCACCTGGTTGGACAGGTCAAGCTCCCTGCCTCGCTTGGCTCTAACCAGTCGACCGCCTTCCATCATGGAGAGCAAGCCGGCGGTGTCGACGGCATTCATCTTGTCCAGCTCGTCGATGAGGATGATTTGCAGTTGTCTTTCCGCGACCTTGTCCCACAGGCCTGACTTCGAGGTGGCCGAGCCGATCAGCCAGATGGCTCTCTCCCCGGCCGCTCTCTCGATGTCCCAGAGGAAAAGCGTCTTGGCTAGGGCGGGCGGTCCGGCCAGCAGCACGTGTACCGGCTTCTCCGCCAGCAGGCAGGCGGTGAGCAACTCTTTAACGTCGTCATGGCCGATGATGTCGCTGAAAATATCCCCGGCATTATCAAGTTGCGGCAGTGCCTGGGGCTCAGACATATCTTCTGGCTGTTGGCTGCTGGCAATCAATGCCCTCCCCAGCTCGCTGATGCGATAGCCGGTATAGGAGTTGGAGCGGAAGACGTTATCCAGGTAACCTTTCCTGAACAGGCTGCTGAGGGTCGACGAATGAATAGGGCGAACATGCCGCCATGACCAGCCCATCCTCAACTTGCTCATGTCTACCGAGTCTTCGAATCGGGCTATCTCGGTCAGAAGTTCCAGGTCACTTTCCTTCATCTTTGTCCCTCTCCGATGTATCTCCTGCTCGTGCCTCAATCAACTCGTCGGATAAATCCTTCGCATGCTTTTCCAGTTTTCTTTTTATCTTGAGAAAATAATGCTGCATGTCTTTGCCGGCGAAATCCGGCCGTGCCAGAAGCTCGTCATAAATATCCTTGTGAGCATTGACCAGATCCAGACTTGAGCGAAGCTGGAATTCCCTGGTCTCAGTCCTTGTCGCTACCTGCCATACGAGGTGCAGCCATTCTCTTTCTTCTTTACCCATAATCATGGTGGTGCCTCCGCCCATAACGGGAACAGGTATATCCCATCCGTAATCTCCATGCCACAGGGTGCCCTTCTTGGACCTGTAATCATACTGGAAAACAATCTGCTCTCCGCATTTGTTTTCAAAGTAGGCCGTATAGCAGCCCCCTGCATTCAGGTTTGGTGGTTTGCCGCAGCATTTGTAGTGGAAATTAGGCACGGTCAGAACCTTGCCTTCCCATACCTCAAGCTTGCGTTCTTCCATCATCGCTTTCTCCTTCCGTTAATTTCCGCGGCCGGCATCGCCCTACCAGCTGCAGCCTCTCCCTTACCTGGCGTCTGATGCCTTTAATATCGGGTAGCTCGGAATCAGTCAGCGCCACGACTTCGCCCACTGTAGGCATATCGGTTTCCCAGTGCCCAGCGGCCTTCAGGACAGTCACAGCCCGGCGTGTCAGCCCTGTTACGGTTACCGGTTCCGTGAATGTTTGTTTAATCAGCCCTTCCAGGTAGGCAACCTTCTCCTGCAGGGCGGTAATTTGCTTGTCCCGCTGCTCTATCTCCCGGTAAAGCATCCTGTCATATCCCCACAGCTCAAGAAGCGCCGGTGGAGACGGATGCTTGTTGCAATGTTGAAACACCTTGTTTGCCAGGTGAAACGGCAAACCATGGAGCGCCAGCCTCCTGGACCTTGACGGGTGCCTTAGTTTGCGCAGCGCCTTACCCTCTATCTGCCGCGCTCTTTCCCTGGACCTGCCAAGCTCCTGCCCCACATCCACGAGGGTCCGTACTCTCCCGTCAGGGTCATTGAAACCGAACCGCAGTTCGAGCACCTGTCGCTCCCTATCGTTAAGCGCACTGAGGGCTCCCTCGATAAGCGGGCGAAGCGCCTTTGATGCCTCGCTTATGGCGTCCTTTAGAAGTGATGTTACCCATTGGATGCAGCTTGCCTTGTACTCATTCCCCTCGCCTTCGAGCGGGTATAACTCGCAATAGGCGTTGACCAGGAGGTCATTCTCATGCCCGGCTGACTCCCCAAAAATGGCGTAATAAAGCTTCAATTCGGGGGTTAAAGGAATTTGGGAAATCGACCGGCGCAAAGACTGCTTTTGCCGTCTGGTTAACACTTTCGTACTCATTGCCACCCCCTTTTCTTCTTGATCATCTCGTAGGCCGCCACTACCCACTGGAAAAATAGGACAGTGCCCTGCGTCCGGCTTTTATCTGGGTGGAGAACATGCACAAGCTCGTTGTATCTCTTCTTCACCTCATCGTCGGTTGCCGACCGCTCCAGCCCGAGTATCCTGTAAGGTTCGAAGCCGGGTTGTCGGGACCCCATGTCGGGGAGGTGCACATCAAAGCCCATGGCGCTGCCCGCAGCCTCCAACGACCGGCGCAGCATTTCAAGAAGTGGCTCCAGCATGTCCGCAGTCATCATTCCCCGGACGAGCTGCTGCGACATCCGCCCCATTTCCTCCTGTACAGCCTCAACCATTGCCTCTAAGCCACGCTGTGCTATCCTGGCCAGGGGGTTTTCCATCATGGCCACCTCTCGAGTTTTTCTTGGAGTCCCCTGATGTCGTCACTCAGCCGCGCCGCCTCTTGCTTATTCATAGTGCGCAAGTCCACGCCGACCAGGTGCTGCCCGGTATCGTACTCGGGCGCTATCTCAAAGTGCCCCGTAATTTTACCGTCCTGATAGCACCGGACATGGTACTGATGCCTGCCACGGTGTACCAGCCTTCGACACTGATAAATCTGACCCTTGTACACGTATCCCAAGTAGTTCGGCTGCCACCCACACGCCGCCAAGGAAGAGTACACAGCGACGTCGCTCATAGGCTCGGACATGGTGAACAGATAGTGCTCGCTTTCCATCTTCCCCAGCCCTATGAGAAGAAAGCGAATAAACCGGCTTACCCTGAATATTAAAGATGGATTCATCTTGCCTCCCAGCTAACACCTTTTGTTAGCTCCATGTAGACGCTTCCATCCGCCTCACCAGAGGCTCCATAAATGTCGGTATCCCGGTTTCTCCGCTGATAGCTTTGTCTCTGGAAATGGGGAAGGGTGGCGGTACCAGTTCAAAAGCCGCCGGGCTAAAGCCAATCTGCGCTCTTGCCTTAGCCAGGTTATCGGCACCGAAGCGGTCATAAATTGCGTAGCTTTCACCGTCCGCCGAGACGAAGAGGTTAAACCGTTGCGATTTCGCTTCCACCAGGAGCAGGTGATAGCCTTGCTCCTGCCATTCGATATAATTCATTCTGCCTCCTTCTAAGGGATTGCATGCAGGGTTCTGTAGCTCCTGCCGCCCAGGATGACGCGCTTCCCCCGGCACATACCATAAAGACGGTTCACCGTATCCACCCCCATTACCTGCTCAAGGGAGCCGGGGCCTTTCATTTCGAGCCTTGAACTGACCACCACGGGCAGTCCTGCCTTCACCCGCTCGTCGATGACGTACCAGTACACTTCCTGGGTAAACCGGAAGGAATGGGGTTGCTCCTTGCCGGCATCATCCAGCATGAGAAGCTTGACGCCGCGGAGCTCGGCGTAGACGTGCTCCTCCCTCTCGTGATACCTGTCTTCATCGGTGATGTTGAAGGTAGCCCTGATTCGCCTCACTAGGCCAGGGCCGCTCTCGAACCGGATGGGGCACCTAGCATTGTCCGGGTCGCCGCACCAGTTGTCGATGATGTAAGTGGCTATGCAGGCCATCAGCGTCGTCTTGCCCACTCCGGGCTCTTCCGAGTAGAGAAGCAGGCTCGGCATCCCTTTGGGATTGTCCACGTTGAAGTCCTCGGCGAACTCCCGACAGATTTTAAGCGCCCGGCGCTGGTAATCCGGCTTGAAGTCCGCAAACCTGGTGCAGGAGAGTCCCCAGGGAATGCCGCACTCCCTTAGCCACTTTTCCCTGACGGCAATCCTTCTGACCTCCAGTTCCTGTTCCTCTAGCTTTCTCTCCTCCTCCTCATGGGCCTGCCGGCAACGGGGGCACTCGTTCGGACGCACTTCCCTGGGCGGCTTCACGAAAAAATAAGTGGTGACCTCTCCTTCGAACGGCTGGCCGCAGTTGCGACAGACGCATTCCTCAGCCCTGGTTTCCTGTCTCGGCTTCATCCTCGTCTCCTCCGATGTCTTTCCACTCGGACTCCCCAGCCCGGAGAGAATCTCGCTGATCGGTGTCAGACCCCGGACTTCTTCGTCCTGGCTTTGGGTATCCTGACTTCTCATCGTCCTGCCTCCTTCCCGACTTAAAGCCTTCCACCTTCCACCGCTCCAGAATCGCTTCGATGTACTTGAGATTGCGGTGCTCCCTCCCTACTGCTTCCTCCAGAGCCGCCTTGAACCAGCCGGGCGGGTATCTGGCCCTGACGTCCCTCAACCTTTCCGCTATCACGGGTGTGAGCATCCCGATGTTGGCCTCATAAAGCTGCGAAATCTCGCCGAACTCCTCGTCCCCTTCCCCCTTAGCAACCCCTAACCCCTTATCAGGAACAGTATCAGCATGAGAATCAGCATCAGTAATAGCATCAGTACCCGAGTCAGGTATCGGTACAGTATCTTTAGGGTATTCACACGGTGTCGCTACCATAGGCATAGGGTATTCATAGGGTACCGATACGTTATATTGGCGGTTGAACTCGATGAATTCCCTGACTAGCCCGTTGTTCCGTATGGGCTGAAGGCATTTCGCCGCTGCGACCAGAAATTTAGGCGAGCGAGTCTGGTGCCGAAGGAAGTTCTTTACCCAAATAAGATTCTGCTCCGGGTACCAGGCTACCTTAGGCTCCAGCACGTGCAGAAACTCCGGCAGTTCCTCAATCGTCAGCCCCGTCTCGAAGGCTATCGTCTCCGGGGCAATCTGATAGAGGCCCGCCTGGTTGCAGTGCATGTTGGTCCACAGGTAGGCATAGAGCATTTTGGCCTGGGACGGCAACCGGAGGATGAAAGGGTCTGTCCAGTAGGCCGTATCAAATCCTCTCTGGGGCATCAATACCTCACCACATTGGTATTTATCAGTTCGAAAACGGTATCAGGGTAATTGCTTCAGGCATAAGTTCTCATCTCCATTGAAGTCCGGGCAGCGGCGGCAGAAACCGCTTGTCCTGCCGGACATGACTGAGCTAAGGCCGGCGTTACCGTCCCGGGTCCGGCTTATCTTATGACCGAGCTTACACTTTACCCGGTCACCAACTTGCGGGAACAGGGCATGGTAGCAATCGTAAGTTATCCTGCCTGACCTCTCACGGTTCCTCTCCCGCTTCTCTTCAAGCTCTGCCGCCCTAAAGTCTTCGAATAGTGATTCGTGCTTTCTATTCATGTTCATTATCGAATACAGCTCGCCTAGGGTGTGAAGCAGTTTTTTGCTAACAACAGACGCATAGTCCGGCGTTCAGCTACTTCTCAACTCTTGGACGCCGTGCGGGCTATTGCTTGATCAACACTGACTTCTCCCGGGAGACGTCCGTGATAAACAGGTATTCCTCGGGCTCCGCCAGTTTGAAGCAAATCCTCTCCACGAAGGAACGACTCAATGGAACTTTACCAGTGGCCACGCGGCTGAGATATCCCTTGGAGAAACCGGTTTGCTGGTACAGCCATTCCCGCGTATATTTGATAAACAGCGGATGTTGTGGCATAGCTCACCCCCCAAAGGCAACTGACAATAACGGATTGTATAGCCTACTATCCAGTTTGTCAAGTATGTTAGGTCATGCGTGCAGTCAACCAGCATTGACAAAGTGGCGAGTAGGGGTGCTATAATATCAAGTAAATCGCCTATAAAGTCATCTAAAAAAGGAGACAGTGTTGGAAAAACAAGAGTCGGGTCTTGGCGAGTGGTTGAGAGAGAGATGCCAGAAACAGGGCTTATCTCTCCGGCAAGCGGCTGCCAGGACCGGGCTTAGCCACGGTACTATTGAAGGTATCATAAAGGGGGCATCGCCTTCTCCAGAAACTATTAAAAGACTGGCCCACTCCTTTGCGGGTAATGGCAACGAGAGGCTGGCATTAGAGGACAGCCTGCTCATTCTTGCCGGTTACAGAACGGAGCGTCCCGATGGGCAGGATCTCAGCCAGCCGTTGGCGCGGCTGCTGGACAAGGTCGCTCATTTCGACGAGGACAAACTTAAGCTAATGGCGGATTTCGCCGAATACCTGACCCGCTCGGAGAAGGACCGATGATAGAACTGCCAAAGTCTCTCACGGCCATAGTTCATGTGCGGTTCCATTACGGGGAAGGGGGGAAAAATACTGAGCCGAGGCGGGCAGAGTTGCTGAGCAAGGTATTGGACCGGGCTTCTGAGTTGAATCCTGAACTGCAGATGATGCTGGTTGATTTCGCCGGCCATGTTGATAGAGTTTCATCAGACCTGGGGAGTGGTGGGCAGAGTCCTGAGAAAAGCCAGGGGGACGGGCAATCCTCCTTTACTTAATGACTCGGACTCTGCCCCATTCCCGATTGTATAGACTTGTAGCCATAATGTCAAGAGTGTTAGGACTACGAAAGGGGGTGATTGGTCAAAGAAAACAAGGGAAAGTATCAATAAAAGGATACACCCAGTATCCCTGACTTGAAAAAATCAACCAGAAATGACCAAATGTTTATCCAGAATGTCAATTACTCTAGACAGACTTTTGAAGCTAAAAAGGAGGTAATTACCCTCCCCCAGTAATTTTTCGCGGGCCGTTAGCTCAGTTGGTAGAGCACCTGACTTTTAATCAGGGTGTCACAGGTTCGAGACCTGTACGGCCTACACTCAACCCCCTCCCCCTCTGCCGACATTTTGCCGACATTTTCTTCCTGAACCATTTTTGGCAATAGCGCATCGATTCTTTCCGCGGCAGCTTTCTGCAGGCCGGGTACCGTGTGGGAATAGATATCTAATGTCGTGGCAATACTGCTGTGCCCCAGTCTTTCCTGGACTATTCGAGGGTGTACTCCGGCTTTCAGCAGCATCGTCGCATGTATATGGCGAAGGTCATGTAATCTGAGTCGCATGCCTGCTCTTTCCACTAGTTTGGCAAAGGTATGAGTAACCGTATTCGGATTGAGAGGGCTCTTGTCAGGATTCGAGAACACAAAATCATCCTCGGCTAAAGGTTTCTCAATCATCAAGCCATGGACTTCCTGGTCACCCTTATGTTGACGCAGTAATATCACCAGTGATAACGGAAGGTCGACGGGACGTCGGCTCCGTGAAGTCTTTGGTTCTTTAATGATGATGGTTCCATCGTCGAGTCTGTGTAAACTGTGAGAAATATATACGGAGGCCAGCTCAAGGTCTACATCATTCCATTTCAGTGCCAGTAGCTCGCTCCGACGCAGGCCTGTCAGAAGGAGAGTATAATAATACAGGTAGTGGCTGCTCTGCTTTAAAGTGTTTATTAGTCGGGACAACTCATCCGGGCCAATGGCAGGGATATCAGCGTGTGGCGATTTGGGTGGTTTCACTGCTTTACATGGATTTACCGCTATCAAACCCATTTTAATGGCATCGTCGAGGGCCTTACTCAGAATCCGGTAATGATACTGAACCGTCCTGTTACTGAGCCCTCCACTTCTTAACCTACGCCCTTCTGAAAGTGTCTTAGCAATATAATCCTGAATGTGGTGGGGGCGCAACTCTCCCAACCTGATGCTTCCTATGCGTGGTATCACATAATTATTCAATTCGTGAGTGTAGCTTTCTCTCGTCTTTGGCGCCAGGTTACTTTCAACGTAGCTATCAAGCCATTGCTTCAGCCAGACAGCTACGGTCAACGTCTTCGGATGCTTCGTGTAAACTCCCTGCTCAATGTTGATCATGAGCTCTGCCAACCGCCGATGGGCTTCTTTCTTGACACCCTTCACGCTCTCAAAATGCCTCAGACGCTTGCCCGTAGCTGAGTCTCTCCCTACGTCAATGCATATTTCCCAACTACCTTTTATTCTTTGGCGTATTGATCCCTTCATACCACTTCTCCTTTTGATCAGGAAAATCCTTCGGGTCGGGAACAAAAATACCTTGAATGAACTTGGTATCTATCCCTTCCCGCAACTTATCACTTATCTTAAGATACTCTTTGACCAGGGTCTCCAGGTTACCCTGACCGATCATGTCTTCAATTATCAACAAAGCAGAGAAATAGAATGCTAACTGAGGATTTGCTCCGAGATCCTCGCAGCGCTTCTGCAGAGGGAAGAGTACTCTCAAATTTGCCTCGATGGACTTCGTCACTACTCCTTGAGCCATTTGCATCAGGTGTTTGCCTAAAAGTTCTTTGAAACCACTTTGGAAATCAGTGCCATAACGATTCCACCAGGTACGCATTTGCCTCTCGGTTGGTCTCATATTAAACTTGGCTTTTACATTCTCACCAATTTCCTTCCACTTGGTTCCACGGGTGCGCTCACCTATTACATAACTGATAACTGCAGCATTGTAGCGATGCTGCTCAATAGGTCCCCGGGAAGTAATACTGCGTTTGCCATTAGTCACTTCTTGTTCCATATCGTACCTCTCAAAGTATTAAGTCGGAACTAATAACTACTTGTAACTTCCGTATAATACCTTATACCATATATTTATAGGAGTGTCAATATGCTGGACGACGAACTGATAAAGAAGCTAAAGTACCAACCGCGTATCGTAGGTGAGTACTCGCATGTGTTTACAATCCCTGCATGGTGGATGAAGGTAAATGGGCAGCCACAGTACCTGGAAGTCATAATCAATCTTCACAAGCTTGAATTAAGACCCTTTGTGGATAGAAAGGAGAATGAAAATGGAAGGTGAGAATGAAAAGCTGGTACTAACAGCAATGGAGGCAGCCCGGCTGCTCCGTATTGGCCGGGCGACCTGCTACGAGCAGATCCGCCAGGGTGTTATCCCCAGCATTCGTATTGGCCGGAAAATAATTGTCCCCAGAGCCGCCTTGATGCACAAGCTCGAAGAAGTCGTTGGAAAGGATGGTTAGATATCTTGGTTATCAGCACCAAAACCATCGTCTCAAATGCCCCGTTTAGTGAAGATATTCCCGGCCTTCTCCAGTCCCACCTTGACCATCTGAAGGAATCGGGAATCTCCACTGAGGCCATAAAACAACGCGGCTACGAGTCTGTATTGGGACATAAACGTCTGAAAGGCCTGGGTTTCGGCCGACAACAGTGTCGTACACCGGGCATGCTTATTCCCCTCTGGGGAGTAGATGGCAATGGCATAGTCGGCCACCAATATCGGCCAGATAGCCCCCGATTAAACAATAAAGGCAAGCCAATCAAGTACGAAACACCGATGGGCGCCACCAATCGTATTGACTGTCCGCCAGTGTGCCAGAAGCTACTTGCTGATCCCAACGTCCCTCTATGGATTACTGAAGGCGTGAAAAAGGGTGATGCTTTAGCTTCGCAGGGAGAATGCGTCATTGACCTGACCGGCATTTGGAACTGGCGGGCGAAGAACAGCCTTGGCGGCATCATGGTATCACCTGACTTTGACAGCATCGCCCTGAATGGCAGGCAGGTATATATTGCCTTCGATTCAGATTACGCTACCAATCCGAGTGTATCCCAAGCAGCTAAAAGACTGGCGGAATTACTGAAAACAAAGAAAGCCAGTGTCTCGATTGTGCTTCTACCACCGGGAAATAATGGGACGAAAACCGGAGTTGATGATTTCCTGGCCGGTGGCCATGCCATTGCGGAATTGAAAGCGCTTTTGGTGCCGGCGGAAGAAATGGAAGATGAGAACCAAGCGGATGAGGTCTTCGCCAGCCATTTCAACCTCGACGGGCTCTGGCTGGAAGTGAAAACCTTTGATGGCAGCTATACCTTTGCTCATCTCGATGGCACCAAGGGTGTCGCCCTTACCTCCGAAGCGGTCTCGGGCAAGCTTCGCCTCATGCCCCGCCGCCTGCCTGAAGTGGATAAGCAGCCTCTTTCTATAGTAGGACTACCGGACGAAAGTATTCAAGAGGCAAGGCTTCTGAAACCTGTAGAGCTTTACGATAAGGTTAAATCACATATCAGGAAATATGTAGATCTGGCGGATCTCGACTTGGACCTCTGCACCATGTACGTGCTTTTCACCTGGTTCTACCGCAAAGTCAACACTGTAGCCTACCTGCGCTTTCTGGCGGATACCGGCAAGGGTAAGACAAGGGGCAAGAAAGTAATCGGAGATATATGTTTCTATCCTCTCTATGCCTCCGGAGCCAGCTCTTTCTCCGGTATAGCCCGCACACAGCAACAGTGGCGGGGAACCCTAGTTATTGACGAGGCTGACTTTGCCGGTGAGAAAGAAAACCAGATCACCAAGTATCTCAACCTTGGTTTCGAGCGAGGGCAATACTACATACTCAGCGATAAACAGGACCCCCGCTCCCAGGATTACTTTGATGCCTTCTCCCCTAAAGTACTCGCCATGCGCGAGCCGTTCCACGACAATGCCACCGAAGGCAGATTACTTTCTATCACAATGCACGAGACCTCAAACCTGAATATCCCCATAATCCTGTCCTCAAGCTATTACGAGGAGGCCAGGATGCTACGAAACGAACTGGCCATGTTTACCCTGCGTCACTGGGACGATATAGATGCTACCAAAATGTTGTCCTTTGATGACCTGGATATCGAACCAAGACTGAAGCAGCTGGCCATGCCGCTGTCTATCATCTTCCAGCTATGGCCTGAGGGGGTAGAGCAGTTTCGCCGTTATCTTGTGGCCCGCCAGCGGGAAGTGCGCCGGGTGAGAAGCATGTCCTGGGAGGGTTCACTGGTCAACATGGTAATTGCCGTGGCTACTGGAAACCAGGAGGTCGGCGCGGAGTTCAGCGAATACATCAAACCGGGCTGCGACGAACCTGAGGCGGTAACCCCGAGCATGGTGGCCAGGCAGATCAAGTCATCGGTAAAGGCGATTACGCAGGCACTGACCTCAGTGGGCTTTCAGGTCGAGAAGCGTTGGATTACGCTTCACAAAGAAAACAAAGAAGTCAGGAAGCAGGTTCGGGCTTATACCGTGCCGGATTCTCGAACATGGGCGGAAATTACCAGCCGATATTACTACGCCGAAGACGGCAACCTGGATGTTGAAATACTCCGATGTTTGCAATCATCTAAATATGCCCCGTCTGCAGAAGCGTCACAACCGTCACAAGTGTCTCAAAAAGTATCGGACCAACATGAACTTGAGACAGTTGAGACAGTTGTGACACGTGAGAACACACCACATAGAAATAATGATAAAAAACCGGCTAATCCCTGTACCATTTGCGGCTCATATAACTGGTGGCGGCGTAACGGCAGCGGATGGCTCTGCGGACGATGCCACCCGGAACCCCAGGGAGAGGAATTATTCATGATGGATAAGTATGGGAATGGAGAGGGACCCGGGTGACCCCCAGAGGGTATCTAAATGGAGTGAAACGACAGGTCATTACGCCAGCCTATTACAGGTGGTTCCATCGTATAGGTAGGTTGGTGGGTTGACATGTTAGAGGAGGGAAGAATATGAGATTTGTCTCCGGCTATATCGCAGATGTCGATGAGGCCCTGGCCCTGGTGCTGCACGAGGCGGGACGGGACGATATGTCTCAGGAAGCTGCTGATCTTTTTCTGTCGTCAGTAGACAGCACCGGACTCCAAATCCCAGGAGAGAAGGTGGTTGATACCGAGGTACGGCGCAGATACGGACGTAACGCCCGCTGGCAGGGCAAGTTGTGGTTCGTGCCGTTACCGCAGCTGCGGTATGAAGCGCTGCCGGTACCGTTGCTCATGTTTACTATTCAGCCATATCTGGCCATCGGATTAGCAATCTATAATGCGAACCGTTCACCTTCTGTCAATCTGGTCGGCCCTATCGGCAAGGCCGAGAAACTGATATTGCCGCTGGAGTTCTTACAAACGATCCTGGATAACAGGCTGGACAGTTTTGAAATCGTGGCCAGGGACGGCACCCACACCAGCTGGAACGTACCATTCTTCCGCGAGCCGCTACGCCTACCAGACGAGTTCCTGGCCGACCTCTCCTGGGACCTGAAGAGGAAATCGGTGGCATCCTGGCTGCTTGGCTTCGGTGATAATGGCAAAGGCGTGATGCCACAGGTAGTAGGCAGCCTGCTTGGTATCCAGTTTCGCAAAGTGACCGGGGCTAGTCTGCCGGACAAGCAGGTCTGGAGACAGGATGACGTCCTGGAGACGCTGATCCGGATGTTTGGCGCCTTGAAAGCCAGAGCCTTGCTCAACCAGGCATTACCCTATCTCAAAGCAGATATGACTAACGAAGAGGCTATTCGATTGGTTATTCAGATGGCCGGTAAGGAGAACTAATCTATGGACAACGAAATTACCACGGAAGAACTGGGGCAGATAGTCAGGGCAGCGCGGGTACTGTCTACGGACTTTAGCGAGGAGCAGATTCAGTCATTGTCATATGGCTGGCAGAAGCTGGCGGATTCAGGATTTCTGGATGCCGTTTGGGGAATGGTCCGTCTCCAGCAGGAACAGGGTACATCCTGCTCAGAAGCCTTGGGCGCGAACAAAGAGCTTCTGAAACAAAAGGGAAATCTGGAAAGAGATCTGGTCATCCTTGGAGAGCGGGTGAAGCTGGAGCAAAACAAGCGCAATGAGTCTATAAACATAAACCAGCAGCTGGCCAGTCAAATCAACACGGCTAAAAACGAGCTTCAGGCTACTAAAACCGCCATTCTGAAAGAACAGGAGCAACTCTTATCCTTCCAGGAGAAGGTTGAGAATGAAAAGAGACGCATCGAAAAGGAGCTTGAGCGATGCAAAAAGAACGCCGGCGTCACCGCGGAAGAAATTGCGGCGGCCGGCCAGTTGAAAGCCGAGGTTGAAAAGAGCGGTTTTAGACTGGAGACGATGCTTGGGTTGGCTGGGGAATTTGCTCCCTATCAGGATGCCGTAGGTCGGCTTTCTGAAGCCTTAAAAAACAGCCAGTCCCTCACGGAATATATCTCCACCCTGGAACAGAAATCGGAAGAAAAGAAGAGTGATATTGCTGCTGAAATAGAACAACTGGTATCTCAGCGAAACAGCAAACAATCCCAGGTTGAACAGCTCCAAAAAGTCTGCCATAACCTTGAGATCTCTCTTGCCCAATTTAACGCCGACGTTGATGAGGAACAGGAATTGAGGCAATTCTATGTTCGTTATAGCCCCTTCATCGACCTCCTGGAATACCTGATGAGCTGGAATTCGCTCTATTCCTGGCGCTGCGACAATCCGATGTGTGCGCCTTATGCCGGTATTACTCGCTTCTTGACGAATAGACCGGTAAGAAAATGTCCTCATTGCGGTCAGAGTATTATTAAACTCGACCCCGAACCTTCGAGTTCCTGAACTTAACCGAAGGGGCAGAATTCACAACGAAATTGGAGTAGGAAATATGGCAAGAAAAGCGAATAAAGGA
>Ga0315549_1003379_pt1 | contig 14303 bp, 14 predicted proteins | sample SalMarSW160200MG_FD_203101 | JGI IMG/M metagenome (GOLD analysis project Ga0315549, IMG submission 203101) | Salt marsh sediment microbial communities from the Plum Island Ecosystem LTER, Massachusetts, United States - Salt Marsh Sediment SW1601-200 ... | reverse complement strand
AGTTGGTTTGGTGGGGGCAGTGAGAGCGCCGTCATTCGTAGCGGTAAAACTGGCAAGAAGATTTGTGAGATAAAAGCTCCACAAAAACGGAATTGGCCCATTCTCCTCCCTCCCATAGCTATTTATCGTTACAATATGTGGAAAGACCCGGAGGCAGTTAAGAGCTGGGCATGGCTTGCGGCACTAGCAATTCATACACAGAAAATTACTCAAGGGGAGCAAATATTAAAGATAGCCGAAACATCTCCAGAAAGGAGAGCTACCCTTTACATATCCCCAGAAGACATTTTGTGTTATCCATGCGTCGTTTGTGGGCAGAAAACAGTAGTGCCAGTCTATACAAGGTGGTTCGGCTTGATACGAGGCGGTTTTCAAGGGCATGCCTGCCTGAATAACGATTGCCCTATGAAAATGGTGGTAATACCGAAAATATTGGTAGAGCACATTGATGAGATACCTGAGAAATATCTACCCGTAGATTGGGTAAACCCACTTACTAGGAGGAAAGAATAAACGTATCCGTCACAGCCTCCTCGCCTTCACCTTTACCTCGCCGGCGGGAGTAACCTTGGCGTCGTAGCTGCCCGTCTCAAAAGCCACTTTCTTTGGCATCTTGTTTTTGCTAAGAGGCACTTCCTCACTACCCTTGACGATAGAAATGTCCCCCGTGGCCTTTTGCTCGGGGTCTCGTTTGAACTCGATGGCTCCCGGTTTGCCGGGCTTGCTCCCCGGCTTCCTGATGATGATGTCCATGATGCCCAGGTCAATTGTCAGCTTCTTCGGCGGGATGCCGGTGACGGTCTGTATCGAGCGCAACGCCGATTTAGCCCCACCCTTCACTATCTTGGCGTTGGGGGGAGGGTCTTTGTAGAAAAAGGCGACGTCGGAGCGGTTCTTATAAGGGGCCTTGACGGACCACCAGCCGAACCCCTGCTTCCAGGTGATAGCCCCGGCAAACTCCTGGCGCTTCTCCTCCTGTTTACCCCGCATGCCCGCTGGGCGCGGGGATTTCACACCTTCTTTGGGCGGTGGAGGCCTATAAGGCGGCGGTTTATAAGGCGGCGGCCTGTAGGGTGGGGGCCTATATGGCCGTGGTTCCTCTTTGGGGGGCTCGTAGGGTTTGTATTTATAAGGCTTCTCTTTGGGGGGTATGTAGGGCGGCTCGTACCCCTTCTCACCGTAAAGCCCGTAGCCCTCTTCGCCGACGAGCCTGTAGGGTTCGCCTTCAACCAGCTGGAACCCCTCTCTCCCTGCGGCCGCTTCCTCTTTAGCCTCCGTGCGGGCTTCCGCTCTGGCTTCTCCAGGTGCGGCCTCTCTCAGCCTTTCCAGCTCTGCTCTGCCCTCTTCAGCCGCCCTCTCCTCTTCGGCGGCCAAGTAATCAATTAACCGCCCGATGTTTATCACGAAGGGTTCCTCAGCTGCTCCTATATCATCCCTAGTAAACAGCTCGTCGAGCATAGCTCGGCTTATGCCCTGCTCCTGCAACCTTTGCTCCAGCACTTCTTCGGAGGCCCTGGCCAGGTCTTCCGAGTTCGGGGTTTCCTCGCCTCTCTCTTTCGCCCTTTTTTGGGCCAGCTCTTCGATTTCCCTTTGCCACTCCGCTATATCATCTTTAGACCTATCGACGACCTTGTCAGCCACTCTCTCGTTATACCGCCTCGTGGCGTAATCTTTCAGAAAATTATTAAGCTCGATTTCGAGCCTCGCCGCCCTTTCAATTTCGCCCCGCTTTCTAATCTGCTCTATTAGAAAGCGGACGGTTTCCTCCAGCCTCCCGATGTTCTTAAATTTCCTGATAAAGGGGGCGTCCTCAATTAACCCGGAGCGCATAAGGGCTTCCGTCCGGTTCACGGCTTGCGTGCCGAGCCTTTCCATCTGCAAACCGGATATTTCTAAAGGCTTGGCAGTCCCCAAGCCATATCTGCGTTCCCTTAAATGCTCCGCTAAATCACGGAAATTACCAAGAAGAATTTCTCCCCCGCCTCTAGCAGGTGTAATATATATATCAACACCGCCTGGAACCATGCTGCCCGTCTCCCCTATTCTGCCCGAGGGGATTTCGACTATCCTCACCCGGTAGCCAAGCGGTTCGGCTACCTTGGCGGCCCACTCCTGAGCGGCTTTGAGCGGGTTTCTTATCGCCCAGTCCAGGTCTCCCGGCCTCTTGCCGAGCCCGCACTGCCACTCCACCAGACTCCCGTACCCTTGCCCCTCCTGGGTGTGCAGCCACTTTTCCGTAGGTAGCGCCAAGTCGCGAGGCATGGACTCAATATCGGCCAGGTTCAGACGGCGGACAAAGGGCGGGGCTTCTTCTCTTAGTTCCAGCATTAAAACAGCCCCAGACCTCTCCTGCTCCAGTATCGCTCGTGCCTCTCCCGGGTCTATGTTTATCTCTCGTTTCACGAACTTTCTGGCGGTATCCTGTATCGTCCTCACTTCGATGGCGCTAAACTTGGACGTCCAGGGGGCGGCTGCCCTACCTTCACCGACCTCGAACTCGATCCTCCGCGGCTTTATCCTCAGCAGATTTCTCAATGACTGGATGAAAATGCTGTAGGCTTTGGCAGCATAAAGCCTTGATAGGGCCGGGACGCCCTTGCCAGCTCTTAGAGCCGCCTCGGTAGCGAGCCAATACACCGGCATCGGCTTACCCGTCATAGGGTCAAGCACATAGGTGGTGCCGGTGGGGACATCTCTGATATACCTTGAGTACCAGGTGGTCGGGGTGGGTTTAAGCGGTGTGTTCTTGCTTATAACCATCTCGAACTCGAACTTCAATGGATTTTGGTAACCTTTGAACAAGGGATATACTCCGGGAGGGAGATCCCCTCTCGCGTTCGCTTCATAAATCGCATTTCGCCTAGCCGAATTGTCCCAGATGTCCCACAATCTGCTCAGGCGAGGCGGTAATGTACTGGGGTCGACTAAGTCTTTTAGAGTGAAGCGGGAGGCAATCACATACCTGTTAGCAGAAGCACGAGCAAATTCAAAACCTGGCTGTTGGCTTGCCCACATAAAATCGGCGTGGGAAAGCTGTCCTGGTCTAATACCTGTCCGCCCTACCACAAGCTGCCCGTCTCTAATCGCTTGTTCAATCACAGCTCTGGGAACGGTCTCCTTCCCACCTACGCTATATACGGCATCGGTCAGTCTCCCGCCGAACCTGTTTTGCAGCGGGGAGACATGGCCAATCTCTATCCCCTCCAGGTCCCTTATGATTATATCCCGCCCCGTCCTGGCGCTCTCTATCATCGCTCGCTCGATGGCCTCGGTAAAAGCCCTTAACCTTGTCGGGTTCATCAAGATGTCGGACTGTATCCTGGCTATGTTTATTTCAAGGGCCATATCCCGCCCGCGGATGCCCCGAGGCGATATTTCGGCCCTGGCTTCCCTCAAGAATGTAAGCACGCTTCTTGCAGGGATTATCATTGTCAACACTGTCCCGGCGGCATAGGGAATCCCTCTCCACGGATCTGCGGCCGCCCCCGCGGCCAAGACCACGGGGAAGATTACTATCCCGCCGCCGATTTCAGCCATAGTTCCTACCGTTCTATCCAGCTGCCCCGACCTCACGGCACCGGCCCCGCTCAAGACCATTAACGGTATGATGGCGCCTATGGCGGTTATAATATCGAAAGCTCCCCTGGCGATATCCGCCGGGACCTGCACCGGATGGGACCGCTCCGAAATCCACTCGTTGAAAGCGGCTGAAGTCTCCATGATTTTACCCGTTGCGGTATCTATAGCTTGGACCATCTGCTGGTTGGTCTCCGGGTTGATGTACGAAACAACGATTAAGGTAGAGGCGGCGCCCATGCCTACGCCAAGGCCTACCAGGGCGCCGGCGATAGTCCCGAGACCGGGCACTACCGAGCCGCCAATCGCCCCGAGTCCCGCCCCGAGTATCGCCCCGGTTAACCCGCTGCCCCCGACTGTCACTAAGCCGAGAAGGGGTTTTCTAATAGGTTCGGGGACGCTCTCAAACCATTCTGTAACATTGGCAGCCAATTCAACCGGGAAAGCCAATACCGTCTCCAAATCGGAACGATAGGCGCTTACGATTTGCTGTTTTTGTTCCAGGGTAAGCTCACTCCACCAATATTCATTAAAAGCTGAGCCCGCAGGAGGTTCTATCCCTACTCGGTTAGCCGCCGCCACAAGGCGAGGCATTTCTCCTGGCATAGTATTGAAACCTGCGGCTATCCTCGCCTGAAGTTCTTCCTCGGTTGGGTTTTGAAATATCAGCCCTTCCCTACTAACAAAAAAATCCGCCCATCTATCGACTGCTTCGACGGAGATATCATGTGAGGGGAATGGCCTCCCGGTTACAAGTTCAACGGCATCGCGGTGTCCTTCCCAAATCGCCTGCTGCGCTAAGATAGCTCGCTCGCCCGTCTCGGGGTCCTCAGTCATATAAGGCTCTAGTTCCTGCAGGGCGTTTTGGTAGTCATGATAGTTGGTTAATATGTCATCCCCGTTTGAAACGACCTGCCTGAATAACTGCTCCAGCTCCGGGTCCTGGGCTATGGCCTCTACATCAAAGGATTCTATTGTCGGTATCCGCTTTTCAAAGCCTTCCGGCATCGGCTGGCCATATAACCTCAGAGTCTGCGCAACTGCGGGGTCCGGGATGGCGTTTGTCGGCAAGCCGGCTCTGTCATCGAAAAATGCTTGGGTAGCAACGGCTATATTCTGGTCTTGCGCCATCTCTTTATAATAATCTGGGAGAGCAGACCAAAACGCACTGAAGCTTTCCAGTATCTCCGCACCGCTGGGCAGGTTAGGGTTGGTTTCAATCCCAGGTATAGCCTCCTTAAATCTACTCGCCTGCTCCTCATTCTGGTATATCGCCAAAAGGTCGTAGGTCCCCTCGTCGCCGTCCCAAATCACCGGCAGGTCAGGGGTAAGCCCCATCTCCACCCCGACCTCATACTGCTCCTGGCCGGTGAGGCTATTATATCTCTCGATTCCCGTGTTGATGGCTTGGGCTACCTGCGGGGTAATGTAAACGCCGGGGTTTTCCTCGATGTACCTCAGCATTTCCCCCATATTAGGCTGTGTGAGTAAAGCCACCACTTGGTTGTAGGCCGCACCGCCGCCCTGCTGGGCCACGACCTTAGGGGGGATACGCGGTCTATAGTAGGTATCGCCAACCCTGATTACGCCTGACGGGTCAAGAAGGTTGACATTATCTGGAGGGACGATTCTCCAGGTTATCCCGACGGGCAGGCTCCCCAAAATGGGGGTACCTTCCGGCGTGGTGCCTTGAATATCGGCAGGCTCCAGCTGGATGGCCTCAACTGTCGACATAGCCTCAAGCGCCGCCGGCAGAGCCTTTCTCGCTTCCATAAATTCCTGCAGAGCTTCCTGGAGCGGCGCCCCGCCTTCGAGGGATGCCACAAAGGCCTCAAACCCTCTCAAACGAGCCAAGCCTCCGGGGGAATACCGGTCACTTTCCAGCAGCATCTGCATATCACGGCTTACCTGCCGCGCGCTCTGGGCGGCCTCCGCTCCTGATGCACCACCGCTAATTGCCTGGTTATAGGCAGTCTGAAAAGCAGTGTCTAGCCGCCTCTGCAGGTCAGCCTGAGGGCCCGAGAGGGTTGATGCACCAGTGGTCTGCGCTGCTCTCTTTGCCGCCTCCACCTTCTCGTCACTGAATATCAGCTTGAGATAATCTGCCCCGATACCACCCCTTATCGCTTCATAGAGGTTGTATTTGTTCTTTTCAATCTTATATGGCTCAAGAGCTTCTACAATGGCGGCGATGACGGCTTCTTCACCAAAAAGCGGTATGAGCTGGTCTACATCAACGCCCTCTTGTATAGCCCTTTCTAGGTCGTACTCGTTTCCAGCATCGGTCTCATACGCCTCAACGGCTTGAAGCGCACTTTGGTACTGCAGGGTCTGCAGCACTTCAGCATCTACATGAGCAAGCGGCACTAAGCTCGGTGAGATTCTTGAAGGCTCCCCCTTGGCAGTACTCTCTGCCCCCTCAGCGCCGCCGCTCAGGGGAGGGCTAGAAGGCGGAGAGTATGAAGGAGGGGGAGTTCTCTCTTTGGGCTCTTTTGGCTTTAGCTCTTCATCCTTAGGAGGAGCAATAGGCTCTTTTAGTGGTTTTTGCGTCCTTTCGGGGGGAGGCACAGGGAGCACCGGGGGGGTAAGTTTGCTGCCGCCCCCTAAAACTCTTCCCTTACCCATGGTAACCACTCCTCATTTCAGCCCTCGTTAATGCTCGGATGTTATAATGCTGGTCAATGTCAGCTCCCATATCTCTATCTCCACCCCGACGGTTTTCAACGCCAGAAAGTTGTAGAGGAAGACGGTCTCTCCCGGCGGTACAAACACCCGGGGAGTTGTCGCATCTGGGATAAATAGAACCTGCTGGTTATCGGCCGTAGCCGGGTCACCATCGTCAGGGATAATAGTGGTTAGGAAAGCGTACCCCTGCGCCCCGAAGGCAATGGATGATATGGCGAGCTGGGGGGTGCCGTTCTGGATGATGTTGGCCACATGGTCGCCGGTTACACAGGTCATATTGACGCTGTAACTCACATACTGGTACGTGTCGGTGCCGTTTGCAATACTGACCATAAATTGAGTGGGGGACGAGCCGGTCTCGTTTGAGAAAAACTCCAAGGGGTCGCTTTCTACGATGGAAACTACCACCTCACCGCTGGTGGGAGGTAGAGGGTTCCCGGGGTCAACGTCCTCCGGCGGCTCTTCCAAGTCGTCCAACCTATCTGAAAGGTCCGATATCGCAGCCCAGATATGATCAATCTCACCGGTCTCACCGGTAAGGGCATCGTAATCATCTAAAATTTGATTCAAGATGCTCATGATGGTGACATCCTCAGGCAAGCCCACCAACGGGGCTTCTGCCGCTCCCATTCGCCTTTCGAGGCTGCTTACCCGGGGTTCCCAGGAAGTGTCCGTGGAGGAGCTGCCGCTGGGGTCAGTATCCCCCACCGTTCTGGTATTGCAGCCGCTGCCAAGGACCGAAATTAAGACAAAAACCAGGAATAGGCTAAGGAATGTAGATACCAATAGCTTTTTCTTCATGTTTCACCTCCTTTCTTCTAAGACTAAAATTCACCTTCTGAACCAATAGGTAATGCTTTTAAAAAACATATAAGCGGCCAGTATAAAAACTGTTACACCCAGCACATAGGAAGTCTCGGCAAAATAAATGCCGAAAAAGAGTAACCCGAGAAAAGCACCGACATAAAGGATGATATGCCTCTCCCATAATGCAATAGCAGTAAGCCCTAGCATTAAGATAACCTCAGCCGTTTCCACCCATGACCCTCCTGGCAACTTTCGATAATAGCGTTGGCGGTACCCCTGTGTTGGCCAGCTCGTTTAATAGCTCTACACTATCGTCAGGACCCGGTGGAACCATGCCCTCCTGGCCCGGGCCGGGCTCCCCGCCGGCCGGCTCATTAAGGTTTATGGTATAAGTGGGCTTCTTAATCTTGAGTTGGGCCATCCCTTCGAAGATATCCACGTCGCACCAGCTGTCGTAGCACGGCCATATGGACTTGGCCTTCAGGGTAAAAGGGGAGCTCGGCGTCCACGGCTTGCCGGTAAAAAAGCCCTTGACGTCATAGAAGGTCACGCTGATAAGCTCGCCGCGCTCCAGCTCCTGCTCCTTGCCCCAGGGGGACCAGTAGAGGTCGTAACAGGTAGCCAGGGTGTGCGTAAGCCACCGGATGCGGTTGTCCAGCCACGCCCAGTCCTGGACCGTGTAGATGATGCCAATATTGCGGTGCCGGCGCTGGGCCGAAAGGTTAGCGAAAAGATAGTTAAGAGTGGACATGTGCTTCAGGGAATTAAAGAAGTTTTGAATCTCGTCGATACAGATGAGGACGTCCCGGAGCTCGGGAGCCATGGTTATCCATTTTTCTGTCTCAAGGGTCTGGGAAAGCTTTTTGCCGTTGCTGTTGGTAACGTCAAAACCGGGGAAAGTGAGCAGCTTGCCTCCCTGAGCGACATGCAACATGGAAAGGTAGGCCATGAGGCAGGTCTTGCCCCCTCCCTCGGGGCCCACGATACCTATTATCGCATTGCTCAACATGCCCTATCACCCTCCGTCTTCCCTTTCCCTCTTTTTCCTTCTCCCCGACCCGTCCAGCATCTCGGGGGAAATTATCCCGGTTACCGCCTGGAGAAGCATCCTTACCCTCTCCCCCCCGATTGAGGTAGTGGCCGCCAACTTATGCAGCAAGAGCCTCTTATGCCTCGCCAGGTTGAACTCCTCGCACTTGGCCAAGTAGAGGATAGCGGCGTTAGCTTCCTTCGCGTCTTTAAAGACACACCGCATCAACAGCTCGCCGGGGTCCTTGCCCGGGTGGACAAACTCCTTAATCACTGAAGGCATCTGGCTCTGGTTAAATAAGTTGTCCAGAAACCCCCGGTCAGGACGCCCGTCCCCGCCTGGCCCCTGCGGTACAAAGGACGCTTGGGCTTTGCCTTTTTGCCTTCCTCTTCCAAGCATAGTCATTGCCTCAAACCGAGCTATAAATCAGGAACATAAAGAACAGCAAAACGCCAATCAGTATATAAGTACCGACGAGGCTCAACTTCTCCATAAGTGAATTCCGCATAGTAAAGAGAACCTCCGTCTCCCTATCCCAAAAGAGAGCACGGTAGAGCTTCTCCGGCAGGTCATTCAGTTTATTGGGTAACTCGAAGGGCTTCAGGGTTTCCCCTTCCCGGAGCGCCAGATAGACCCATAGCTGACCGTAGCGCCATGAGCGCCCCTTGGGTTCTTCAACATACTCCAAGCCGAAACCCTCGCCATCGAAAACCATGGTGTTCGGTGCTTCTTTTGCCATCTTCTACCCTCTGCGAGATTTATTTATTCGGAACATCTTGGTTCCACACACAGGGCACACGCCCTGGGTAGCCGACCTCCCGTTCTTCAGCGTGACCTCATGAGCATTGCTCATATTTCTCTTAGCCCGGCACTTGACGCAGTAACCGGAGACCGGGGGAGTAGTGCTGAGCGCCGCTGGGTATCTCGGATAGATAACGGACTTCCCCAAACGCCTCAGACGGGCGACTTCACTAGTACGATTTGGCATAGTCATAGTTTTCCTCCTTAAAAGACGCTCCCGGAATCAAAACCACGGTATCTGCAACTTCCCGGTAGAAATCAAACCAAATACAACCATCACCACAATGGCGATAGCGAAGATAAGAACCACCGTACGAAGCGTGTCGGCCATCTTATTCCTGAAGGATTTCTTCTGTACCTGAGCCAACGCTTCGTCGGCGTTTTCCCCGGCGATCTCGTTTATGGTTTGCCCAAGTTTGCAGAGGCCACCGCCTCCTCTAACATTAACGGGGGCTACAGCCCGCTCACATACTACCTGGAAGACTTTCCCGGTGCTCTTTTCACGCACCATTCCGTCGGAGTGTAGCCCCCACGCCTCTCGTGTCTTGTGGCTGGCCACATAGCCCTTGATAACTGGTAAGGATTCTTTAACTATGCGGCCATCCTCAGTCAAAATGAGGTTCAGCTGTTGTCTCTTCTTACCTCCTAAGCCAAACATAATTTTTGCCCAGGCAACCAAAATCAGCGTAGAGTCTTAGAGGAGTTCTTGTTATTGTTGCTCCCAGAAGCCGCCCTGGCTCCTCGGATGCCTCTATAAATCTCGTACCCGCCGAAGCCAAATAGGCCAAGCCAGAGAAGCATTGGCGTGAGCTGAACTATTGACCCGAAACCGGTGAAGGTTGAAATGTCAGACCCGCCGCTGGTCCAGGCGAGAATAGTACCGACGCCATCCAGCACAATCTCAAACATGATGATACATATAAAAATCATGATGACGCCGATTAATAGTGTCCCGAAATTGCCTATCTTCATCGAGCTTATTACCTCCCTTCTTTTTGTTTTGTTTAATCACTAAGCAAGCTTAGCTTAAAAACCCCCCTTGAGACCCTTGACGCCGGAGTAAATAGAGTATAGAAAGCCCCCGATAAAGGCCATCCAGAGCAGCATGGGGGAGATGCCGACTATGGCGCCAAACCCTGTAAACGAGGTTAGGGCATCAGTCTCATAGACGATTGTACATGTAGTGGCAGGAGTTACCCAGCCGGTTACCGTCAGTGTCTTCGTGGCCGAGACATAAGCGGTGGCTGCCAGAACATTGCCCTCACTATCAACCGCGCTAATGACACTACCGGTATCATCGTTCCACAAAGCTGTGGTAAGGACAACATCCATGGGGTCAGCAGTGCATGCCAAACCGCTATCAGTCCTGTCATCTGTCTGGATTTCATGACAGGCCGTCATCATCATTGGGAACAACATCATCAAGATAAACACCCCGATGATGCCTACAAGCATTCTGCCCATGAATTTAGTTACCTCCTTTCTTTAAGTTTCAGCTGTTACCGACTTAATTCACACTAACTTCTCCCTCCCTTCTTTTAAGACCTTTGAGCCACTTTATTAAAGTCATACCACACCGATTCCGCTGAGGGGTTGCCACCGTGGCAACCATTACCGATAACTATATATTTAATATAAAGAGCAGAAGAAGGAATTTTCGGTGGTATAATAGTCGGATGGCATATCAAGAGGTAGTCAAAATACCCACCATAGAAGAGTCCTTGTCCCGCCTGCTCCAGCTCCCGGAGGACATCAAGCTCATCCGAGAAAAGGAGAAGCTGGGGCTGACTCAGTTCGCGCGCACTTTCGGCGTAAACAAATCCACGGCATGGCGCTGGCAAACAGGGAAGCGCACCCCCGAAGAGCCGCTAGTCTTATTCGGAATAACGTCATGGGCAGACAGATTAAGAAATGTAGAATCGTAATCCCTGGGTTGGTTATCGCCCTCTTCCTGTTGGGGGTGCTTACCGTCCCGGTCCTGGCCGACGACCCGCCGGCCCCGGATAATATGCAGATTGAATCGGCGGGGGTCTTCCGCCACCTGGTTGAAGAGGATGACTTCTTACTGGTGTTCCATTACAACATCCACTACGACGCCGAGCAGCCCGATACCCCAGCTAATAAACTGTTTACCTTCAGGCTCCTGGATACCAACGGTATCGATTACTTAGGAGCGGTGGTGCCCTACGCCTACTATAACTCAGGTTACGACCAGGGATGCTCCGCTTTCTACTTCCCCGCCGCCGATGCCCCGGAATGGGAACAGGCTTATGTCCTCAGACTCGCGGGTAACCCTGAATATTTCACCGAACCGCCGACAGCAAACTACACTCTGAATACATCCGACTATTCCCAGATGGAAACCGCTGAGGAAAACCAGACCCTGCTCGGGAATTATGTCCTTGAGATTGCCCGTCTATTAGAAAATAACTGGGACGTGGCCCTTCTCTACGAAGGTGATATGGGGATGGTACTAAACTCAACCGGCGAGACATATTTCAGAGGCTCAATCAGCGCCCTTCAGATAATGGCGCCGCAGATTTTCTCAATCCAGGTCACCTCTCCGGATTACAGCGAAACCGAGTGGACCGAGGAGCAAGGGCAGAGCTACGAGGAGCGCTTCCTGGGTACCTGGGTCGGCAGGGGGCTTGAATCCTTTGGGGATATGCTCCACGTTAAGTGGAATGTCATCACCGGAATCCTGACCCTGGGCGCCATTGTAGGCTTGGCCATCTTCTGCCACTGGAGGTACGCCACTACCAAGCCGGCCTTAATCGGTGGCTCTTGCATCCTCTTGGGAGGGACGGTCATGGGCTGGGTGGCGCCGGCTATAATGGCCATCATAACTCTCTTCTTCGCCATATTCTTAGGTTATAATTGGTTTTTTAGACATGGGTAAGAAGATATTACATATAGGACTACTGACCATGGTGGGGCTGCTCTTGGTGGTCTTCCCGCTCTACGCCGCCGATGTGAGCGATGCTGAGTACATCGCCGATATAGTGGCTCAGAACAGCGGCAGCTCGGCGGACTCGGTCCGGGCGGTAGCCGATATCAACACCCAGGCCTTTATCGACGGCGGCTTCGTTACCTCGGACTTGCTGAATACCGCCCTCCAGACCCCGGGCGGCACCGATATTGCCTATATGCCGGGAGTCGGCGACAACCCGTGGGCGCTGTTTATTCCCAGCATAGGAGCCTACGAGCAGCTGGGCTATGTGTTCTACACCGGCGGTCCCGCCATGCAAACGGGCTTTCATTACATTCCCGCTGATGGCGGCATGACCACCGCCGACAGCGCTTCCCTTGAGTTGGGCAATAACTTCGAGATAGAGCTGAGCGGTTATATCGATACCTCCGGCGGTGATGAGCAGAACCTCATCTACAAAGACGGTGCTATCCAAGTATATGTGAGCGACGAGGGAGAGATAACGGTTGATATTCTTGAGTTGACCACTGAAACCTTTTACCCAGACCCTAACGTGGAGGTGACTAGCGTGGATGGGTGGATGCGTGAAGCTACAGCTACAGATAATTGGTCGATTATGGTGGGTGCGGCTGGAGATACTGCCTCTGACACTACTGCACTAGGATATGCTGTATATATAAGTTCTACTATTACCGCAGATACTTGGGGTATGTTGTATAGGAGTACTTATCTTTTTGACACAGGTGCTCTACCCGATGGTGCGGAGGTTTTAAGCGCTATCCTTTCAATTTATGGCACAGGGAAGTCCGATGGTTTTTCCCCTGTCATTTCCCCCGATGTAAATATCTATGCCTCCAACCCCAACTCAAATACGGCTTTGGTTGCGGCGGATTACGCCAATGTTGGTGGGGTGGCGTTCTGCGACACACCTATCACCTATGCTGAATGGGATACTGCTGGCTACAACGACTTTGTCCTTAATACCAGTGGACTGGCCGCTGTTGATGTAATGGGAGTATCCGGGTTTAGCTTGCGGAATGCCAACTATGATGTGGCAGTAAATACTCCTACTTGGTCTTCTAACTGTGGTGCTTACTTTCAAGGGTATTATGCTGACCAAGCTGGAACGGACGAGGACCCGAAATTGGTTGTTACCTATTCGGAGACTTTAGCCACAGTAGTCGCCTCTGGCGTTGATAGCGGCGAGCATATAGTAACGGTGACTCTGAGTGGCGGGACCTTAAGCCTGCAGATAGACTCTGAAACGCCTGAAACGGTAGCCTTTGCTGGTAGCGTCCCTGACACTGCCGAGGACTGGGCCTTCCTGGCCAACGGAGCGGTGCCCTACATGGAGTACTTAAAGATAACGGTCAGCGGGGTCCTGAAGCAGCATATCGTTTACGAGCGCGACACCACCTTCACCGACCTGTCCGGCAACGGCAACCACGCCACGCCCACATTCCTCACCTCCTCCAGTGACCCCGACGTGACGGTGAGCCTGAGCAACCTCTGGCCGATAGAGGAGGCGGAGCTAACCGGCTACAGCGCCGAAGACACACCGGAGATGTTAACGGAGCCCCCAGATATGCCCCCCGAGATGTACACCGAGGGCGAGACCTCGCACCTGCCCGGGGCTAGTGTAATCAACGCCATGTTGGATGCTGGCGGCATCCCCCGCGACCTATTCTGGATTCCGCTGTGTTACGGCATAGCCGCTGGCGTGGCGGTCTTGTTATACCACTTCGTGAAAAGCCTGCTTATCATCTCCATTGTCGGCGGCGTGATTATACTATTCTTCGCCCTGACCGGGGTCATCCCTCTCTGGACGTTCCTGATATACGGCGTCTTAGCCGGGGGAGTGCTGGTGGCAGAAAAGCAGTTGAGCTGGTGATGAGATGCTAACGACAAAGCAACTAATGTTCGTGACCTTCGTTTTCCTGATTGGTACTCTTTGCTGCCTTATCATCGAGGGCGCTTATTTCGGGGACAGGGAGCTCGATATAGTCAACGCCCTCACCGGCTACAACATCGTCCAAGTTAGCGGTGCCGGCATCTGGACGATTCCTAAGCTGGCCTGGGGCTTCTTGACCCACGGGCTGCCTATGCTCATAATGTGGGATTATTCCTTCTTCCAAGGGGGGTATTTTATCATCAGGATACTTCTCATCATGACCCTCAGCGTGGGTGTGGTGTGGGGAGTGATGGTAGCCCTTGTAGGATTCGCCCAGGGTCTTATCAGCAGGTTTATATAGGTTAAGCCACCCGCACTAATTTTGTCCCCCTGCGCGCAAGGATGCAGTTCCGCTCTTCCCTCAAGGTATGGAACCTCTGGCTGTATTGCCTGAACTCCCTCAAGCCCAGGTTGCGGCTGATGTGTTTCTCCACCTCCCGCCATAGACGCCGGCAACGGCCAGCAACGGCGACCGGGCAGCAGGCGCAACCGGCAACTCCTAACTCGTCGCCGCACTGGCGGAG
>Ga0315549_1003363_pt1 | contig 14348 bp, 11 predicted proteins | sample SalMarSW160200MG_FD_203101 | JGI IMG/M metagenome (GOLD analysis project Ga0315549, IMG submission 203101) | Salt marsh sediment microbial communities from the Plum Island Ecosystem LTER, Massachusetts, United States - Salt Marsh Sediment SW1601-200 ... | reverse complement strand
TATACACTTTTTTTTATGTAAAAATTGAATTCTTTTTTATTTGGGAGTATTCATGGTATATGAATATTTTTTCTTTCTTGAAGTAATTGCCAGTAATCTTTTCTAAATTAACATTAATTTTAAAGAAACACCACCATAATTCATATAAAAAATCTTCTTTTATATATCTAATATATCTATATCCTATATTTGTCCTTTCCTTTTTGATGTTGATTTAACCTGAAAATACTTAAAAAATTTACCAGATCCCTTTAAATATGGAATGACATATAAATCTATTAATTCATAATAAAATTAAATTTAGAAGAGTATATGATAAAGACTAGATTTTCTCGAAAATATGGGAATTGGGCATTGTTTATAATCCTATTCTTTTTAGACCTCAATATTGATTTCAATTATAAACTTATGAATTATAGTAATAATCAAAATTCTTATAGTTCTGAAATTAAATCTTCTGATAAATATCTTAGTTATCCTCAAATTTGTAGGGATGGTGTTAGTGGAGCGATTATAACTTGGAATTATAATGCCAATAAAATTTATACTCAAAAAATAGATTCTTCAGGATATATCAAATGGAAAGAAAATGGTGTGTATATAAATACAATAGATGGAAGTAATATGCCAAAAATTTGTAGTGATGGTGTAGGAGGAGCAATTATTGCATGGGATAGTTATAGAGATTCAAATATGGGGCATGATATTTTCACACAGGCTATTAATTCATTAGGAGATGTTGACTGGGAAATAAAAGGTATAGATGTCTGTAAAATAATTAATGATCAAGAGAACCTACAAATTTGTAGCGATGGTAATGGGGGGGTAATCATTACTTGGCAAGATGAAAGAAGTGGGGAAGGAGATATATATGTACACCGGATTAATAGTTTAGGTGATATTCAATGGATTCCAAATGGGATAGAAATATGTATCGCAAATGGAACTCAAGCAGCTCCCCAACTTTGTAGTGATGGTAATGGGGGGGTAATCATTACTTGGCAAGATAAAAGAAGTGGGGAAGGAGATATATATGCACAACGGATTAATAGTTCTGGTGATATACAATGGATATCAAATGGATTAGAAATATGTAATGCTTCAAATTACCAATATACACCACGGATTTGTAGTGATGATAATGGAGGAGCAATCATAACTTGGGAAGATGCAAGAAATGGGCTAAAAGCTATATATACGCAACGGATTAATAGTTCAGGTGATATACAATGGATGTTAAATGGAATAGAAGTTGGTACCTTATATTATTCCCTCTCAGACATACAAGTATGCAGTGATGGTGATGGAGGTGTAATAATTACTTGGTCAGATAATAGAAATGGAGAAATTCTTGAATATAATATTTATGCACAACGGGTCAATCATTCAGGTGATGTTCAATGGATGTCAAATGGAACAGAAATTTGTACCGCAAATGGTCTTCAAATAGGTCCACAACTATGTAGTGATGGAAATGGAGGGGTAATTATTACTTGGATGGATTTAAGAAATAAACCAACTGATATTTATGCACAGCGAATAAATAGTTTAGGTGATGTTCAATGGATGTCAAATGGAACAGAAATTTGTACCGCAAATGAAAGACAAGTAGATCCCCAACTATGTAGCGATGGTAATGGAGGAGCAATCATAACCTGGGAGGATATAACTGGAAATCTTGGAATATATGCACAGCGAGTTAGTGGATCAGGTGAAATCCAATGGAAAGAAAAGGGGATATTAATTTTTTCAATTAATAATTCTGGAATTTCATTAGGTCCTTTATTTTTTCTTTATTTTGGAATTGGTGTAATTTCTCTAATATTTTTAATTCATCGAAAACTCACACGACCAAATAAATAAATTATCTTTTTTTTTTAAGTATAAGATCCTGTTTTGCTTGCTATTTTTGAAAAAAAAAAAGTAAGTTAGAATTCAATAAAAAGATTTTAATTGTTCTCTATATATTTTATTATGAATTTTTTTGTTGAAGTATATTTTAGCATCATATTCTGGTTCATATTCAAATAATCCACATTTTTCACAGAAGTAATTATTATAATCCACTTCTTTTAAAGAATTTTCTTCCCAAATCTCAAGTCTAGCTAAGAATAAGGGATGATTACAAATTGAGCATAGATATCTTGATTCTATTTGATTTAAAACTCTTAATTTTTTATATATACAATTAGATTTAGCCATTTTTTGAATAGCTTCCATTTTTATCATCACATCTTTGATATTTTAATAATGAATATAAGAAGTTAGGAAAAAAATAATATAAGAAGATTGAGAGTGTAAAAATACTGATTTAAAAAATAAAAATAGATTTCAATATTTTTTTGAAAATTTTGGTTTATAATTGAATTTAAATATAATAAAAGCATTATATAAATCAATAATCCAATTTTAATCAAAAATGAAGAATATTAGAAAAAAGGATCTTACTTTATTATAAGATTTATAAAGAAAAATAAAAAAACCCATTAAAAATAAAATATAAAAAAAAAAAATACAGATTTAAGAATTTCATAAATCTAAAATAAAAATGCAGATATTAATAGCAATATTGCTTTATAATTGAGGATTCTAAAATGAAAAAATTTGATATTAAATATATTGGTATTATAGGAATTATATGTTTATTTAACTTATTTTTTCTTCCCTTAGAAGACTCCAATCAACAAGAAAGACTGAGACCGAATACTATTGATTTTTCCCAGGTAAATCCAATTTCAGATGGATATAATAATAGTTATTGGAATAATGCTAATAGTCGGGATTCCTCTATGGTTATAGATGATGATGGAAATATATATGCAGTATGGGTTGATGAATCCAACGGTTTATGGGGTGGAGGAATTCCTGATACTGAAATTATGTATGCTTTTTATATGGAAGGAATAGGTTGGTCTAATGCTACAGTGATCTCTGATGGATATAATGATTATTATTGGAATAATAATTTCAGCGAGGCCCCTTCTATTGCCGTAGATAATTTAGGGAATATCCATGTCGTTTGGGATGATAGTACTGTTGGAATTTGGGGTACTGATGCGGAGATCATGTATGTAAACTATACACAAGGAGTTGGATGGTCTAATGCAACTGTTATTTCAGATGATATTACTCTTTGGAATGATGATAATAGTGTTCAGCCTTCTATTGCTGTTGATAATTCTGGAAATATTCATGTGGTATGGATGGATAACACAAATGGGATTTGGGGTACTGATGCGGAGATCATGTATGTAAACTATACACAAGGAGTTGGATGGTCTAGTGCAACTATTATCTCAGATGGATATAATAATTTTTATTGGAATGATGGTTTAAGTCAAGAACCTTCAATTACTGTAGATTCTTCTGGAACTGTTAATGTGGTATGGGTTGATTCTACAACGGGTGTTTGGGGAGGGGGCACTCTTGATCCGGAGATTATGTATGTAAACTATACACAAGGGGTTGGATGGTCTAATGCAACAATTATCTCAGATGGATATAACAATTATTATTGGAATGATGGAGGAAGTATGTATCCCTCCATTATAGCTAATAGATCTCAAAATATTTATGTGGTATGGAGTGATGATACTGAGGGTGTTTGGGGAGGGGGTGTCCTTGATACAGAGATCATGTATGTAAACTATACACAAGGAGTTGGATGGTCTAATGCAACTGTTATTTCAGATGGATATAACAATTATTATTGGAATGATGGTACTAGTATAGTTCCTGATATTACATTGAATGCTTCTGGAAGTCTACATGTGGTATGGAGTGATGGTACAGATGGGGTTTGGGGTACTGATGCTGAGATTATGTGTGTGAATTTTACAGAAGGAGTAGGGTGGTCTAATGTCACTATAATCTCAGATGATGAAACGGGATGGAATAATTTAGACAGTACAAATCCCTCTATTGTTGCAGATTCATCTGAAAATATTTATGTGATTTGGGAAGATTCTACATTCGGAAGCTGGGGTTTTGATCAAGAAATTATGTCAATACAAATATCATATTCATTTTTACCGGATCCAACTTCAAATCCATTAATAAATCCTTTTATTATTATTGTAATTAGTATTTTTATTTTAAGTTGTATAGCATTACTTCTATTTTTAGAAAGTAATACAAAAAAAAGAAAACAAAAACTAAGTAAGAAAATCTTAATAGATTTCTGCAATATTTCTTTAACGGTTTCACTTATCTCCCTTCAAGTTTATCAAATTGATAATAATGTAAGAAGGGGAATTGATGAAATAGCAGATAATCCATTTGTTTTCCTTATACCTTATTTTTTACTTATCTTAGCTCTTATAATTTTATTATTAATTTCAATATCTTTGGTTATATCTTTACAGGAATATAAATCATATCTAAGAACAAGAAATAAAGAATTAATAGTCCATAGAAAACTTGACTTTGATAAGATTTTTGAAAATAAAAATCGTCAAAAAATAATTCGGGTAATCTTATCAAATCCTGGTATTCATTTTAAAGAATTACTAAGAGAATGTTATTTACAATCAGGACAATTAAGATGGCATTTAAAGGTACTAGAAGAATTTAAAATTATTAAGAAAAAATCAATAGGGCAATATAAATCATATTTTTCGCGTATTGAAAACATGGATTTAGATAAATACAATAAAGTTTTAATCAAATCAAAGTTAAGAATACAAATATTATATTTGATAGAGAAGAATCCAGGGATTATCCCTTCTACAATTGCAAATAAGTTAGAATTAAAAAAGACAACATTAAATTATCACATCTATAAATTGAAAAATAATAATTTAATAAAAACGCAAAAAGTAGGTCATAATTTAAACCTATTTTTGATTAGAGAATAGATAGATAATTAACTCTGATATTTGTAATCGAATTCATTTTTTACTTATTTGATAGATTTAGGGAATTACAGCTTTATTGAGATTATATGAAATTTATTTTTTTTTAAGTTCAAAAAGGGTGCCTCAAATATTATAAATAAATTTAGCACTTTCAATCTTAAACCCTTGAAAGGGTAATTAAATAACAAAAATGATGAAAAATGCGAAAAATAAAAAATAAAGATTTTTTAGTTAAATTATTCTTAGGGATATTTGTAATAAATACTCTTTGCATAATTAATTTTACTAGTCCTACTTCTGCTGTGGATGGAGAATTAAATGTTACTGCAAATCCTGATGCAATCTTCACAGAAGAAAACATAGTGATCCAATGGACTGTTTTGGCTAAACCTTATGATGGAGAATGGAGCTATGGAGGATATATATCAGAAATATGGATGAAAAAATATAATGGAGACTTTATAAAATATACCACTGTTTCACATTATAATTCAGGTACTTTAAGTAAGACCATTCCTTTGAGTGAATCAGGTGTCTATCTTTTTGAAGTAAGAGAATATTGTACTGAAAGACATAAATGGGTAGGTGATAGATGGTCTGGTCATTCAGTTTCAGAAAGTGGACTATGGCATGTTGCAACTGAACAAAGTAATTCTGTGAGTGTATACAATCCAATACAAAAAATTTTATTGGAAATTCCTGCTATGAATGTTGAGACAGGAATAATATCTGAACCAGATACTAATGATGGATATTACATATCTATTACACCTGATGAAGAAATATCATTTAATGAATTTTGGTGTATTTATGATGGGATTAAGAAGGATATACCTGAAAATCAATTATTTCCTATCTATGATGGAGGAGAACACAATCTTCAAATCATTGGAAAAATTTCAAATGGAAGACTTTATTGTTCTAATATCGTTGAATATTCGTGTGAACCTGATGGATGGTATTTTAAAACATTGAATGATTCTATTAATAAAGCTTTTCCTATAAGGGATGATTCAAGTTTAAGATTTACCATTCAGACTGAAAAAAAATTTAGCAATATCTTACCCCAAATAAAATATAGTATATCTCAGACGATTAATAGTCCAATAGTAATAACAATTAATGTTAGAGTTGATGGAGAGTTAATTTTTACAACAGATATATATCTTATAGACAATGTTAATGTTTGGGAACATACTCTTGAAGTAGAGAAACTAAAATTACGGTATCAAAATCAGAATCAACATCATATTGAGATTCAAATTGTTGATTGGGATGATTCAAATGATAACAATAGATTTATACTAAATTATTTAGAAATTGGAAGATTAGATTTTGATCGATATAGAAAATGTGCTTTATTAGTGGCTGGAAGTGATGAATTGGGAGTTGATGGTTTATATGATCATATATTTAAAGAAGATGCTATTGACTTTTATAATGTACTTAATGAATTTTATTTTTATTCTGATGATGAGATCTTCCTACTGATTAAAACTTTCTCAGATATTAAAAAAGATAATGAAACTACTATGCAAAATCTTAAATGGACAATTAGACAAATTTCTAAGAATTCTCAAGAACATGAATATGATGAAATCATTATATGGTGGTCTAGTCATGGAAATGTTGATATATTAGAATGTGGTGAAAACTCTAACAATCTTTTGACTTCTACATATTTTAATGAATTATTATCTATGATCAATTATAATAATATGTATGTGTTTGTGCAAGCTTGTAATTCAGGTTCTTTCATTATTGATAATAATAATACGCTTGAATATGATAGTATCTGTGATCCTAATAGAATAGTTTTCACTTCTAGTGGGGATGATGAATCCAGTTATCCTACTGAAGCACCTTGGAATGATTATATATCAGATGGTTTAACATATCAGCAAATGGAACCTCCACAATTTCCAGATAAAATGGGATTTCCTGCAGATCATTATACTGATTTTTATAATTGTATCATATATGGAAATCAGAATGATATCGTATCTATGTATGAATTATGGTATTTAACATATGGTATGATGGAACAAGATCATTATAATACACCAATGAAAGATCTAGGGTCCCACGAAAACGATTGGCATATTCTTTCTATCAATAATGGATTAACTTTAATTTAAATTATTTAAACTCTTAATCATACTCTTTTTTTTTTTCTTTTTTTCTTAAAATATCCACATAATTATAGCTATTAATATACTCAAAAGAATTAAAATTATTGTTCCTTTTATATGGGTAATAGTATGGGTTATCCTAAAATCTCTATATTCCTTATCTTTCATATCTTCAGTTCCCGGTATTATAACAAATTTAGGTGTTAATGTACCAACAATCATTATATCCAGAATAATCAAATCAGCGATGTTTCCAAACATAATAATAATAAAGATGTTAAGAAAAGCAGTTAAAAAATCGATTTTTCCCTTATATAGGATATTCTCTAATACTATTGTAGATATGATTGGAAAGCCTAAACCAATAAGCAAAAAGAAAATATAAATACTCTTTGCCTTTTTCTTTTCTTCTTTAGTTTGAGATGGTACTTTTTCGGTAATTGCTTTAGGATAATCACTGAATCCCCATATACGTGGACTATACCTAATCATTATAAATAATAAATAAAGAGTTAAAATAATAGCAAAAAAAATACCATTTATTAAAATATATATCCATAAATCCATAATTAATTGCATTTAAACATATTTAACTTATTACTTAATTAAAAATTTAAAATAAAATCTTTTTAATGTAAATTATCTTATTTTGAGTTATTAGAATACATCACTCTTTATAAACTTCTAACCGTACCTAAAATAAGATTTAATATGAATAATTAAAATAAAATAAATAATAAATCTTTTTTTTTATATTCTAAGTTCTAATCTAATAATAAAAATAAAAAACAATGAATTCTTTATAGGAACAAGAATCAATTAACAATTACTTTTTTATAAAAAATAAATTCAGAGAAGTGAAAAAATGCCTAAGTCCCGAAATTTGTTTCCGAGAGAAGGAGAATTCGTTGTAGCAAAAGTTATAGAGATCCAAAATCAGTATGTTTATGTAGAACTTTTAGATTATAAAGGTTTACCATCAGAACCCTTTGCCAGAGGGATGATTCATATATCAGAAATATCAAGTCGATGGATAAAAAATATCAGAAACTTTGTCCGTGAGGGTCAGAGAATTGTTTTAAGGGTAATAAGAGTAGATATTGAAAAAGGTCATGTTGATCTATCCTATCGAAGGACAAATGATGCTCAAAGAAAGAATAAAATGAAAGAATGGAAATACGCTGTAAAATATGAAAATTTACTTCAATTTTTAGCTGATGAATATGATAATATGACTTTAGATGAGGCTTATGAAAAAATTGGTTTTCCAATTTTAGCACTTTTTAATGATAATTATCAAGACACTGTTGAAGAACTTAAAGAAAATGGAATGGATGTTTTAAATAATATAAAAGATATTCCCAAAGAAACCAAGGAGAAGTTTCTAAAAGTAGTTGATGAAAATGTTGAGATATCAACTATAAATATTTTAGGGAAAGTAAAATTAAAATTTAATCAAAATAATGGAATAGAATTGATTAAAGAATCGATAATTGAGGCCAAAAGTAAATTAAAAAATCCAAAAAGTACTAGAAAAGTAGAAATCTCCTATATCGCTGCTCCATTTTATCGATTAGAAATAGTATCGAAAGATTATTTAGATGCAGAAAATATATTATCTGAAACATTAGAAATACTAGAAGAAAAAGCACAAAAATATAATGCTTTATATGAATTTATAAGAGATTAATTTTTTCTTCTAAAATAATTATAAGTCTAATCATGACAAAATATCTTAAAAAATGCGTGGATTGTGGTAAGTATGGATTAGAAAATCCAGAATCAAAATGTCGCTATTGTAGTGGAAAATTAATAAATCCAAGACCACCAAAATATTCTCCTATAGATAAATATCAGAAATATCGATTAGATTATTTTAAAGAAGAATTTAAAAAAAAATTCAATCAAATTTAGGATATATCAATAAATACAGCATTTTTTTCATTTGCAAGGATTTTCGCATTTTCATAAGGTAAATTTACTATATCTTCTTTCTGGAAGGGTCCATAATTGATAAGATCAATTCCTACCAATGCAGGTGTGGGTTCTAGGATTCTTATTAATTTATAATTAACCTTTTCTAATACTTCATTAGTATCAGAACCATCCTTGACCTTTTCGTCATTTTTATTATTTATAAACCCATTTTCTCTTTCAACTATCTTAGTTTTATCTGAAGATATTTCTAATTCTTCAGATTTTATAAGTTTATTATTCTCATAAGTTGAAAGTGTTTTAATTTTCTGATACCCTTTAATAGAAGCAATTAGATTTTGATATAATAATTTTTCTGCTTCAAATAGTTTATTTATATCTATTTCTTCAAGTGATAAGGCTTTATTGGTAATTTTATTTATTCGGATTTTTAAAAGATCATCAAATAAAAAATTGAAATTATTATCATATTCCTTTAAAATATCATTTTTTAGCTTCTCATCCTTTTTTATTTCATAAGTATCAAGAAATTCAATAAGTTCTTTATAATTACTATAGGTTTTATCACTCAAATTAGTTAAATCTGATGATTCAAACTCATTAATCCAATGTTGATATAATGTTTTATATTCTTTTTTTAAATCCATGGATATTAAAAAATATGTAAAGTAATATGGTTAAAAGAATTTTCAAATGTTTATATTTCTTTACATTAAGTATAAACTATAGAAAATTTCTTAATTTAATTTAATTTTTTAGTCTTACAACTCCCCTACATAAGAATAATATAGCAATATGATTTGGAACTTCAACTTCCTCACCTTTAAAATAGGGGCCATAAGAAGATCCTTTTATTCTAATTTCTGGTATTTCTAAAGCTGTTATTTCAACTTTTTGATTGTTTTCAGTACTTTCAAAAACGATAGGATTTAATTGTTCATTTGATTCGTCTAAAGGTTTGAAATCATATAATTCATCAATAGATATTTCTTGAACTTTAAATCCGGTTTTTCCATGTAATGAGCCGGGATATCGAATTAATCTATGAATATCAATGGTAACTGGTTCATCTATTTCGATTCCTATTTCATGAACTATTGCTTTTAAGAACGTTTTCCATTTTTTCATCCCAAAACCTTCTATATTCCACAAATTCTGATTATTATTTCTAATAATTTCTAAAAAATAATCTCTTGAATTATAAAAACTTTTAATAATATTCTCGTTTAATCCATATCTCTCAAATAATTTCAGAATTTCTTCATTAGTAAGATTAATTAAAATGCTTTCTATCTTTTTAATAATTTTATTTGACCAATCTTTATTATTATTTAAAAATCCATAGAAATTATTCCTATATTCTTCAAATCCAAGAATTTGAAAAGATATATTATTTCCTGTAAAATAATCGACAAGCTCCCTTCTGTGTTCACTTGTTAATTTTCTAATTTTTTCATTTTCTATTTTTAGGTGATATCCTCTATGCCCTGAAAATGCAATATTAACATTCTTTGGATGTATATTAAAATCAGGAATAAGAAAATTATCAATTAATCTAATTATTTCATTTTTAGCTATTTCTAAACAATCATCGCAAATCCAAGGAATTTTTTTAATTTTTAGGCTTTTACACTTAGGGCACTTATCAATCATTCCTTTTCCAGATTTATCACATTCTTTACAATACCATAAATCATGTTTATTTTTACATGGAGTATAAAAATGATCTACATCAATATCAATGATTAAATCACATCCTTGATATTCTTTTAGTTTCATATCCAAGTTTGCAGGTTTTAAGTATATAGCTCCACTAGAATATGTATGTCTTGGTGTATTATTTATTAAATAATTGTTTAAAGTAGTTGAGTCATTAAATGCTATATGGCGAATCATGATCTCTTTATTCCATGGAATAAATCCAAATTCTCTTTTATCAAATGAACTAACTGATGGAATTTCAATACTTCTTTCTCGATAATATGCTTGAAAAACGCGTTCTAAATAATTAAAATCATTCATTTTGAGTTTTTGATGTTTTATATTGTTTATACTGAATATAAAAAAGGGGATGTTTTATTTTTTGTTCTGAATCCTTTTTTTTTGAATAATAACCTTTTAAGCAGAGTTCATCCTTATACTTAGATGCCAGACATAAATTTAAAGATTTTAATGTTGCACAAGAATGTGGGACATATCCTTTTCTTTTTGCAAATTTTACTTGGTAATTTGTTTTCTCTAAATCAAAATCAGGTAAAGTTGAAAAAAGTTCAATAATCATCTCTATCGGATAATCTAAAGCAATTAAAAAAAAAGTAAAAAATAATCTACCTATATGAGAGATATTTTGACCCTCTTTAATATTTAAGAGTATATCTTTTATACAAGGAGGAAAATTACTTGTTATATTTTTACCTTTTTCATATTTAATTTGAACTGAAAATTCAAAATCCTCTTTTTTCAATTCCCATAAGTTTAAAATATCATCATATATGGTTTTAAATGATTTGACGCTGAATAGGGTTTCTCTCATATTTTCTAAATTACTTTTATCAAATGAGTTTATTTCAAGAAACTTACCTCTTACATATTCTTGGATTAATCTTGCTAAATCTTTTGGTTTGATATACACATATCCCCCCGAAAGAGCATTATTTACTAATTTTCGATAATCATCTTTTAAATTGGATGCTATCTTTAAATAATCTGTAAAATATATCTTAAAATTGGTTTTAATTTCTTCTTTTTGATCTTTGATTAAATTTGTATGATAAACTTCTTCCTTATTCAAATAATCTATATCTATATCTAAATCTATACATATGTGGTAAAGATTAAACAATTTACCATTCATAATTTCATTTTTCATATCATTGTAAGTTATTTTAGAAAATAGATTTGCTAATCTATTTATAATTCTATTATTACCTAACAGATATAGCATTATCCTCAGTAATAAATAAAAAGATATATTATATTGATCTTTATTATAAGTGGGAAAATCTTCTATATTTTCAAATGCTGTCCTAAAGAATTCTGCAGTCCTATCTATTATATGATTATATTCTTGATTTTTAAAGATTTTCTCCACAAATTCAACCGGTTCTTTTAATGCAATATCTCTATAAATATCTTTGAGAGAGGGCAACCAAGGATAATGTTTTAGTAATTCTGGAAGTATTGAACCATGATCACTCAAAATATATTTTCCTCTTTTTTTAAATAAATGATATTCTTGCTAAATAGTAATATATAATATTAATAAATGAAACTAATTAGTAAGGTGGTTTTCTGATTTCACAATGTTTTATTCTTACTAATTTTAAAATTATTTTAAATGATACTATTTTTTAATGAATATAAGAATGATTATGCTGTGATTAATATAAGGTAGAAGTTTAATAGCTTTCTATCATGATAAATAAAAATATTATTTTCAATATACTAATTAGACTTCACTTATAGATAAAATAATAAAAGAATTGTTTTTTAATCTAAATTGAACTAATGGTACCTAGGTTTTTTTCCAACTAAATTAATTTCTAACAGAAGTTTTTAGTAAAACATCTTATAGAGCCTTTTATAAATATTAGCAAGTTGCGAGATCATAGAGAAGTCATTATAAGTCAGATAGTAATTAATGTAATTCGCAAGACCTTGAGGGTCCCTTAACCATTGTAAAAAGTTTTCTGCTTCTACTTTTACATAGGGATCTCCTTGAGTTTGTTGCTGTAGCAATACTGTTGAAGAAGTACTCGTCGATTGAACAAAAGTCTTCCGGGGCTCCTCTTGAATTGGTTTATCCTTTCCCTTTTTCTTCTTCTTTGGCTTAGATGGTTTAGATGGTTTAGATATTTTATCATTCTTGGAAACTTTTACACCAACTTGTATTCCTGTTTCCATCATGGCAGCCGCTCGTGCAACTGCAGGATATGCTTCATGGAACCATCCTTTTGCTCTTGGATTAACATGAGCAATCATGTATGTATCTCCACTTGGAGTAGAGGCCCCAATCAAATGTCCTTTCTTCTTTCTATTGGTACCTACAAAACGCTCGGGCGCCATTTGAAGAATAGAGTATCTTATACCCCCCAGAGTGACATATTGTGCAGTTCCACTCGCCCAATTGGATAGAAGTGCTCTTATTTCTCCATTAATATTCCAATTACCTGTAGAAAATAAGTTTTTTCCAGATCTATTGACAACTGCTATTTGAGTTGCGTCTGGATAATTTTTTTGTAGAAATTTTATTCCATTTTTAAAATTAACTTTAACACACCTCCTTTGTTTTTTTTATTGTTATTGATAAATTAATTTTTAAAAAATTTTTATGGATTTAATCTAATCATATTTTTATGAGCATTATTAATCCAATCATCAACTTTTTCTATTAGCAGGAATTTATCTTTTTTACTTAAACTTAGATTGGGATTTTGTCGTTTATAAAAATTTGCGAGTTTGCTCATTTCCCACATATAATTCAAGTGTAAAGCATGTTTCCTTAAATTATCTCGAGCAAGTTCAAGAGCTATACCAATAGAAGGCATATCATAATCCTCTTTGATAATAGACTTTAGATATAATAAAATATCTTTAATACTCGTCGTTGGAATTTGTGGGAGTGGTTTACTTTTAACAAAATTACTTCTCATAGTTTTTAAAACAAAATCCTCATTCTTAGGTGTATTATATCCCTCATTATTATATAAATCTGATTGATAACTATTTAAATTATTTGTGGATACATTATTTCCTTCATTAAGGTGATGATTAATAACTGGTATTGAGAATTCTAATTCTTCTTTTGTTTTCCTTCTAAAAGTAGATGGCCATTGAGTGAGTGTATTTATTTTTTTTTCAGCTGAAATTAATATTGATTGTTTTTGGGTTTTTTGTCTATTTAGTTGTTTTTGCTCTTTTAGTCTTATTTCCGGATTTCTTAGATATTTAGATGCGTTTTCTATTATTGAAAATAAATACATAGGATCATATTCAATAATTGAATAGACATCTTTCAATTGCGAAATATTTTTTTCAATATCCATAATTTTAGAATTTGAAAATGATGCTTTTATAAAGTCATCAGCACCAGTAGTTATTTCATTTATTCCTGCTGTGGGATTTATATATTTTGCATAATTCATTTTTGATGATATCAATATCTTGTTATAGCAATCCCAATGTGTACTAAGAAGCATATAACCATCTTCATTGATATTATAACTATCATTTTTTTTTATTGTATTCATCATTTCAAGAAAACTATCCTTATAAGGAATGAATAGGTTTCTCATCAAGGCTCCTTTAATGAAAGTTAATGCAGTATTTGATTTAAAAGATAAATCTATAGGGACTTTTACTACTTTATCTGTATAGACTACATCTTGATCATTTTCTAAAGTAATATTTGGTGATGTAGCAATAT
>Ga0315549_1003362_pt1 | contig 14348 bp, 9 predicted proteins | sample SalMarSW160200MG_FD_203101 | JGI IMG/M metagenome (GOLD analysis project Ga0315549, IMG submission 203101) | Salt marsh sediment microbial communities from the Plum Island Ecosystem LTER, Massachusetts, United States - Salt Marsh Sediment SW1601-200 ... | reverse complement strand
AAGCTAAGTAAATCTTGTTTTTCTCTTCCAATAATTGACTTTTGGAATAGGGTTTGACGGATTACTTGTTCTAATTCTTCTTTTATATCTCGTGCCTCTTTTTCAACCGATTCTTTTGCTTTTAAAGCTAACAATATAGTTTTTTCTAAGCGCTGAGCATCTTTTAAAAGATTTGAATTATCCGACTCGGCAGCAATCCTCTTAAAGTTTCTTATTAATTTTTTAGCACTACTGTCTTCTTGTTCGCCAATTAATTTTATAATTTCCTTATTATAATCAATATCTATCAAGAATTTATCGTCAGTAATATTAGATATTAATTTAACTAGATTTAATTTGATATCATCATCATTTAAATCTTGCATATCAACATCTAAATTCACTCCCCATTGTGTAACTTCCACTACATATTTTTCAAGTCGTTTTAAAGTATCAAGTAACAAGCTATCAGAATAAGGACTAGTATCCGCAAGTTGGTAATAAGCTTTTGTTTTAATTAATCCGGCATCCCTACTTGTTGCTTCCCTCAATTCATCATTTTGACCTTGTATGTCTATTTGTCCAATAAGGTTTCGTAAACCAATGAATCTACTGTATCCTTGAACAGCACGGTTATCAAGACCCAACGAGTCATCGCCTCTTTCACCATAAGGATAAATACGAAAGCCATTCTTATAAATAAATAAATTGCCATAATCTACGGGTTGTATTCCTGTCCTTCTTGAAAAAACATTTTTAGCAGAACGATTAAGAAAATAAAGAGTTAATGATATATTCTTTAAAAGATTGTATTTGTTATGTTCTTTAATTTCATAAATAAAGAAATCTCTATCAACCAATCTAGTAATAATATTCTGTCCATTTTTTGATACAATTGATATTATCTTTGTTGTCCTGATATCCAATTCATCGAAAACAAAATTTTTTATCTCTCCATTAATTGTATTGTAATAAAAATATCCCTCACTCTCTCCTTTTATCTTACCCTTTTCAATTTCAAGCTTGTCATTGTTATTCTCATCAGGTACTTCCAGAGCAATTCTAAATGAAGATTGCTTTATTGTTTTGTTCAAGTCAGGACGAATAAGCTTTGAGAGCTTATTTTTTAATTTTCTAAAATTATCTCTATTCCACTCATCAATTTCTATACCAGAAATTTCAAGAATTGTACCATGAGTTATGTTGTAATTACAGGCATTTAAAACTTTGTGTTCGACCGGTATTCTAATGAATTCTTCAATCTGATCTTCTTCGAATTTGCTCCAATCAACAAATAAATTTTCAATCTTAGCTTCCTTTATTTGTTTAATTGTAATTAGGTTAAGAAATCTTCCCAATCTATCACAAGAGAAGCGTCCAATGCCTTTCGCTCCTGCATAATAACGTTCTGAATATTTTATATTACTATTGTTTAATTTATCTTCTGAACCATCCCTTTTAGCAGAATAAGCCACAAATAACCATTTATTAATCAAATCCTCATAATCCATACCTTTACCATTGTCCTGAATTATGATTTTTGCCTTTTCAGAGTAAATATTTTCAAAAATAATTTTTACATCTGTAGCATTGGCATCAAATGAGTTCTTGACTAATTCAAAGATTGCTACATAATTATCTGTAATTAATTCGCTACCAATTAAATTTTTTAATTCTGAACTTATTTTAAAAAATTCTTCCTTCATCACGAAATGAGTTGTTTTAAAACTAAGCCACTTTGTTCACCAAAAAGAGGAGGAATTGCATTTCCAATTTGTGTATATCTTGGTATCTCTTTCGTTCGTAACTTACCACCGGTTGTATATTTCCCTTTAAACTCAAACCAATCAGGGAAGCTTTGGATTCTCGCATATTCACGAACAGTCAATATTCTGGGTTCTTTATAATGCAAATAATCATCTGGCAAAGTTGTCAATGTTGGTGATTTTCCGTTGCCATCTAATGGTATTATTGTATGCTTATTGATTTTAAATTTTATCTTTATGTCTCTATCAATTGGTTTATTTTTTTCAGCAGTATTAAGGATTGCACTAAACTTACTGATAGTTAACGCTTTATGATTAGCAAATCGATGACTGTCAGGGATTTTATCTTCAATGCCTTGCCGCATATAACTTTGATATACCGAAACTGGTTCGGAATAAAAACCAGAATTAAAATTTTTACTATCTGGACATTTAGTTTTACCATTTGAAAATAATAAATCAGAAATCGCATCTTGTAGATTAACATTTAATTCAAGACCCTTTGAAGCAAGGAAATATCGTCTATTTGTGAAAAGTAGTTCGAAAAACTTATCTATTTGCTTTTCTGATATAAGTTGCTTTTCTTGAATGCCAACCAAAATGAAACGAGTCCTTTTTTGAGGTATTCCGTATTCAGAAAAATCGATTAGATCACCTTTAACTTTATAACCCAAGTTTATTAAGCTTTTAACAACATAATCTGAATATTTTCTACCTTTCGATTTATTATTTTTAAACCCGAGAGTAAATCCTTTCACATTCTCAAAAAAAATAATTCTGGGTCTGACTAGTTTAATAAATGCAATATAAGAATTAATCAACCGATTTCTTTTATCATTTTCTTTGCGCCTACCAGCAGTAGAAAATCCCTGACATGGAGGTCCTCCAACTACCAAGTCTATCTTACCACTTAAAGATTTTAACTGTTCTTTATAGTTGGTCAGTACCTCATTAATTTCAAGATTAGTTGTAGGTAACCATTTTGGCCAACTAAAATGATTTAAATTGTCAATCAGGTTGAATTTTAAAGTTTTGAAAGCATCAGGACTTTTTTCAATGGCAAATATTCCCCTCCATCCTGCATTATACAATCCTAATGATAGACCACCACATCCAGCAAATAAATCGATATATGACAACGTTGTATTCTGCATAACATCCAAAAATAGGAAAAATTAGATGACTTATTTGTCTATTTAAACGTATAATATTGACATTGGCTACTAATTACACACAATTCACATTTTGGTCTAATTTTCTTGCATACTATAGATGCATAATCAAGAATAGCCCAATTTAATTCTTTTGATTTATTAATATCTACAACCCTGTATGCAAGGGTTTGAAGATTAGAGTCATATCTAATATCAGCTAGATTTCTTTTGCCAAAGAAGCGTTCAAGTATGCGTGCCATGTTTGCATCAAGTAAAGGTGATTTCTTTTTTAAGGCATAAAGTTCAAAGGCATTTGTAATATATTGGCCCATCATAGAAAGATCCTCTAATTGATCTCTTTCTTTAGGGAATCGTCCTTTCCTTACTTTTAATTCTTGAGCAAGTTTATAGAGTCTTGAACCTCTTTGATTATGTAGACCTAATGGTCTGATTAATTCTTGTAACTCCTTTTCTTTTGCTTCACCTAGTTGCTTCCAGGATGAATACTTTTTAAGAAATGATCGCAAAAATCTTGATGCTGTCTCTGCTTTAGTTCTTTGAAGAAATACTTCAGCTATAATTAATTCATAGTTTGTGGCAGATTTTTTTCTCCAAAGAAAGTCCCTACCATATTCAGAATACCAATCTAAAAGCTTATTCTGAAAATAATGTAACTTGGTCTCACAAACTAATTTTCTGATCGTCATTTTTAAAATCTAATCTATTAGGGATTAGTTCCCCTCAGCTTGCTGTGAAGAAAAGTAATTCCCAAAGATACGCCGCTGCTTACTGCGTGATAGTTTGTTCTAAAAGTCCCAATGAGGCAATATTGAAGATTTCTTGCAAGTTTATGCCAAGTTGATTAGTGTGACCAGAAATAAAGCACTATTTAATAATAGTTTACTCGGAGAATCCATACTTTTTTATCTTAGTAAGATTAAGTCCTGCAATAAACTTATTGTGCTCTGTAAGTGGCTTTTTACCTTCAGCTAAGTTCTCCATAAACTTATATTCAAAATCTTTTAATTTCTTATGCTTTTTATCCCACCGGACTATTTTATTTATGAGCTCTAAGGTAATTATTGGTTTATCTCCGGTTTTTACATATTCTTCATTAAATTCATCTACTTGATCTAAAAGTTCAGGGGCTTTCTCAATAACTATATCAATTATTGTACTGCCTGTTTGTCTTTCAAAGTCGGTAATTTTTGAATTATTCCGAATTCTGCCTGCCAGATTATATGCGACTGTTTTCCTTTGCTCTGATAATTGACCTGTTACTTTACCCCATTCTTCAATTTTATGCCAAATTGAGGGTGGAATTGATCTCAGTTTTTCTATTTCTTCCTGAACCTGAAGCATTGTACTCTCCTCATCATCAATGCGTCTTCTATAGGAAGGATTTTTAAGATCTTCCAGATCAGCGTTAATAGTATTAAAATTAATATTTAATTCTGCGTTTTTCAGATATAACCAACATTCTTCTTTCTTTGCCCATTCACCATATAAAGCCCCATGCTTTTCCTCAGCAGATTTTTTTATTAAATTTTCAACACAAACCATCAAGTCATACAACAGGATTTTGAGTTGTTCTGAAATTCCTTGATTTTTCCAAATTTTATAAAGGTCAAGCTTCCCATCAGTTTTGTAAGTCAGTAACGAAATGGAATAAGGTACTGTTATATAGCGTAAATCTCCAATAGAATTAGGTTTAACGCCATAAATTTTTTCTGCTGATCTAAAAATAATTGTTTTTGCTACAATATCTTCGAAATAAATACTGTCAGATTGCTTGATTAAATTATAGTTAATAAACTGTACATAATTTTTTTGGTTGCCCCGTACAACAAAGTGAGGACCAATTACAATTTTTTTACCATCCATTAACTCCTGATAAGAATTCACGTATTTGGCCAATTCTTCTTTATTGAACATTTGGCTTCTTGGGTATTTAAGGTCGAATGCCCTTTGTTTTGCTTTTGTAAATCCCTCTTTTAATCTTGCGTTTTTATATTGACCTCTTGCTCTTTCGTAAAACCATCTTGATTGAACGTTTTGTCCTGAAACATATGGAGCATATATGCTTCGGGACAGTTTTTCTAATTGAATGTGGTAAGGCCTGTTTGAACTCAGATCAGATACAGAAACTTTATTTTGGGTGTTTGCATATTCGGAAATACGTGAAACAATTTCAGAGAAATTATCTTTATTTTTTACTACTGATAGCTTTAACTGTACAAAAATGCCAGAAATATCTGCTTTATCTTTTTTTTGTGTATGGTAGATTGATGCAGTGGTTTGCCCTCCATTAACAATCTGAAAGTCTTGTACGCTATTAATTATCAAGCCATTCCCGTCAGGATGATTTTCAAGTTCAATTTTATCAGCTGTTGCTGCAATTCCATTATTATATGCAAGAAACATATGAGGTTCCTTCAGAATAGTAGATCGAATCCCTTTGTTTACTTTGCCGGTGAATTGTAAAAATGAGCGTACATTTTGTTCCAATAATCTTGAACCGTATTTTTCATAAATAGCTGCTAAAGCTTGTCCGGAAATAATTGCTAGGTAAGATTGATACTCCTCATTCTCTGAAGTTGAGATAATACATGGGACATCATAACCTTCCTTTAAAAAATCAATAGTTATAGGGATATGTGATTTTTCAGTGACGTTATAAAGATAATTCAAATCAACAACTCTATAAAAAATCGGATAACCTGAAATTGTTTGATTATGAGGGAAATCACCGGGATAAATACCATCACTTAAAATAATCGCATTTACTCTTACCAGATTCTCTTTAAGGTCGATTGAATTGCTTAAGGTATGGGCAAAATCAAATATCTGAGCTGATTCTTCAATTTCGTTTACATAATCTTTATAAATGCCTTTTCTGAAAAAATTCGTGATACGTTTTGCAGCTGTATCGATTTCATCTTTTGCAATCCTTTCAGGCTCAACAGTTCCTTTAAAAATGGTTATAAAAAGATCGATAGTTTCATAATTATCTGAAATAGAATATGCATTAATTTTATGCTGATTCTTTGTTCCCAATGCCTTCTCGTCGTGTGCTACTCTTACGTTTTCTGTTTCTCCGGCATCAGCAAGAAGATCAACAGATATTTGTGTAAAAAGCTGTTCAAGTATACCCCCTTCTTCTCCTGAAAGCTGTTCTGATTTTAAGTCCTGAAGCAAGGATTGATAGAATTTTTTTAGTTCGTTATTTTCAAAGATATTATTCATTGAAACAATAATGATTTAAAAACCTGTTCATCTGTTCTTTTAAAGCCGGAACATTGTGATATTACTATTGAATATTTAACATCACCAACGCCATCCCGAATATCATTTTCCTCAATCCTTGGGAAATTTTTCTCCACTTTATAAAAAAAATCTTGTCTTATGAAGTATCCTGTTTTATCATATATATTCCTATGGTGGTCAAAGTAACCTGCTTCAAGTAATTTGTTTCTGAAACGGTTCTGAGAAGTTAAATCGGGACTTAATAAATCCAAAATATACTGAACAATATCATTCAATGTTTCTCCCGAATTTTGTCTTGTTTCAAGAGAAATGTGATAAAGAAAAAGGGCTTCAAGGTTCACAGTATCAAGTTGTCTCTCGCTGCTGACATGTACTTTTTGATGGTTATTATCACAAGTTGTTTTAACTTCTAAGCTCCAATTGTCCGATTGAAAATCTCTTATTTGCCTTTCAGGCCCAACCCATGAATTTAAAATATTCATAAAATCAGGATGTACCTGGAGAAATTTTCTGAGAAAGAATAATTCACCATACAGTCCTCTTTGTTCCTCAGCAGACAGCCCCTGTGAAGTTGCTTTGTCAAAAAGAGATGCCCATTTTTCAAATCTGTTAAGTAATTCTTTTACAAGCGTTCCTTCATTTGTCATTGATGAAATGTTTGACATTAAGTCTTCACACAAAACCGAGAAAATATCTTTATTCTGTATATTGAGCAATTTGAGAAGCAAAATATTTTTTTCTGATTTTGATTCATCAGGAATCAATTCAATACTTAAGTCTTTTAATCTTGTAAATGTTGAAAGATTTATTTTAACTGAATTACTTATTGAAGCAGCAATACAGCGAAATTTTTCAGGAAGTTTTATGGCTACGAAAACATCAGGCGTAACTGCACTGGAGTATCGTCTTAAAATCAAGCCATGAGAAAAAGACTTGTCATTTTCGAGGTTTTCCCATATTTGATTAATCTTCATCATTATCATCTTCAATTAATTCAAATATTTCTTCAGAATCGAAGTTTTCTAAAAGCTGACTATGGACAGCATAGGTTACCGCATCATCCCGTTCTGTTCCCGGAAAACTAACAGCAAATCCAACAATTGGATCGGATTTTTCAGACAGTCCGGCACCATGTGGATTCAGGAAGTATATTAAGAGTAAAACCCTGTTCGGTTTTCTGATAACATTTCTGACCCATTCTCCATTTAACCTTTTTAGTTCTCCTTCTTTACCTTTTTCTCTCCATAATCTTAATGAGGCTTCTCTTGCCGCTAATTTTTCTTCGGGAGTGAGGTCAATAAATTCATCATCAGGGCTTATTATATGGGATTTTCGGATGTAATATAAATCAGATGTGGATTTTGTATCTTCTGTTCTTTCGATAAGAGCAAGATTGATATAATCATTTACTCTGAACGGAATGCCTTGGCGTTTAGTAATTATGCCAACATTCCAATATTGTAATTCGTCATTTCTGTATTTAAAATCAATGAACTTCAGAAGATTCATCGGAGACGCAGATTTCAGATTATCATATATTTCAAAATTAGTCAGGAATTGCTTAATAAAGTCATAATTTATGTTTTGCCATAGGAAATAATTTGAACCAATGTTGAATTGATTTCCCAAAGAGTTGATGAAACCAACAGTATTTTTCAGATTCTTACTAATAATTTCAGGTTTTTTGCTTAACTCATATGATTCAATTAACCTACCTGACCATGAGATTCTTACATTCTCAGCTCTTCTGATCTTATTTGAAGCTGAAATCTGCAAAATTCCCGGGTGAGTACGTACACGTAATGCGTATTGTTCTGGTGTACTACCGACCACATCAGCCATGTAATCAAACTCATTTCTAAGTTCTTCACTTGCAAGAGTTATATGGCAAAACCATTCATTAAGTTCTGCGCTTGTAAACAACCGACACAAATCAATATACCCGGATCTGTAGCCAAACCATCTTCCCATTTGCATAAGTGTATCGTACATATGTGATGCGCGCAAATAGTAACTTACAGAAAGCCCTTCAAGGGTAAGTCCTCTGGAAAGCTTGTCGCCACCTATTGCAATTACAGATAACCCATTTTTGTGATCAAAATAATTTAAAACGTCTGCTGAGCCTCCATTGATCTCTCTAACCTGTATTTTCGCAGTTGCTTCATTCAAATGCGGAAGCACATCAACCCATTCATGGATCTGTATCTGAGGATCAATATCCCTAAGTTGAGAATCAAGTATAAGCTTAGATGTAGTCCTGTACGATTTATAAGTACCACTATCTTCTTCAAATACCATTCTCAATTCTTCTATTACAGAAGGAACATTCATTTCAATACCTCTACGATAAAAATCAAAAACATTCTGAATAAGAGTTGTAATTAGCCTTTGCCATGTAACTAACCTGCTAACATGTATTAACATTGAATTGTGAACATTTTCCTGGCCTCGCAATCTTCTTACCGCACATGTAAGGATGAAACACTTTACTGCAAGCAATAATGAAGATGGAGCGTTTTGAGGAAATGTGTTACTGTTTCGATGTCTGTTTGGAACAAAATCATGATAATCATTAATCCTTTGTATAATAGGTAACACATTATCAAGTACTTCATCCTCATCAATCATTTGAAAGCCAAATACTTTATCTGGACCAATATAATTTGAAGGGGCAGGTAAATTAATAATGAAATCTCTTGGGAATAGTTCATCTTCTTCAATAGGAATAAAAATATTAGCAAATGGTGTTGCGGTATAACCAACATACCCTCTTTTGTCAAATAATCTGAGCAAATCTCTGATAAGCCCGTTAATTCTTGTTGTACCATCATTTTCTGGTTTTGTGTTGATAGAAGCGTTGTCAGCTTCATCATCTATAAGGAGCAGAGATTTGTTTCTTATAATCCTTCTTCCATCAATTTCTACTGTCTGTGCTAAAAGCCATTGAAGGATTCTTTCCAAAATTCTTCCATTCTTTTTTACAACTGCAATGATTGGTTCATTTGTATTAAAATTTATGCCAATAGCATTTGCTACCCCTACATTAAAATCAGATAAACTTGATGTAAGTGAGTGAGCAATACTATTCTGGTCAATCCTTCCGACACCAATCCATAAGTTATTTTCTCTAAATGCTCTTTCGTGCTGGGTATCAAACCCAAGGAAACCTTCATCCAAACGAAGTTGAGTCTGACTTCTCAAATTGTTATGAACACCGGCTAAAATAATTATCAGCCTGAAACCTGCATCGGCTGCTTTACAAATAAGTCCGGTATAGTTTGAGGTTTTTCCTGACTGAACCTGACCGACTACTAAACCTTTTTTGTCAATAATTATATTCAATGTTGGATCAAAAAGTCCGTCGAGTGTTCTGTCGGTTAAACGGTCAAGATGATTGATTACACTTTCAGAAAAGTTCTTTTCTACTGTCAGATAATCCCTATATCTATTCCAGAAACCCCAATTAATTGAACCTTTCTTGTCATTAATCCAAGGTCTTTTTCGTTCAGTTGCTTCAATTACCCTGAAATCATCAAGATGAATATTGTAGATTGACTGAATCTCCCGGATAAGGGTGTTCTTATCAAGTTGTGAATAGTGAGGTATAGAAAGTGCTGTCGTTACGGCGTTTTCTATTTGTTCCAATGTAACACTGCCACTTATTGGCAATAATGTCCTTATAGTTCTGATGGCTTGATGGATCATGGTGATTTATCTAATGAATTCAAGGAAATGAGGAAAATGATTGAATGGTTCAATATTTAAAATTATTGACTTTGATTGCTCTTCCGTTTTCCCATCACTTATAAGTTTATCGTAGATTTGTTTTATTGCTTTGCGGATTGGTTCCTGATCAATTCCTTCAAATGGATTTCCAACAGCGTCTTCATCAGATGCTTCTTTAATATAAATTGATTTCGCCGGAATAGTTTCTTCAATAAATCTGATTAACGTTTCGATCGCTTTGTCTGGTTCGTCTATTGCCTGATTTTTTACTTTGTCAATTAATGGATGTTCTCTGTTAATTTTATAAAACCATTTGTTGCCTCTTTTATGGTCAATCCACAGTGGGATAAATTTTTGTCCGGGAAGCTGTTTTACATTTTTGCCTTTGTGTCTGTAAACTTCCACTGCCTGATTACGTACCTGCCCTGAATATGCTTTTATTTGTTCACGTAAAAAAGGCGGTATTCTTGCAACTGATTTTTTGATATCTATCTGCCAATCAGCATCCAGATCGTTAGGCAGGTCAATCTGAATCCTTGCAAGTTTGTAATGTTCTTCTTTTCTGTAAAGACCTAACCAATCACCAGAAAGTAATAATCTCTCATTCCTGTAAACGTAAAATCCTTGTTGTTCACTCCACCCCTTTGGACCTTCAGCTATCTTGTAAGTTTCTTCTGATAATTTTGATTTGTGTGGCAATACAAATCCTTTAACGATAATTTTTCCGTTACGGAGTGATTCTTCAGGAAATTCCTGTGTTGCAGGTTCGTTAATAAGAAAGGGATTCCATGCCTCGACCAATCTTTCCTGAAAGAATATTCTAATTTTCCCGGATTCAATAAACCGGTGAAAAACCATGGAAAGATGTTTTTTTATTTGCTCCATACTCAAAAGGAACTTTTCAAGAGATTTTGTATCATCTTGCCGAAAATTTTTAACGAGACGGTCAATGTCATTCCATAATACAATTGTTCCTGATTTTAAATCTGATATGTTTATTTCGAATTTATTATCAGGTATGTAGTTTATCAAATTCCAATTACCTGATTGGTTAACAAAATCTAAATCCCATGTCCAGAAAACAAGTGGTAAATTCTCTTTTTTACTGATAACTGTAAGCTTTCTGCATTGAGAAAACGAAGCTGTTTTCAAACCCAGCCCAAATCTTCCCAAATCTTTACTGCTCCTGGCATCGAGAGGATTTTTGCTCCCTGGTCTCATTGCCTGAACAAGTTCATCATTGCTCATACCATGTCCATCATCTTTTACTGAAAGCCATGTGTCAGAACCTTGCCAGTCAAAATTTACCCAAATATTTTTAGCTGCTGCTGAAACTGAGTTGTCAATAATGTCGGCTATAGCTGCTTCAATACTATATCCTATTGCCCTAAATGTTTCAATCATAGAGGACGCTTCAGGAATCGCCGGAGTTGTTTGGTATTTTGAAAAATCGATCATATCATTCAGGAAGTTAATTTTTGGAAATACACTGGTTTCAGAAACGTCAGGTATCAGGCTGGTTTAATTTGAAATGTTGGGCTAAATAACCCTGAAATACTTTTAAAACGATATTTGCTATCTGATAGGCTAAAAGTGGGGGCACTGCATTTCCAACCTGAATATATTGTGAGGTTCTGGGACCACAGAAATAATAATTATCCGGAAATGTCTGAATTCTTGCAGCCTCTCTTACAGAAAAACTTCTACATTGTGTTGGGTCCGGATGTATGTAATAATGACCGTCCTTCGAAATATGGCTGGTAATTGTTTTTGATGGCTGATTCCATAATTGAACTCTAAATCTGTCAGAAAACTTTTTCTTTTCAATACCTTCTTTAACATTTTTATGGTCTGGCAATAAAGCAGAGGGAAAATCTTCCAGCCTTGGTGAAACTTCTGTTACTTTTGCAAAACAAGAAACAAAAAAGTAACGAAGTAAGTCACTTTCCATATGACCACGGGAGGAATGATTGCATACTCCGTTAACATTATTATCCAGATACCATTCCGGGTAATATTTGGAATCAATATTGTTACTGGAAATATATTCAGCACCTGTATCCATATGGTTAATTTTCAACAGATCGATCTGCCTGGAAATCTCATTTTTTACCTCAGGATTTATGCCTGTGAGTATTCCATTTAAAGTTATTTTCTGAATAACCTCACACCATTTTTGTGCATTATCCACGACTTTTGAAAGCTCGCTTCTCAATTTTGGCAGGTCTGAAAGCACATTTGAGATAGGTATCTCATCTCTCTGTACTAAAATATCCGGAATAACATCAATGTCATTTCTGATTCCTAATAAAATAACTCTGTGGCGTGTTTGAGGTACACCATATTTTTCAGTTTGAATAATAAAATCCTTATGCTGAAAAACAGGCTTACCTTCTAAATCATAATCTCTTGGTTTTGTGACAAAAGAATAAATCTTATACCCAGGACAAGATAATTGCATGCTGTTATTTCTGAAATCTTCATGATATGCCCTTACAGGGTCAGTAAGATCGACTAATATCTTTGAAAAAACAGAATTATTCTTTGTTTTGGCTGATAATAGTCCTTTTACATTTTCCATTACGAATATTGGCGGATTATGGACAGCAAGTATCTTAAGATATTGCCTGTAAAGTCCTACTTTTTCATCTTTATTTTCGTCTAAAATATATTCCTTTCTTCGTGACCTTCCTACCACAGAATAGGCCTGACATGGAGGGCCGCCAATTAAAATCCAGTTTTTCTCACCTTTTAATGCTTCAACAATTTTATGATCAAGTTCTTTATCGGAGATTGAATTTTTACCTTCACCTAAAGTGGCCTGCAGGGCTTCTTTTTTCGCTAGTTTTGCTTGTTGAGGCCAACGTTCATAGAGTTTGTTAAGAGATTTATAACCTTTAAGGAAATCATAGTAATCACTGGGAATATTATTTGGATTAAACTGGCGGTAAAAACTTCTCAGCTCGAGTGTCTGATGTGCAAATGTTTCTTTCTCAATGGATAAGACAATTTTGAATATTCTTTTAAAATTATTGCCAACCAATGCTGAGAAGCCTTCTCCAAGGCCTCCAGGACCTGCAAATATGTCAATTACTGGTATTTTCAATTGTTATGAATTCTAGAATCCTATTTAATGTTTTTCCCCTTATGTGTGATTTTAACTCACATTCCCATATTGTTTTTACTTTCCAACCCTCTTTTTCCAAAGTGTCGACAACCTTTAAATCATTTAATTTGTTTCTATTGATTTTATCTGACCACCAAATCGTTCTTGTGTCAGGAACGATGAAATATTTACAACCTTCATGCCCATGCCAGAAACAACCGTGAATAAAAATGACTTTTTTATATTTTGGAAAAACCAGGTCAGGTTTACCCGGTAGCCTTTTATCATGTAGTTTATAACGAAGACCTTTAGAAAAAAGAAATTTTCTCACAATAAGCTCAGGTTTTGTGTCTTTGCCTTTGATTTGGCTCATGTTATAACTTCTGGTCTTCTTGTCATGTACGTCAGTCATGTCACGAAGATAAATAAAAAATTAGTGGAAGATTGCACTCTTTTGACTGCCAATTGGAGGGAATTGCGCGTTGGATGGCAGGCAAATGTGTGCAATTTGAATTTGGTATTGAATTTTAAAATTTTTGTGCGCGGGGAAAGTCCCGATAGAATGTACCAATTTTTCTTGTCACGACAATTTTGTTTGTGGTGCAGTTTTATTTCTATCATTAACTACTTGGCTGTCATGTTGATATTAAATGGCTTGCCCATAACGGCCCGGCAATATGGGGAGGTTGTGTTACCCGACGCAGCATCCGGCAACTGTCCTGGTACCCCGCCTTGGCGGGGCCACGAAACTGTCCCGGTGCAAGGAGGGTATGGCGCACTTTTTGCCGTCCGGGTACAAAATTTTGTGAGATATACGCGTGTCGCGGTACAATTTGTCTCGAAGCCAGAAATTTATCACGGTGCAGAAGTTTATTTGCGGGCAGATGCGGGTATCCGGATACAACGGCCATTACAAATTTGTCTAAGGTGCAGGAGCAAAAGCAAAAAGTGTGACAAACAACTTACCCATATTGTCCGTGTTATGGGCCAGGCCTTGTTATTTGTCTCGGTACCAGAAAATTGTCAAGTTAAACGATACTTTTTTTATTTGATTATTTCTAGTTATTTGTCTTGAAGAAATAATTTTTCTTACGTAGGTGCGTGGGAGAAAAATTTTAAAATTCTATTCTGATCTTTATTTTGCAAGCTCTTTGACAAAGCTTTGATAGTGGTGTTGGGTAGTGTGGCTTTGGCAATGTGCTTGCAATTAACTAGGATTTCTAATTGACTCGTCCTAAAAAAAGTTTACACTTTTTACTTTTAAGTCCTGTTTCAAATTTACACTTTAATTTAAATCCTAAATATTGTTTACTGTTTTAAATCCCTGTTTGTGGAGTGGAGCGTAGCGGA
>Ga0315549_1003359_pt1 | contig 14357 bp, 15 predicted proteins | sample SalMarSW160200MG_FD_203101 | JGI IMG/M metagenome (GOLD analysis project Ga0315549, IMG submission 203101) | Salt marsh sediment microbial communities from the Plum Island Ecosystem LTER, Massachusetts, United States - Salt Marsh Sediment SW1601-200 ... | reverse complement strand
GAAATCCGGGTTTAATTATGAAACTGCAATTGGAGTATTAATTCTTGCCACATTAAGTATTTGTTTCAACTAAAGTTTTTCAATAGATCCCTTGATAAAGATTTTATAAATAGATAGCATAAAAAAAATGAGAATACAGACAAAATTAGCCTTAATAGTTTTGTGTATTTTATTCAGTTTTATCATGGTAATTTTATTATTCTATTATACCAGTAATCAGGCAACTGTACTATTTAATAAAGAAAAAGAGACAATTCTGCTTGGAATTGAATGGGGCAATCTTATTAACCTTACAAATAATTTACTCATAAATGACTGGAAAATTGAGGAATTGGCCGTAGTTTGGAACAAAGCGATTAAAGAATTTGGCACATCACTCAATAATATTACCGGTTCCAGGCTACTAAGAGAACTCGGTGAAAATGTGGAAAAAAATGTAACGCTATTCAATCCGCATGGCATCTGATTAAAAAGAACCTGGAACAAATAAAAAATCAATTAGATGAGGAAATTGCAAAACTCAAAATATATTAAGTTAGTAAAATACTTATTCTTTATACCATAATAATTTAGCAATTTCCATTTTAGGAGCTTCTTGCAAAAATAATATTTTTGCAAGAAGCTCAGATAAATATATCTTTAAAAAAATATCTTTTTCCCAGCGACCTCTTCTGTTTTTATACGGATATTATTACACAAAAGAAGAAGAACGGGAAAATTTTTATCAACTAAGTGAACTCAACAGGGTAATTTTAAATTTTCAAAAGTCTCAAGTAATTTTTACAAATACATTAACTTACTCTGCTCAATCCATCAGTAAAAAAATAGAATCCTGGAAAACCCAGAATCTAATTATCGCATTTATTATCTCAATATTCCTGATGACATTTTCACTGCTTTTTTCCTGGATATTCTCAAATAGGATTGCTAATAGGATAGCCTTGGCAGGAAGTTCCGTTGAGAGGGTTTCAAAGGGAGATTTTATCAAATGATTTTAACAAATTTATAATAACCTTAAAAAACAATGTCGAGTCTGTACTTGATTTTATGACTGATATTGATACGGCTGTCTCAAATCAGTTTAATATACCCAGACTGCTAAAACTCATAGCCGAATCTGCGGTTGAGGACACAAATGCAAATGGAGCTGTTATAATGATGTTTGACGAAAAAAATGAATTTCTTAAGCTTGAAGCAATAAACGGTGAATTCCCACCCCCCTATAAGTTACCTCAAAATATAAAAATAAAATAGAGATCATTTTTTCTTCAACACCTTCTCTGCCTAAGTACACAAATAGTTTGTGACATTTTATGTCTGTCTATCCCATGAAATCTTTTAATCATTTAATCCACCTCTTTCTTTATTTCAAGGAGAAAGGAAAAGGATACCTTGTAAGGTTTCAGTGTTTTTCCATTGCGCTATTGAAGCATCATATATTTGTGCTATATTGTTGATACAAATGCAGTAGGTGACCGGCTAAAGCTTTAGGCGTGGTCGCAAAGCGCCATAAAAAGTTGAATAAGTTTTTCACCTGTCTTTCTTCCTTTCTTCCTAGGTATAAGGTCAGGGACAGTATATAACCAACTATTGCTTTTTAAAAGCATAACCTTTCAAAGAACAATGCACTTGTTACTTTTATCATAATAAGCTATCATTTAATGTTTTGGATCACTTCTTTGATAACGACTTTTTTAAGGGAAGAGAAAAATATCCCAGAGCAGATTTAAGGGATAAGGATTCACGCTACGTGCTCGAGGCAGATCTTCCTGGTCTCTCAGAGAAAGAAATTGAAGTGAAAATAGAAGATGATCTATTAACCCGCACTTCTAAAAAGAGCGAGGAGAAAAAAGAGAAAAAGAAAGGCTATCTTGTGCATGAACGAAGAAGTGTGTCATTTCGACGGAGTTTTGTCTTTCCCAAGAATGTGGACGGAGAAAAGATAGCGGCACACTTTAAAAACGGTTTGTTAACTATGACCCTTTCCGAAGTGCCTCAGGCTGCATCCAAAAAAATAGCAGTAAAAACAGAATAATCTTCATCATCCCGGCAGTAAAAAGCCCTCCTTGCTGAGGACTCTTTTATCTAAATAGATCAGGAGAGGACACCCAGTATTAATACAGGTAAAGAATTAATGTATTGCTGAGTATTATAGAGAAGCTTTTTACTCTTTAAATCGAGGTAGGTTATATTCTTTATAAGTAATACTATTGAGCTTTTTAGAGAACAAAAATTTTGCAGCAGATGAATAAATCTGTGTGCAATTTGCTTTTCGTTTTCTTCTTTGGATTTGTGTTTCAAATTATTTTGTTTATGCTCAAACAAGACAAGCATCCCTGAATCAAGTGCAACTAGTTTATTAATAGGGGCTTTGTATTTTTTTAGTACTATATTGACTAGTTTTTTCTTGTTAACTTTGTTTCTTTTTAAATAGTCAATGTAGAACACCAATAAAGAGTAATAGAGGTTATAATCCTCATGCCAGGTCTGGCAGTCAAACTCAATAATTATGCTGTTATTATAGGAGAAAAAGTCCTTAAAATATTCAATAAGCTGTATATACTCTAAACTTATATATTCTAGTAACAGCATGTTCCCTTTTGAATTAATTAAATAATAGAACTGCTTTTTTAAATAGTCGATATCTTCTCTTTTAACCCTTAAAACTCTTTTAAAAAAATTGATATCTTCTGCTTTTAATGTGGGAAGAGTATCTGGGGTATAATACCCTGTTTTTCCTCCCGGCAGGAGTGATGCAATCTTATCTGAATCTTCCTCAAGCTTGTTTTCGCTTTCTGATAATTTTTCACATATTGGTTGTTCTTCTATAAATATAGATTCCTGTTTCAAAATATGATTTACTATTTCGAAATATTTTTCGTGATTATCTGCGTAACGAAAACCTTTCATGAGCACAGCATGTGGAATGAGATTATCAGCCATTGCTTCAAGCGGATGGTCAAGATATTCTTTATTGATCTGTACTGTTGATTTCACTTGAGTATTAAAGCGTATGAGGTCTTTTAGTAAGGTTTTGTTGTCTTTGTATCGATTGCTTTGTTCAGGATGAATTGCTTTTAATACAATAAGATCCAATACAGGTGATATATCTTTATTTATTGCCGATGGTGGCGGCAGCTGTTTATTTGCGTTATATTTTTCTTCATCTTTTTTATAGGGAATCGTTTTTGTGAGCAGCCAATATAAAAGACAGCCGGCAGAAAAGATATCACTCGTTTCATTTATTTTTTCTCTATCTCTCTTAATGACTTCCGGAGCCATACACCAGTGTGTTGTTTTTATTTTATTTTTTTTTCTTAAAAGCTCTTCAAATTCCAAAAAAGCAAAATCAGCTAATTTAATTACTTTTATCTGTTCAAAATGAGTGATGATCCATATATTAGAAGGATTTAGATTTTTATGAATGATATTTTGATGATGGATATATTCCAAAGCCTGGCAGATTCTAATAATAAGAAACATAATGTCATCCAGAGTGAGTGGAGCTTTTTTTTCCAGATACTCTTTGAGTGTGATGCCATTAATACTTTCAGCGGCAATATATGTATAGTTATTATATTCATCAATCTCAAGGATTTTTTCAATATCAACGTTATATGTATTAAATACTTTATATATTTCCTCTTTTAATTTCAAGAGGCTCGCTGCATCATAGATATCATTTGAATCTTTTAAAAACTTAAGATTAACATGAAAATCAGAAAAGAGCGATTTAGCACGCCAGTTAATTGTATAGAGCCCTTCCCCATGTTTTTCTTTTACGTAATAACAATTGTTTATTATTTTCCCCGTTAAGTCCATTTCAATAACTATCGAAAATATCCTCCAATATATAAAATAATTACTCCATGCTCTTTTTAGAGTTTATTTATTATCTTTTTGCTTTCTATATATATTATAGTCAATAATATAACTGTGGAGTAGTATTTATTCCTCTCTGCTTGGAAAAAAGAGAGTTTATTGATTAAAAACAATTCCGATAATCTTAGCATGACACCTTTTAAAAGCCCTAATAGAAGCGTAATCGCAGTAATATTATGAGAAGGAAATTTCAATACGAAGAAGATGAAATCCTTTTTACTCAAAACAAAAAAATTATTATCAGTGGTATTTTTTCCTGTCAGACCCCTGTCCAGCTTGAATCCTGTGTTGGTTTTGCCCGCTATCTTAATTATGTGGGTATTACACAGGATAATTATCCGCTTTTTCTTAAACTGTTAGAAACAAATAACAAGTGGGTTGTTGATGCGCTTATTGCCAAGCGGAATCCCAAGCTCTTATTTTCTACTATACAACCCAATCGATTTTTAATAAAAAAGGCCTTTTTAATTCTTTCTTTTTGGCATCCAAAACAGATTTATCATAAAGTACTTGATGCTCTGTTAGGAATTCTGGAATATTCATACTATCAATGTGATGATGGCTATAGAATATATAAATTGAGAATAAATGATTTGAATAACTTAGGAAAATATTTAGACGAATCTAAAGATCAGGACGATGCAAATAATCGACTGGTACTCAATATACTGGATAGGATAACGCAGCTGGGAGAGTATAAACAAAATATTGCGAAAAGTATCATTGCAAAACACGCATTTGCCATACGGATAGCTTTTTTTGACAATAGAAAAAAACTATTAGATGTCATCCCTCAGGTTTTACTGGTAGAAGTTAAAAGAGAGCTCTATGAGATAAAACCACCAGAAAAGTATCAAAAATATTTAAAAGAAAATGGCAAATAAGATTTAGCTTTATAATCCATTTGGGATTTTCTTTCCTCTCTCTAAAGCTGTTTTTCATACACTGCATTTCATTAAATTTGACAAATACTTTAAAGTATTCATAATATTATATAAAGTGGGGAATTTATTTCCGCTTAAGCATATTATGAAGACCGAGGATATAAAAGGCGTTAATTCAATTTCAAAACGGTCTAGATTCAGACCGAAAAATCGGCATAAAAAACCTGGCGGGCTGGTTGAGATTCCCTCTTTTATTAAGCCTATTGTTGTCGGTGATTTACACTCCAATCTTGATAATTTAAAAAAGATTATAAGTCATAATGGGAACAGGAAGCGTTTAAACAGACGGAACTATGTATTAGTCATTTTGGGCGATGCTGTTCATAATGATCAAATAGGGCAATTTAAAGAGATGAAAAGTTCCCTTGAAATACTGGAGTATATTTTTGAATTGATATTACAATATCCGCATCGTGTTATTTATCTGCGGGGAAATCATGATTCCTTTGATGAACGTCTGGTTAAAAGTGGTATTGCACAAGGTCTGGAATTTAGAAATTATTTACTTCAAAAAAGAAGCAGGTCGTTTGTAAAAGAAGTAGAGTTGTTTTTTAATAGCCTGCCGGTGTTTGTTATTTCAGAAAAATATGTAATTACACATGCTGGCCCGGTAAGAGGAGGGCTTACGCGGGAAGAGCTTATAAATATCACGGATTATCCGGATCAATACTATCAACTTATGTGGAACAGAATAAACGAGTTTAGAGGAACTCCCAGTAATAGGGAATATAATGCCCATGATATACAGGAAACGCTTCGCAAGCTGGACATGCCGGAAGACAGTTTGTTTATTGTTGGTCATAATCCTTTATGGAATACCGGAGATACCACAGGGATATGGCTTAATGTATTGGGAATTAAAAATCATCATATTTTATATTCTGGCTCGAACACTCTAGCTCCCTATTTTATAATTAATGACGAATTAGAAGTTTATTTTGCAGTAGAGCCTGAAAAAAAGGTGCTTTATGTCTAAACAAGAAGTAAATAAAACTTTAATTAAAAAAGTAAAGGATAAAGAGCTCATTAAAGACTTTTATCTTGATCGTTCTATCGAGGAACTGGCTGATAAATTTTATAATTTTAAATTTAGCTTTCATGAACATGACCAGCTTGTTCCCTTTAATGCTCAGATAAGGGGCTACAGGGGGGTTGTGGATAATGAAGATAGTTGTTGGATAGTAAAAAAGATTTCAGATGAGGAAATCTTTTTTAGTGTGCTTGGCGAGCTTGCATATTTTATTGACTTAAGTCTACAGACGCTTTCCGCACCCAATCTGCTCATTAAGATCGAAAACAGCTATTTCCGTGCTTCAAAGGTGATTAAAAAGGCGACACAAATCAGCGGCTATAATTATCTTGAAGAGCCGCTTAGAAAGGAGCTGGCAAATGATCTTATCAATCGCTGGCTGATGTTTGATGAAGATCGCAATCCCAATAACTATCTTATTATTCACAACTCTAAACAGGAAGCTTTGATTGTTGCCATTGATTATAACCACGCTGATCTGGAAGCAGAAGAAATGAAAATTACAGGTAAAGAAGATGAGTTCGGCTGGAACAGGGCAGAAAAGACTCGTTTTCTGACTCTGCTTAAACCTTCTAATTTTGAATGTTATACAATCAATGATTTTAAAGAGCGGCTGGATTTAATGAAGGAATTAACAGAAAAATATCTGTATCATATAGCCCTCTTATTATTTAATAAGTTTGTGGAAGGCGCAGAAGAGAAAGCTTTGAAAATTACTTCTTGTTTAACAAAACGAAGTCAATATATATCTGATTATTTTTACACATGGTTTAAAAATAAAGATCAAAGTAAATCTCAAAAAAGTCAGGATAACTATTCCAGCCTCGGCAAAACCTTTGTTGATTTTTATAAACGGAAAGTGTAGCTGCTTATAATTTTTTTAAAAAATATTTGCAAAATAATAATTCATATGTAATACTATATATTAGGAATACTTATTATTTCATATTTACTTAATGAGGAGGAAAAAATGGATAAGCAAAAAACAATAGGGGATGAACAAACGTGGTCTAAAGAATCAATTAGTGAGGTAGAAATTGAGATACTTGAAGATATTATTGCCTGTAGAACTATAGAGGCTGTAGAAGCGGCTATTTCATATGCCAGATTTTTAAGCCTTTCCGGTTTAACCAATGATAATTATCCACTTTTCTTGAAGCTGCTTGAGGTGGAAAATCATTGGGTAATTGATGCATTACTCCGTGACAAAAATTCGTTCCTGCTGTTTAGTAGAATTCAGCCCAATAACTATCTCATTTTTGAAGCTTTTAAACTGCTTACAAAATGGCATCCCGGCGGAATATATCCGCAGACATTAGCCATTATTTTAGGTGTACTGCAGGCTGCCTACAGCTCGCCTAAAGATGGGTATAAAATCTATGCGGCGAGTATCAACGATGTCAACAATCTGGGCAAACATCTCAATAAAGAACTGGAACAGGATGATAAAAACAACCGCTGTATGCTCAATATTTTAGACCGCATGGGTTCACTGGAGGGCACAACTGATAATGCTGATAAGGAACAGATGTCACGCCAGGCGAACAGTATTAGAACCTTCTTTTTTGATAAACGCAAAAAGATGGAAGATATTATCCCTCAGGTGTTGCTGGTGAAATCTGATTATATTGCAAAAGAGATAGTACCTGAGAATGTTTTTGTGGAATAACTAACTAATTATAATTATAAGAAAGGAGAAAAAAATGGAAGAATTATTTGAGAAAGAACAGACGTGGTCAAAAGAGAAAATTGCACAGATAGAATATACTCTTTTAAAAGGCTTAATGGGTGTCCGCACATCTGAAAGTGTTGAAGCCGCCATGACGTATGCCTGCTATTTAAATAGTGTTGGCATTACCAATACTATTTATCCTGTGTATTTAAAATTATTAGGTGTACACAATCATTATGTGATTGATGCACTGTTGGGTACACGAGATCCTTTCCTGCTTATGAGCTCGATTCAGCCTAATTATTTTATTGTTGCCACTTGTTTTAGTTTTCTGGCCCAGTATCATACTGGCGAGATTTACTCCAAAACTTTAGGAATAATTCTGGGAGTATTTCAGGCTACATATAGCAATCCTTTGGATGGATATAAAATTTATCCGCCCAGTATTGCGGATGTGAACAGCCTGGGAAAACACCTTATTGAAGAAAAAGGACAGGATGACCTTCTTAATAGAAGTATTCTCGATGTTTTAGATAAAATCAGTGCACTTGAAGGACAAGGTATAGACGAAAATATGGAAGATCTGGCCGTACACGCACACAATATTCGCAATAACTTCTTCGACTCAACCAAGCATCTGGTTGAAGTGATTCCTGATGTATTAATGCATACCGAATCCAATTTGGATAAGGAGATTGAACCCCGCCGATCTGTAAAGCTGAAGGATGTTGAAGCAAAAGCAGCAAGTACTAAAAAAGAAAAAAAATAGGGTAAGATCAGCTTCAAGTGCGCATAAGAATTTCTTCATTCACTAAAGAGGAGTAATAAAATGAGTGATAAAAAGATTGAAGGAAAAAGAGATAGAATCGCGGGTTGGACAGTTGAAGAAATAAATCAATTAGAGCTCACTTTTCTCCATAAGATGTCTGAATGCAAGGATTCTGATGGAGTTGATACTACAGTCGCCTTCGCTAAATATATGTCCAAAGTTACGTTGGACTCTGATAACTATCCAATTTTTTTAAAACTATTGCAATTTGAAAATCACTGGGTTGTTGATGCACTTATTGGGGAAAATAATCCAGAAACTTTTTTTCGCGCCGTGCAGCCCAATACCTTTATTATTTCTGAATGTTTCAAAATGTTTACCCGATGGAAACCGGGAAGTATTTATCCCAAAAGTCTGTTGGTGCTGTTCGGCATATTAACACTGGTTTATGAGAATCCACATGAAGGTTATAGAGTATATCCTCTTACCATACCTGATATAAACAATTTAGGGAAACATCTGGATGAGAAACAAGAGCAAACCTATCCCGTCAATAGAACTATTTTACACTTACTTGATCGTATCGCGTCCTTAAATGATCTTGGCGGTCTGGCTGCTAAAGACAAGAAAATATTCGAGGTTGCTACTCAAGCCAATAATATTCGGGGTAAGTTCTTAGATAAGACCAAACATTTAAATGAAGCCATACCTGAGAATTTGTTAAAACGAGGGGATTATAAGAAAGATGAAGTAACTCCCACCATAGCTATTGGTAAAAAGGAAAAGTAATAAGTATAACTGGCGGGAGAATGAGCTTTTAGGACTATATACTTTGACAGTCAAGGGATTAAATATAAGCGGTAAAGATTCTGATTTAAGAAGGGAATATAATTTTTGCCTAATTTAAAAATTTATATATGTTAGACACGATTGCAACACTTAACTGGACCTTAAGGCCGAGGAGTAGTAGCAATAAAGATACTGATACCCAAATTTTTCCTCAGTAATAGATGATGATCTTGCTATAAGATTTTAAGGACTTTAAAAAGTTTTTTGGCTTTATTCCTAAAAAGAAGCATTCATCAAACAAGGATAAAAAGGACTGAAAATAAACAAGACGGCACGAAGGCTTTTAAAAAATATCTTTATCTAGCAGCAGATGTGGCGAGGAGATAGGATCCAGAGTTTGCAGCTTTTTATGATCAACTTGAGAGGAAGGGTTTATATCACTTTGGGGCAATTTGTGCTTTGGCTAATAAGATGGTAGGCAGAGTTTATATTGTATTAAAACGGATGCAGAGATCAGAAAATAGCAATTATATAAGTTCTTGCTATTATCCTGGAAGAATTCAGGTTTTTCAATTGATAACGGTATAAGAATCTTTGGAACTGATGATAAAGCCAGAGAATCTTTAGCTCAATATATTGCCAGATGCCCAATATCTCTGGAAAAGATTAGATATGAGCCAATCCAAAAGCAAGGTGTTATTTAAGACTTCAAAATATAATGATTATTTCAAAGAAAACTTCAAAGTCTTTAAAGCACCCCTTTTTATAGCAAAGGTAACAAGCCACATTCCCCCAACGAATAAGCAGTGTATAAGACTCTACGCTCTTTATTCGTAAAGAACCAGAGGAGTATGGAAACGTTCCTCGCATATTGTGAGATTAACACCTTCTGGCTGGAAAGAAAAACATAATCAAGGTTCTTATAAAGAAGAGCCCTTACCTGAAACACATGAATGCTCTCTAAATGAAAGGCAACAAAAATCAACCTCGGTATGGTTAATAAAGAAGGTATATGGTACAGTATCTACTTATATGTCCCAAATGCGATTCTCCCATGAAAATAATCGCTATCATCATAGATTAAGAGGAAAAGGTCAAAATACTGAAACACCTGGTTAAAATCGGTCGTCCACCGCCGAATTTTGATCCTGGTTCCTTTAATTAGCATCTTTTTCTCAATTCTTTTACTTATTCGCTGGTGAGGTCTGTACTTTTGGATATTCAGTTACTTTTCAGATAAGAGATTTTCGTAATTTATATATCGAATCAGTATGTAATACTTTTATTTTTAGTCTTTTTTGTGAGTCTGCTGTTTTTCAGAGTTTTTCTCATGGCTTTTTGCGATATTTTTCTTTAAATTGCTTGTATTAGATTATAAGTTCAGCTATCATTTAAACTTTTTTAAAGTCGCAAAATAGGGGCAACGCAAATTCATCATAGTAAAGGCTTTTGAAATATATTTTAAGAAAGCTTATCGCTTATCAATAATATTCATTTATCCCTGTTAAACTATCCCTGTTAAACCAGGCAACCGCATTTGCAACATAAGCATCGACATAAACATGATTGCCGGCGGGTGAAACCGTGACTGAATCAGCACCATCTATATTTGCATTACTGTAGCTGCCTATATAGCTCAGTGCCCCAGTACCACCACCACCATCTCCTGGCTGTTGGCAGCTGAAGCATAAAATACTTAAGAATGTCACAGCTAAAATGAATAAAAATGATGTTAAAACCCCCATTTTATTTACTTCCTGTGTTAAAAAATTTGGATAATTATAATACGTTTTAGATTTCTAATATTAGAAGAAAGCAGCAAAAATGTAAAGGAAAAATAAAAATTTCCAGTAATGCACCACAGAAAAAGATATTTCTGATTATTTTAAATCTAAACGAATAAAAATAGGTGAAATAATATTGGGCGAAACTGTAGAAAAGGATAAACCGATCTTTATTTGTCTATCACAGAGATTGCTTTTAACATAGGTTATAATGATTCCAATTACTTCAGTACGGTATTTAAAAATATTGAAGGAATATCTCCAAGAGAATATAGAAGAAAATTAAAAACATCCCCTGTACATTATTTCTATAATAAAAGAATGTAAAGAATAATTAAGAAATTTTACATATAAAATTTAAGGAATATATTTAAAAAAAATGCTTTTCTATAAAAATCGGTAAACACTTAAACTCAATAATTAAGGAGATTTATCAGTGAAGTCTGGTTTGAATACACAAGTCTTGGTACTTTTAATGGGGTTATTATTACGAAAGTCAGAGTAACCCCATTTGTAGTAACCCTTGGCATGCTCAGTATGGCACGCGGTCTGACTTTTTTGCTTTCTACAGGAATTAAGGGCACAGTATCGAGTAACCTCCCAATGCCGGATGAAGCAGTTAATTTTCTTGGCGCCGGTTATATCGGACCGATTCCGTTTCCGGTTATTGAGTTGCTTATACTTGTCATAATTTTTAGTTTGTTTTTAAAACATACTGTTCTTGGAAGACAAATTTATGCAACAGGAAGCAATATTAAAGCCGCAAAACTTTCCAGAGTAGATGTAGATACAGTAAGAATTTTTACGTATGCAATAACAGGCGGGCTATGTGCATTAGCAGGGATTATGACAGCGGGTTTACTCGGGACGGCTGCGACTAACTATGGTATGGGTGAAGAATTAAATGTGATTGCTGCTGTTGTTATTGGTGGTGCAAGCTTAATGGGCGGAGAAGGCACTATTAAATGCGCTATGATCGGCGCTGCTATTATGGCTGTGATAAGGAATGCTTTTGTCTTACTTAAACTTCCCATTTATACGCAGACATTAACGATTGGGGCTGTAATTATACTGGCTGTGGCAACAGACCGGTTTCGGAAACATATGGGTAAATCATAAAATAAAGTTAATAAATTGTTAAACATAGGATCGTAGATCCTAAAATATATAAATAAGGAGGACAGCAGATGAAGTGTAAAAGAAGGAGTATTTATTTACTTTCATTTCAATTCTGGTTATGGTTCAAATGCTTGGGGTAGGTTGTGAAGGCACAACAAAAAAAGAGTTACCGGTGACCCGTGCTTTTGATAGTGTGCTTGCAGCGCCGCCAGATGAAGGAAAAGTTAAGCCGGTCGATACCATGCCAGATAAAAAAATGAGGATTCTGGTAATTGGGCTTGAGAACAATCCATTTTGGATCCCGGTAAAACAGGGTGTATTGGATGAAGGCAAAAAACTTGAATCGAAAAACTGTGTGGTAGATTGGGTTGTTCCTGGCGATCAGCACACAACTGATGTATTCGGTAATGCTATTGATGCCGGTGTGGTACAGGAATATGATGCCATAGCGACAATAGCCGGCGAAGAGGGAATTGTTCCTTTTATAAATAGAGCTGTAGCTGCAGGAATTCCTGTGGCAACTTTTAATTCGGAGACTGCAACTCCAAATAAACGGCTTTGTTTTGTCGGTGCAAATAGTTATTTACAGGGTGAAGCGGCCGCTAAAGCAATGATTGAATCTTTAGGTGGTGAAGGTGGAGAAGTTGAAAATACAGATAAAGGAGATATTGCCTATACACAAGCACAGGATTTTATGAATTCAAATCCTGATTTAGCAGGAATATATGTAACGGCAGGCGGACCTTTTGGCGCTGCTGCTGCAGTTGAAGATGCGGGGAAAAGTGGAGCTATTAAAATTATTTGCTATGATTTTGTAGATGAGACCATGGAATTTGTGAAAAAGGGAGTAATCTATGGTACGGTAGGACAGGACCGTTATGCACAGGGAAATGATCCTGTTATTAGATTATTTAATTACTTAGTTGACGGGGTAGTACCTCCTGCCGGCTTACTCTATACACGTGCTGATGTAGTTACCAAAGATAATATGGCTGATTTCGGTTTCTGAGTGCCTTTTTCATATACCTCCAGATTTGACAAAGGATATTGTTTGTAAAAACACTATCCTTTGTAGTTATTTTGATTCTTGAGTTTCTTGCAAAAATAACATTTTTGCAAGAAACTCCTTAAAAGGAAATTGCTAACTTGTTATAATAAAAAGAATAACAATTTTTACCTATAAAAAATATAGGATTTTTTAATTTTTGCAATTTCTTGTCTTAATAATACATATTAGGTTAGATTAATATAAGGGATTGTTGTTATGAAGGTTAATGCAAATAATTTGATTTTAAAAATAGAAAATATCTCTAAACATTTTGGCGGCTTAGTTGCCGTGAATAATGTCCATCTGGATTTACGCTATAGGGAAGTTCATGCCGTAGTAGGCGAGAACGGGGCTGGTAAATCAACTTTAATGAATATTTTAGGTGGAATTGTTAAACGCGATTCCGGTAAAATTATTTATAAGGGAAAACAAGTTGAGTTTGAATCTCCGATTGATTCCATGAAGTCAGGTATTGCAACTATTCACCAGGAACTTTAGATGCTGCCTTCATTAAATGTAATTGAGAATATATTTATGGGACATATGGATTCTAAATTTGGTTGTGTATTATGGAATACACTTAAGAAAAAAGCTCTTAAAGTGCTTAATATATCTGATCGAATTACTGTTTTGCGTGACGGGCATTATATCGGAACCATAGAAAAAAAAGAGGCGACAGCAGACAAGGTTATAAAAATGATGGTCGGGCGCGAACTGAATCGAAAAGCTACATATAGAAAGCATGAAATAGGTGAGATAGTATTAGATGTACAGGGGATTACAGGTGCACATTTTAAAGATGTAAGTTTCAGTGTACGAAAAGGAGAGATTGTCGGATTATCAGGATTAGTAGGCGCAGGACGAAGCGAGGTTGCGAATGCGATTTTCGGACTTAATCCAGTTACTGCTGGAAAAATCATCTGGCATCAAAAATCTGCACAATTTAAATCATCCTTTGAAGCTATAAAAAACGGTATAGCTATGGTCCCGGAGGATCGAAAAGAGCTTTTTCTGTTTATGCAATTATCGATAGAATTAAATATATCAATAACAGAGCTTCCGAGAATAAGTCATAACGGCGTTATTAATAATGTAAAGGTTAAAGATATAATAAGAAGGTCTGTAGATATGTTAAATATAAAAATGGTTTCCGAAGATTATCCCGTGTCAAGTTTGAGCGGTGGTAATCAGCAAAAGATAGTTTTATCAAGATGGCTTGCGACTAATCCTAAGCTTTTAATACTTGATGAACCTACTCATGGTATCGACGTGGGTACTAAAGCCGAAATCTACAAATTAATGCATAAGCTGACAGCAGAA
>Ga0315549_1003353_pt1 | contig 14377 bp, 14 predicted proteins | sample SalMarSW160200MG_FD_203101 | JGI IMG/M metagenome (GOLD analysis project Ga0315549, IMG submission 203101) | Salt marsh sediment microbial communities from the Plum Island Ecosystem LTER, Massachusetts, United States - Salt Marsh Sediment SW1601-200 ... | reverse complement strand
AGGGGTATTGGAAGTTGCCGAAGGAGACGGCAGAAACGATAAAGGATGGCTGGCTTCATACCGGTGACCTGGGCAGGATGGATGAGGATGGTTATATCTACATCGTGGACAGAAGAAAGGACATGATAATCAGCGGTGGAGAGAACATCTATTCTCGAGAAGTGGAGGAAGTACTATATACCCACCCTGCAGTTCAGGAGGCAGCTGTTGTGGGAATACCTGATGCAAAGTGGGGTGAAGCGGTAAAGGCGGTGATAGTTTTACGGAAGGGTAATAAAGCTACCGAAGACGAGATAATCGATTTTTGCAAGGAGCACCTGGCAAGCTACAAGAAACCGAAGTCGGTAGAGTTTTGGGATAGCCTGCCTATGACCGGCAGTGGCAAAATAATGAAAAACGAGATAAGAGAAAGATATTGGAAAGGGTACGAGAAAAAAGTCCACTAACCTCTATTAGCTAAAATACTCCATTGAGTTAAAAAATAACCCCTACTTCATAGACAGGCACAGCCGTCTACCGTATCTATACCACGGAACCGCGCCCTTGCGGTTACCTCTCGCTCACTATTTCAGCGGTTTTCACACTTTTCTGCTTTTACCAGTTACCGGTACATACCACATTCCCTGGTTAAATCCACCACAGCCTTGATATGGTAATCACACCCACTGACTATGACCAAGGTACCGGGACTAAATAATGCCCCTATCCGTACCTTTGGGTGATGTCAAATTCGCCAAACGGCGAACATAATTGACACGGCTTGGACATAGTCAATTTAGATATTCAGAGGGGTGATAGAACGATGACAGTGAACATGAGGGGCCAAACCTATTATAGGACCGCGGAGGTATGCGTAAAGGCCGGGATAAGCCGGTCTACACTATTCCGGTGGTTAAGGATGGGCATCCTGGAAGACGCGTCTCAAAGGGACAGGCGGGGCTGGAGATTGTTCACCGACCGTGATATCAGCCGAATCACCGACGAATCCAACAAGGTCAGATGAGGAAGAGGTGAAATGGTAAAAGGAATGACGGTAGAAAACCTCCCCACCTCCAGGAAACCCAAGGTAAAAGAATTAAAGCAGGCCGAACAGGCGCTGGCCGATGAAGCCACCCGCCGAAGTATCCTTATCGACCAGTCCCGGGATGGCATCGTCATCCTAGACCAGAACGGCAAGGTATATGAGGCTAACCGGCAGTTCGCCGAGATGCTCGGATATACATCTGAGGAAGCCCGTGAGCTCTACGTGTGGGACTGGGACACCCAGTGGACACATGAGCAACTGCTCGGGATGATCCAGAGTGTCGACGAAGCCGGAGACCACTTCGAGACTTACCACCGTCGCAAGGACGGCACGACCATTGACGTCGAAATCAGCAGCAACGGGGCCGTGTGCTCGGGTCAGAAGCTGGTCTTCTGCGTATGCCGGGACATCACCGAGCGCAAGCAGATGGAAGATCTATTCAAGACAGTGACCAACAGCTCGCCGGTCGGCATCTATATCGTCCAGGACAGAAAATTTATACTGGCCAACCCCCAGTTCCAGAAACTCACCGGCTATACCGAAGAAGAACTATTAGGCATGAACTCCCTGGACCTTGTCCTCCCCAATGACCGGGAGGCGGTGAGGAAAAAGGCGGTCAAAATGCTTAAAGGGGAACGCTCCTCCCCCTACCAGTTCCGGGTGGTTCATAAAAGTGGGAGTGCCCGCTGGGTTATGGAGACGGTCACTTCAATTCAGTACCGGGGAAGACGGGCCATCCTGGGCAACTACATGGACATCACCGAGCGCCGGGAGACGGAAGAGAAAATCCAGCAGCAAAACGAATTCTTAAATAACATACTGGATGCCCTCACTCACCCCTTCTATGTTTTAGATGCCAATGATTACACGATAAAGATGGGAAATCTGGCCACCAAAGCGGGCAATCTAGCGGAAAACCCCACCTGTTATGCCCTTACCCACCAGAGCGACCAACCCTGCCGGGGCGCCAACCACACCTGCCCGCTGGAAGAAGTAAAGAAAACCAAAGAACCGGTAGTTGTGGAGCATATCCACTACGATGCAGACGGCAATACCAGAAACATTGAAGTTCACGGATACCCCATTTTTGATGCCAAAGGAAACGTCGCCCAGATGATAGAGTATTCCCTGGACATAACCGAGCGCAAACGGACAGAGGAGGCACTGCGGGAGAGCGAAGAGTTTCGCTCCAGCCTGCTGGCCAACTCCCCCAACCCCATAGGCGTTATCAACCCCGATAGCTCAATAAGATACGTAAATCCGGCGCTGGAAAAACTCACTGGTTTCTCGGCGGCGGAACTTATCGGCAAGAAAGCCCCCTACCCCTACTGGACGCAAGAAACGCTCAAGAAAACCATCATGGGCTTCAGGAAAGCCATGCGCCAGGGAGACCAGAGAGCCGAAGAGCTTTACCAGAAGAAGAACGGCGAACGCTTCTGGGTCAAAATAACCTCGATGCCAGTGGTGAACGACGGCGAGTTCAAGTACCTGCTAACCAACTGGGTCGACATCACCAAGCGCAAACAGGCGGAAGAAGCACTCCGGCAGTCCGAGAAGAAATACAAAAACCTGGCGGAAGCCACCAGCGATATGATATGGGAAATCAACGAAAAAGGAACATTCACCTTCGTCAGCCCCAGGATTAAGGATATTCTGGGATATGAAGCCAGCGAAGTAATAGGCAAAAAAAAGACGCTCGACCTTACCACAAAAGCGGAAGCGCAGAAGTGGCTTAAACGCTTCAAGGAAATAAACGCTAAAAAGGAACCCTTCTCCGGCTTTGAAATTGCCCATCTCCACAAAAATGGCACTACCGTCCTATTTGAAATCAGCGGTATCCCCACTTTCGACAACGCCGGAAATTTCAAGGGATACGTCGGGGTAAGCAAGGACATCACCGAGCGGAAACGGATGGAAGAACAGCTCATGCTCACCGACCGCCTGGCCTCCATCGGCGAACTCGCCTCCGGCATCGCCCACGAACTAAACAACCCGCTGACCAGTGTCATCGGCTTCTCACAATTACTTCTGGAGGAAGACTTCCCTGAAAATCTCAAGGAAGACCTGGACACCATCTACAGCGAAGCCCAGCGGGCCTCGGCCATAGTCAAAAACCTGCTGACATTTGCCCGCAAGCACGCCCCGATGAGGCAGATAACCCAGGTCAACAACATACTGGAAGACGTGCTAAAACTGCGGGCTTACGAACACAAAGTAAACAACATCGCACTGGAAAAGAACTTCGCCGCTGACCTCCCCGAAACCATGGTCGACTACTTCCAGATGCAGCAGGTGTTCCTCAACCTCATCGTCAATGCGGAATCGGCCATGCTGGAAGCCAACAGCAACGGTAAACTGGTCATCACCACCAGCAGGAAAAACCATACCATCAAGGTTACTATCGCCGATAACGGCCCGGGGATTGCCAGAGAAAACTTAAGGCGCGTCTTCGACCCCTTCTTCACCACCAAAGAGGTGGGCAAGGGAACAGGCCTGGGCTTAAGCATCTGTCACGGGATAATAACCGGACACGGCGGCAAAATATATGCCGAAAGCGCAATCAATGGGGGAGCTACTTTTGTGGTAGAGCTACCCCTCAACGGTAACTCAACCTAAGGAGGTATAGCCATGGCAAAGGTTAATGGACTCGAGAAAAGGGGCCTGGTAGTCGAAGACGAGCCCACTATCGCCAGGATGTGCCTCAGGGCACTGGGGGCGGAAGGCTTCGAGGTAGATATAGCCGTCGACGGAAAAGCGGCCCAAGCCCGACTTTGCAATGACGGGGATATGTATGACCTGTGCCTAATTGACATCAGGACACCGGGGATGAACGGCATTGAACTCTACCATTATTTAGAGGAGATTGGCTCCCAGACGATAAACCGGGTGATATTCACTACAGGAGACACAATCAACGACGAAATTAAAGCCTTCCTGGATGAAACCGGCCGGCCGTTTCTGCCCAAGCCGTTCACCCTTGACGAGTTAAGGTCTGTGATAAAGGTAGCCTCAGCTCCTGCCTCACCGTAAAAGAGTAGAGAGATGGACAAAAAAGAAAGAATACTAATTGTTGATGACGAGGCGGGAATCCGGAGGCTGCTACACCATAAGCTCTCCAGAGCCGGCTACACCTGTGACGAGGCGGAAAACGCCAACCAGGCGCTGGAGAAGATGCAGGCCAGTCCCACCGAGTTGATGATTCTTGATATAAAGATGCCGGGTAAATCAGGCATAGAACTGCTGCCGGTGATAAAGACCAAGTACGCCGACACGGCAGTGATTATGGCTACGGCCATTACCGAGGCCAGCAACGCCATAAATTGCATGAAAGAAGGAGCCGACGACTATATCTGCAAACCCTTCAATCTGGAAGAGGTAGTCATCAGTGTGGATAAAGCCCTGGAGAAAAGAAGGCTGGAGCTCGAAATCAGGAACTATCAGCAACGCCTCCAGCAAAAGGTAGATGAGCAGACGGTAGAAATCCGCCGGCTTTTCTTAGGCGCCATCGAGGCGCTGGTATTCGCCCTGGAAGCCAAAGACAAGTATACGGCGGGGCACTCACGGCGGGTGACCAAGCTTGCCCTGGCCATCGCCAAAGAGCTCCGCCTGCCCAAGGACGAAATTGAAGACCTGCGCTGGGGCAGCCTGTTGCACGATGTGGGCAAGATTGCCGTCGACCAGTCAATTCAGAACAAGCCGGAAAAACTTACCCGTGTCGAATACGAACATATTATGATCCACACCCAGATTGGAGCCGGTATCGTAAAACCGGTGGTCAACGATAGGGTCGTCGCCATGATTGAGCACCACCACGACCGCTACGATGGCACCGGACTCAATCAGACGGTATCCGGAGAAGACATACCCCTGGGAGCCAGGATTATGGCTGCAGCCGATGCCTTTGACGCCATGACCTCGGACCGCCCCTACCGCCCGGCAATACCGGTGGAGGAAGCCATGGGAGAAATCAAGCGGTGCGCCGATACCCAGTTCGACCCGGTGGTAGCCCGCGCCTTCCTCAAGATAAGTAACTCTTTACCGGTGATTAAGAACGGCCAGGCTGCAGCCGGCACACCCCTAAAGACAAATAAAGTAAGGTGAGAAAAACATGGGCAGTAAAATAGCCAACCAAAACACAAGCCCCAACGATAAAAGGAAGATACTTGTAGTTGACGATGAACCAAACGTCAGAAAGCTGCTGCGCACCGTGCTCAAGAGAAAATTCACCGTTCTGGAAGCCGAAGATGGAAGTCAGGCGGTAAACGTGGCGTGTGCGGAAAAACCAGACCTTATCCTGATGGACATCATGATGCCCAAAATGGACGGATACACCAGCTGCTACGCGCTAAAGAGCGAACCGGCCACCAGGTCAATTCCCATCATCATGCTCACCGCCATAGACCTCAAACTCAACCTGCAACTCAGCAAGGAAATAGGCGCCGACGGTTATATCACCAAACCCTTCAACTCACGGGATTTACTAGATAACATTACCCAGGTTCTTTCCACCGCTTAAAGCTTTACCGCCCCCCCACCAACAAAAAAAGGGGCGAATCCTTCGCCCCAAGTCAACACACCAGCCTTATTAATCTCTATCCCCCGGACTTTTCCAGCTTATCCATCATTATCTTGGCCTGGTCGGCCGCCTCCTGAGCCCCCTCGATAATACCCTGCGCCTTCTCGTGGGCGGCAGCAATAAGCCTGTTGGAATCCTCAAGCGCCTTCTTGGCCGTACCCCTAGCCTCGGAGGTAATCTGCTCGGCCATTCTTTTTGCCTCGGCCACAATCTCAGCCGCCTCCCACTCCGCCTGCCGCTTCTTATCGGCCATCTGCTTGGCCGCCTCCATCTCCCCCTTCTTCCTCGCCTTCTCTATAGTCTCGCCGGTCTCCCGGTCCACCCTCTGTTTAGCCTCCTCCACAATCTTACCCCACCTCTCCTCAGCCTCCTTCTTACCCACCTCCCGGGCGCTCTTAAGAATCATCTGGGCCTCCTTCTGGGCCACCTGCCTAGTCTCTTTAATCTCCTTCTCCGCCTGCTTTCTCAACTCGGCCACGGCCCTGGACGATTCCTGGGCTTCCTGTTTAGCCTCCTCGGCCACCTTAATGACTTCCTGCTCGGCTTCCTTCCTCGCCTCGTCTACTATCCTGACAGCCTCCGCCTCGGCCATCTCTTTAGCTCTTCCCATCACATCGGATGCTTCCTGCCTGGCCTGCTCCATAATGCGCTCCACTTCCACCCGCCGCTCCTCCTCAGCCCGTTTCCTCCCCTTGGCCTCGGCCTCGCTGGCCATCTGCGCCGCCAGTACCTCGGCATCAGCAATAATACCGGCCGCCTCCTTCTCCGCCTTCTTCCTGGCCGCATCCTCGAACTCGGCTATAGCTTCCTCAGCCTTACTCCGCGACTCGGCGACCAGCCGGGCTACTTCCTCCTCCACCCTAACTTTAGCCCCGCTGGTAACCTGTTCCGCCTCACTTTTAGCCTCGAGGATAATCCGCTCCGCTTTCTCCCGAGCGCCGGCGATAATATAATCCGCCTCCTGCTCAGCCCCCTCTTTTACCCTCCTGAACTCCGCCTCAATAGCCTCGGCGAGCCTCTGCTTGTGCTCAGCAATGACACCATTACCCCCTTCAGTCCCCTGCCTGACCTCACTGCTTACTTCTTCCATATCACTCACCTGCTTCCCCGGCTCTTATTAAATGCCGGCCGGTTTCACATCTTCGAATTTGAGTTTAGCCCCTATCGGCACAATTGTCAACAGAAATTTGCTTACTTAACACCCACGGCGCAAAGCCAGCCCCGGCCGTCTTTAAGCCGGAATTGTGCTTCAGAGAAGCCGGCAGCGGCGAGCATATCCATCATCTCGGAACCGGAGTAGAGAGGAAAATGCATCTTCTGCGCCACGACGGCGTATTTGGGGTGGTTATCCATCTCCTTGCTCCAGGCGGTGGTAATGGCCACCAGCCCCCGGTCCTTCAGAACCCGGTGCACTTCCTTCAGCCCGGCCACCGGCTCCGGCCAGTAGTTAAAGGACTCAACGGCGCAGGCCCTATCAAATGAAGCATCCTCAAAAGGCAGACCGGAGACATTACCCCTCTTTACGGCCACCCGCCCGGCGCTTACGACGGAGGCGTTACGTCTTAACGACTGCTGCACCATTACTTCCGAATAATCAACGCCAGCCACAAAGCCATCATTAGCAATCCCGGCGATTTCTTTGATGGTCATACCACCGCCACAGCCGATATCCAGTACGGAATCATGCGGCTGAATATCCATCAGTTCAATTGTCCAGCGGCTCAAGGGTTGATGCCGCCAGTTCATCAGGGGACCCATCAGCCAGCCGAGCTTGCCGCTGGGCTTACGGCACTGGGCACCGAATATTCCGGTCAACGGCATAAACTTATTCCTCGGGGATTTTACGGCTTCTTGATAAACAGGGGCACTACTAAACAGGTTAACAAAATATCTGGCTTAAGTAAAGAAAGAATAACCTTCAAAAAAGGAAAAATTGAACTAAAAACCTATTGACATCGAGACAAGAATAGTCTATCGTTTTATTAATCAAAAAGGAGGTCAGCCGATGCAAGCCTACTGTGTAAAGTGCCGATCCAAGAGGGAAATGAAGGATGCCAAGAGCATCACTATGAAGAATGGTAAGCCGGCAACCCAGGGTGTGTGCCCGGTATGTGGGACCAAGATGTTCCGCATCGGTAAGTAGTCAAGCCAGCTTTAAGATCTCTTTTCGCCCGGTAGCTAAACTGGACAGCGCTTGTAGCGCTGGGGTGGTGGTGTGTGTTTGCCCCAGCCAGCTAGGTTGCTAGTTACCAAGCACGTCAACCCATAGACCAAGGACATGATAGGGTGTATTTTCGTTTCCCTTATAAAGCCAGAACTCAACCTTCTGCTCCTCCCCCACCCCCAGAGGAGTAAAACTCACCTTCTGCTCCCACTCCTCCTCACCAGCCAGGGTACTCGTAGCCACCTCCGCCACTGCCTTCCCCTCAATGAAAATCCTGATATAGTAATCAGTTGCCACCTGCTCATGATTTATCACCCCCAGGGTAACCGTTGCCTCCTCCCCTAAACTAAGCACATCGGGGTAATCTGCCGCCCTTCCCTCGGGACCGAGCAGGTAAAATTCGGTAAACGCCTCCCCCACCTCAGGCGGCCGGGCCACATAGACCAGCAAGCCGATAGCCCCGATGATAACCACCACCAGCAGAACCAGGAGGGCTTTATCCAAAAGGTGATGGCCGCCCCAAAATTGGGACAACCGTAAACGGAACCGGGGCTCAAAGCGCTCCTCCGGGGGAAGCCGGCGCCGGCGGTAGTAGGCAACAGCCGACGCAGCGATAATGAAAATCAGAAGCGCTATCAGCACCGAATAGAGACCGATACCCCAGAGGGTATAGTTAAGAACAACGCCTATCAACGGTACAACAACAATGCTGAGGCCGAAGCTTAAAGCCAGGCGCCGGACGATATCAAGGTCATGACGTTTGGGAAAGACGGCCGCCACCAGGGCATAGCCGGGAGAGAAAAGGGCAAAGATTAAGCCCAGAACCAGGCTCACCGGGCTCCCCCCCCAGAAAACGGCCAGGGGCACTACAACCAGGGAAGCAACCACCATCACCAGCAAGTCCACGCTAATTCCCCTCCCTCAAGATATATACCCCGTCCCGCACCTCCACCAGGTCGGGATTCTTCAGCGGGTACGGGCTGTAAAGAATGTTCACGTTCTTTTCCCTGATATACTCGGTATCAGGGGCCCCCGCCCTGAAAAACCCATTAATCTCCTTTGCCTGCTCAACTCCCCAGGGGTAGGCCTGTGCAGAATAAACATATTGCCCGCTTATGGGAACATAGGCCCAGCCGACATAGGGATTGAGCAGAACTATGGAATCCTGAGGCAACTCTTCACCCATCCACTTAAAGTCATGATAGGTGGACTCATCAACCACGTGATAATACTCTTCTTTAGCGTAGCCATCCATCCTTAGAAACAGGGCAAATACCACCACCAGCGCCAGCGCTATATAGACCGAAAGCGCCCCCCAGCGCCAACGTTTAAAGAAAACAAGACCAAGCTGGCGTAGCTGGCTTAAGCCGTAGCCGGCAATAAAGGCCATCAGCAGCATAACGTAGAGCCAGCCCCTTTCATAAAGGATATCGGGCCCTATATTAAACCACTGCCGGTAAAACTGCACAAAGAAAAGCAGGATAATGGTAGGGACCAGGAGGGCATAGTTGCGCCAGCCGCCCCTGGCTATCATAAAGCCAAAGCCGATAACAGCCAGGGCTATCATTATATAGCCCAGTTGAAGCAGGGGAATCGGAATAGCCGGTAATGGTATCTTTTCCGCGTTTATAATATTTTGGATCTCCCTCAGCACAAAAGCCCGGTTCCACAAAAAGATAACCAGACCCGAAAACGGGATAAGCAGCAGGCAGGTAAGCGATGGTAGCATCCGCCGGATTGGATTCTTAGATAGGGCAAGGTAAAAGACCAGGAAAATCACCAGGACAAAGCCCACGGCGACGGCGGTGGTGCCGTGGGTGAGAAACAGCGCAACCAGGCTAATAACGATTAAAGGCAGCGGCCGCCAGTCTTTCTCCATTTTCTCCAGCAGTATCAGGCACATGGGGAAAAAGACCAGCCCCAGCGTCACCGGAACCAGGAAAGCCGGCCCCAGGAATCTGATGGTGGTGTGGATGAAGGTGGCGAAAAAGGCGGCTTCCAAGCCAAATCCCCGCTTTCGGCCCCAGGCGTAAGCGAGAAAGGCTATCAGCCCCAGAACCAGGGCCGGCATCAGGCGGGAAAGCACCAGCCAGGTCGAGCCGGTCGCCAGCAGAGAAGTGCCGAACCAGAGATAATAACCCGTTTCAGGGTGTCCCCCCACCTCCCACTGACCACCATGGAAGGGATGGGGATAATTAAGGTGTCCGGTATTCAAAATCTGGTTGGTATACCCCAGATGCATCCACTCATCCACATGGAGGGGGTAGGGGTAATTGAGGCGGGGGTACAAAGCCATGTAGAAAGCGACGGCAATGATGGCAAACAGTAATATAGCCTTAATTAAAGAGGTTCTGTTCAAAATACGTCACTCTCAAACTAAATTGCCACCATTTTAGCATTAACCCCCTTAAGGGGCAAGGAAGCCCCACCCCCCAATTATATCTCTTCCCACCCACCCACCCTTATAAGCTCCGCTTCTAGAACTTTCATTCCCCACCCCCAGAGGAGAGAGAATAACCTAGCGGGGTGTTTAAGAGGGGCGCTAGCCCCTCTTCTTAAAAAAACCTTCCCCCTCCCTTGTAAGGGAGGGGGATTAAGGGGGTAGGTTGCAAAGTATCTAAACCATCTCATGGACATAAATATCCTTTCTGTGGTAACCTGTTCAATGCCATGAAATGCTTGATACTGGCCGGGGGCTTCGGCACCAGGCTTCACCCCATCATCACCAACAAGGCAAAAGCACTGCTGGAATACAAGGGCAAACCCCTGTTAAGCCACCTGGTGGACAAGGTTCCCCGGGATATAGAAATCATGGTCTCCACCAACCTCAAATTTGAAGCTGATTTTCACCAGTGGCAGCAGGGGGTGGATAGAGACATAGACCTCTGCGTCGAGGAAATCTGGAGCGATAAGGAGAAAAAGGGGGCTGTCGGCTCGCTCAACTTCTGGGTTACCGCCAGGAATATCAGCGAAGACCTGCTGGTCATCGCCAGTGACAACTACTTCGAATGTGACTTCTCGCAGTTTATCGCCGCCTATGATGGCAACAACACCCTGGTCGCCGTCCACGATATCGGCGATAAGAGCCGGGCCAGACAGTTCGGCGTGGTGCGGCTGGACGGCCACCGTATAGCTGGATTAGAAGAGAAACCGTCCAAGCCCAAGTCCAGCCTCATTGCCACCGCCTGCTATATTTTCCCCACCCACATCTTCCCCCTCCTCAAACAGTACTGCTCCGGCGGCAAGCGGGATAATCTGGGCAGCTTCATCTCCCACCTTATTAACGTTGACCAGGTCCACGGCTACCCGTTTACCGAGCCCTGGTTTGATATCGGCAGCAACTACTCCCCAAGCAATAAGAAATGAGCATGTCTGATAAGGAAGCCAAGCACTGGGGAAAGATAGCCAGGGGCTGGTCTGATAAGGGCTATGCCAACGAGCTTCTGGGGGAACAAAAAAGAAAGACCTACATAGACCTGATAACCAGATGGACTAAGATAACCCCCGGGCAGAAAATCTTAAAGACCGACCTCTTTGCCGAAGCCTTTAGCGTGGAGCAGTTCCTCTTCGATGCCATACCGGCAAAAAGCGATGTAATCGGCATCGATGTTGCCCTTGAGATAGTGGCGGAGGCCAAAAGCCAGGCCCTCAAGCGTGGCATGGACGCCGGTAACTATCTCTGCAGCGACGTCAAAAAGCTCCCGCTGCGGGATAGCTCCGTAGACCTTATCATCTCTGATTCCACCCTGGACCACTTCCCCACCGAGGCGGAGATTATTACCGCACTGAAAGAGCTGGGGCGGGTGTTAACCGACGGCGGCACGCTCATATTGACCATAGACAACAAGGGTAACCTCACCTACCCTCCCTATTTCTTCATTCGTCTCTGGATGAAACTGGGGCTATCACCGTATTTAATCGGCCGGACTCTCTCTCTTCCCCGCCTGAGACGCGTCCTGGCGGAAATTGGGCTCAACATAGAGGAAAACACGGCCATTCTCCACTACCCCCACCCCGACGGGCTGGTAAGGTGGCTGGAGCGCTCTCTGCGCAGTTTAAGCCGGGGCCGGCTGGATGGCGCCATCAGGAAATGGCTGGCCTGCCTCAACCGGCTGGAGGGGAGCAAAATCAAATACCTCACCGGCCGCTACCTTGCCATTAAAGCGGTAAAGCGGAGAACAACTTGAGCAAGCTAATCAACATCAGTGCCGAGCCAAATCTCAAGGGATACCTGGCCATAGATTCCACGGTCAATGGCCACAGCAACGGCGGACTGAGGATATCACCCGACCTTTCCCCAGAATTGACGACCCAGCTTGCCCGGGTAATGACCTTAAAGTACGGCTTCGCCGGGCTACCGGTAGGTGGAGCCAAGGCGGGGATTGTGGCTGACCCAGAGATGCCGCTGGATAAGAAACGGGAGCTACTCAAGAATTTCGGGCAGGCGCTTGAGCCATTCCTCAAAACCAAAAGTTACATCCCCGGTGGAGACCTGGGCACATCAGATGAAGATATCAGGTTTATGCTTGAATCCATCGGGCTCAAAGCTCAGCGCTGGGATTTAACCTGGAAGACGTCCGGCTTTTACACCGGCATTACGGTATTTGCCGCCGCTGTGGCGGCCGCCCGGCACATCAGCCTGGATTTAAATCGGGCTTCGGTAGCTATCGAGGGCTTCGGCAACGTAGGAACCTCCGCCGCCAGGCTTTTCTGGGAGCGGGGAATCAGAGTGGTGGCTATTTCCACCAGCCAGGGGGCAATACATGATGAGGCAGGTCTGGACGTCGGTGAGCTTATCAAACTCCGTGACCAGGCGGGCAGTCAGGTGGTCAACTTATTTGACCGGGCAAAAAAAATAGACAAGAGCCAACTAGCTGAGTTGGACGTAGATATATTTTCCCCCTGTGCCCAGTCTTACAGCATAACCCCGGACAATGCCCACCGGGTAGCCGCCAGAATAATCAGCCCTGGAGCCAATGTCCCCATCACCTCTGATGCGGAGCCGGTTCTATTCCAGAGAAAAATCCTGGTCATTCCCGACTTTGTGGCCAACTGCGGGGGCGTACTGGGGGCTTCCATGAAGCGCGCCGGGCTAAAAGAAGACTATATCCGGCACTTCCTGGAAGACAAAATCAGCCAGCAGGTTGCCGGAATAATTGAGGCCGCCGAGAAGGAAAAGGTTGCCCTCAGGACATATGCTCAGAGAATCGCTGAAGAGAGGTCCTTGAGAGCCAAGGCATCCGCCGAGGGCAAAAATTTCACCGCCAGAGTCTTCAGCTTTGCCCTTCAGCTATACCGGAAGGGATTTATACCCTATCAGGTCGTCACGCCGGTAGCCTCAAGGTATTTTGAGAAAAGATTTACGCAATAGATCAGCTTACTTCTTTGACCTAACTTGAGCCGTTACCGCCTGGTACAACCTGACCGCCTCCCTGGCCTCCTCCACCGTAACCGGCATTCCTATGCCCGTTCGCACACTTTCAAAGAACTGCTGGATTACGCTGCGGTGTCCATCCCTAAAACGGCCCGAAAGTACTTTAAAACTGGCGGCGGCGGTACCGCCCAGCCGCTGGAAACCCTGCTCCAGATTCTGCCCGCCGCGCCTAAAGCGCCCTCCCCCACCATCAACGGCATATCTGGTCATAACGGCACCCCAGATATCAACATGGAGAGACATCCTGGTGCCGAAGATATCCAGTACCATAAAATCCTCCGGCCAGTTTACCGACTCCGTAATGGTCGCCAGGCCGTTTTCCCCTTCCAGAATCACCCTCAGCTCATCGGCAGCCATCCAGTCACGGCTGCCCAGCTTACGGCTATGTACCGCCACCGGCTCAAGCCCGCTCATAAAAGCCTGCACCAGGTATATGGAGTGGGGTAACATCTCACCAAATATGCCGCCGGGCAGCTTATGGCACCAGTGGTCTTTATTCAAAATAAGGTCGGCGTCCCGCGCCATAGAATCGGTAATACTCACCCCCACCACATCACCAACCACCCCGCTTCCTACCATTGCCCTGGCTTTCATCACCGCCGGCATAAAAAGCTCATTATGAACCACGCCCAACTGCACCTGACTGGCTCTGGCCGCCTTTATCATTTCATCGGCTTCTTTGGTAGTTAAAGCCATCGGTTTTTCGGTCAGAACATGGCAGCCGGCCTCCATTGCCTGGGCAGCTAAAGCGGGGTGGGTCTGCGGCGGGGCGCAGATGTCCACCACATCCATTTTCTCTTTGTCCAGCATCCCGGACAAATCGGCGTAAAAACCTTTAATACGTAAACCTTTGGCCACCCGCCTCGCCAGAGCCTCATTCTTATCACAGATGGCCACCACCCTAACATTATCAATCTTACGCATTGATGACATGTGCCAGAAGGCGGCGGTGCCACAGCCAATCACACCAACTCTCAGGGGTTTAACCATAATTGTTACCTCCCGCGATTATCATTTTCTGGCACTATAGCGCACCCTCATGGCGAAGATGGCATAGATACAAACCACCCCCTGGACGACAAACCAGACATAGCCAATGCCGGCCATGCCGCAAGCGGGCATGACAAAGTAGCTGCCGAGCAGGGTAGCCACGGTGATAAAGCCGTATAAAAGCCCCAG
>Ga0315549_1003351_pt1 | contig 14380 bp, 12 predicted proteins | sample SalMarSW160200MG_FD_203101 | JGI IMG/M metagenome (GOLD analysis project Ga0315549, IMG submission 203101) | Salt marsh sediment microbial communities from the Plum Island Ecosystem LTER, Massachusetts, United States - Salt Marsh Sediment SW1601-200 ... | reverse complement strand
TGCTGATCAGGATTGACAGAAAGAGAAGGAGCGAAGGCCACGTCCTGATATAGATTAGATACGTATCTTATTATCGTAAAATTTAATAGAGAACGGCGGGAAGCCAATTTTTTTACACGTATTCGTGCTAACGGCCCGGCAATATGGGGAGGTTGTGTTACCCGACGACAGCACCGGGCAGGGTACTGGTACTTTAGCCGAGAAGTTGTCACGGTGCAAGGAGGGTATGGCGCACTTTTTGCCGTCCGGGTACAAATTTTGCTGAGCATTACGCGTGTCGCGATACAAGTTTGATCGGAGCCGCGAATTTATCCCCGGTTACAAAGTTGGTTGCGGGCACTGGCGCAGTGTCGCGGTACAAACTGTCTCGGAGCCAGAAATTTGTCACGATGCAGGATTTTAATTGCGGGCAGAGGAGCGTGTCCGGGTGCAAGAAACATTACAAATTTGACTTGAGAGCAGGAGTAAAGCAAAAAGTGTGACAAACAACTTACCCATATTGTCCGTGTTAGCAACTGGGCTGTTAATCAGAATTTTAGCTATCTGGTTATTAGTAATTCCAATCAATCTTATTAAAGGAATCATAAAATCTTTTTGCAAGGTTTGGTTCAATTGCATTTACATAATCTATCCAACCTTTTAATAAATTTTGTTTGCAAATCAAGTATCCATCATATTCATTAACAGTACTATCAAGACACGCTTTAGGTCCGCATTTATTTAACATATAAAGAGAAAATCTTATTCTGTTCTTAAATTTTTTAGGGATTCTTGGAAATCTATTATCAAATACTGTAAGTCCAGTCACATATTGCTTGTGACCCCTTTTCATGATTCTTGTTTTATTGGTGTTGACAGTAAATCCTTTTTGATTGATTATCGAAATAATCTTATCAGTCGGAGGCAATTCTGTATTTGAAGAAATATATAAATCATCAGCATATCTTGAATAATCAGAATTATACTTATTACAAAGGGCAAGGATGTTTGAATCCATTTCTTCAAGAATCATATTTGCGATTACAGGACTTGTATTGAATCCCTGTACTAATTCTCCATTTAAAGTAATTAAAGTCGCTAAAACATCTGCAATCTCTGGAATACAACCAAGTCTAATAAAACAACTGATTACGTCTTGTTTCTTTACCGTTGGAAAAAAATCTTTAATATCAAGTTTTAAAATGAGTTTCTTGCTAAGATGAATGGCAGCATTTGTTGCCACATTTTTTTCTGAAACAAAACCATGAACACAATTTTGTGGATTATAATTCTCATTTATGTATTTCTGAATGATTTTATGAATACTCTTTAGCCCTTCATCTTGAACCTTATAAACTATCCTATAAGTATTCTTATTTCTTTTTTTAGGGATATACATCTTATCAAAGCGATACTTTGAATCTTCTGGTAATCCTATAACAAAAGTTCCATTATTTGGCATATTTTCTTCAATCCAAGTATCAAATATTGTGTCGTTTTGGTTAAGATATTTATCTATTTCTTCTTCCTTCGTGCCCAAAAAGCCACTAAGAAGTTTTAGACTTTTTATGTCCTTAAATGATATTTTATCCATGATTTGTGAGAATAAAACCAATCCTTCGTAACCTTCTGATTTATTTCAATTCGTACATGGATTCACGTACATAGTTTTACTGAAGGATTGGTTAATACTAAGACAGTAAGGTAGATTGTAATTGATTTTAAAATTGAGTATGAATTCATACTCCATTATTTACTATCGTTAGTATTGCAAAAATAATTATTTAATTAAAACATTATCAATATCTAAGCTTTTATTCCTTGTTTTGATATAGATGTTTTTATCTACAAGATGAATACAAGCTATTTTTGGCTCAATAAGTTGATAGTTTTCCTTCATAAAGTTTTCTACTTTCCCATTTTTACCTTCAAACACTTTGCATAATACATGAGAGACGTAATCTACAATAGATAAAATATTCTCGGTTTTTGTGGCAAGCTCAATTGAAAACTTGATATTATTTCTTATTAAGCCTCTTTGAGTAAAATCTTTATTCAATTCATCAATAAGATTTATAATCTCAAGTTTCCTTTTTTCTAATCTGCCTTGAGAAGGATTTGAAAGATTTTGTTCAAAGACTAGGTGATTTATATCTAACTTCCTTTTAATAAGTCTGTCTCTAAGAAGCTTTATAATACAATCATTATAGATAAGGTCTGGGGTTTTAGTTGTAGTTATTTTTTTAAAATATTCAGATGTTTTATCTAAGACGATAAAATAGCCTCTAAAGTTCAACGCATGTATAAATCTAACAAAATGGGCATAAATATCAGGATGATTAGAACATGCATGAAATCCCTCTTTCAAGATTTGTTTTTTATGTCTTAGATAAAACATATCATTATCAAGATCATACATTAGCTTAGCGAACTCGTCCCGTAATTTTTGGGGTGTGTCAGATATAATGCATCCTAAAATAAAAACCTTCGAAGGTGAGTCTAAATTTAAGTCTCCAGTTTCGTCTATGTAGTAATAATATTCTTTTTGCATTTGAAAAAATCTTGTCTATGTGTTCAATTTATCGGTACTATGCTACGCCTGGTTGCTAACGGCCCGGCAATATGGGGAGGTTGTGTTACCCGACGCGAGCACCGGGCAGGGTCCTGGTACTTTAGCCAGAAAGCTGTCACGGTGCAAGGAGGGTATGGCGCACTTTTTGCCGTCCAGGTACAAAGTTTTGTGAGCATTACGCGTGTCGCGGTACAAGGTTAATCGGAGCCACGAGGCTATCCCCGGTTACAAAGTTGGTGGAAGCACTAGTGCAGTGTCGCGGTACAAACTATCTCGGAGCCAGTAATTTATCACGGTGCAGGATTTTAATTGTGGGCAGAAGAGCGTGTCCGGGTGCAATGGCTATTACAAAATTGTCTTAGGTGCAGGAGCAAAAGCAAAAAGTGTGACAAACAACTTACCCATATTGTCCGTGTTATGTGGCGTGGTATTTTAAAAATTTAGATTCTGTCTTCAAATCGACTTATAACCTCTATCATTCTTTCCATAACAGAATCTTCACCCGATGTCTTAAAATTATGGAAAACCAGTTGTTTTGCATACAAGAAACCCATATACCTCAGAATATGTTTCTTACCTTTTTGATCAGATCTAACATAATCCTCATGCCCAGTATTATACTGTAATGTATTAATAGATTCATCCCATCGTGATCTCCATTTTTCCGATGGTCTATGAATAGGTTGTGGAATAGGGAATCCTGCTGGTGATTTCTTATTTGATTTAGCCAAAATTAAGACATCAACGAATTCCTGTTTCGTTATACTATCCAAAGTTGCAACAACACCGAGTTTAATTTCTCCTTCATTTGTACCTGCAGTTAAGAGGCACTCATCATTATTTGCTTCAAGAGAACCCAAATTTGAAGGTTTCATACTCCATTTAAATATTACTCCGATTGGAATTAATTCATCATTTGGTGTCCAAGCTCTTACATAGAATCTTTTTCTTTCATTAGGCTCAATTTGGCTAACTTTTGGTGTTATTGTAATATATGCAAGTGGTCCAGAAGCAATGCGAATTTTCGGCTGGGGCTTTGGTTCTTTATCTTTTGTCTGAGAACCCAGTCTATTAATGCCAATTCCTTTGGTATTGAACCAATTATATTCGTTAGGTAAATCTTGCATGATATCTTGAAAAGCATCTCTAAGAGATTTAATTAAGTCCCTACTCATTTCTTGCTCACGTTTTTCGAGAGCTGTTTCAATAATATCCTTAAGTTGGTCTTCAAGAGAACTTACTGCTTCAACTAATTCAGCAAAATGTTCATCGGGAACAATACCCTTTCTCGTTGCGGGCGGGACGTTAATAAATCTACTGTCAATCATTCCCTCTAAATGCGCAGTATTCCAAGGTTCATGATTTAATTCGTGAATTTCTGTAATATCGTCAATGACTTTTGTGCCATGTCTATAAATTGAGACTTTACCCTTGTCTCCTTGCTGAGTGACAAAAAGTCTAAGATGGATGTTCCCTGCCGGAGTACCTACTTTTGAAATTTGACTTATTTTTTCACCCTTATATTCTTGAGGCTTTACCTCCAATTCAACCTTTCGACCAACTTTATCATCAATAAAAATTCTTACTTGAGATTGCCTGATTCTTTCTCTTAATTCTTCACCGAGATATTTGTTTAATTTTTCGGCTGTCAATCTTTGCTGAATATTATCGTGAACTGGCCATATTCGTACTTTTGTTCCACTTGTATCCAACTTTTCAGATGAATTACCGGAATCGTAGTCTAAAGAGTTTGCTTTGAGTCTTAAAAACTTAGCTTTAGGACAGTCTGAAGTTCTTGAAATCATTTCCAAATTTTCGCCGACAGCGGCAAAACCTAGAAGTCCAATTGCAAATTCACCTTGTATGCCGTCTCTTAGGTGTTCGTCAAGTTGTTTTTTAAAAGATTTACATATTTCAGTAGGAATACGATCCATATCAGGTTTCCCGTCCTGACCAGGCCTAACTCCTTCACCATCATCTTCAATAACAATTTCAATTTTTCCACTATGCCGGTGTCGAAAGATATTAATAGTTTTAGCCTTAGCATCAATGGAATTTTCAACTAATTCAGCTATTGCTTTTTGAGGATCAGATTGTGTCGATTGAATTGTCAGGATTGCAGCACCTTCATCACCTAATCTAAGCTTTTTCTTTTCCATTTATTTGTTCTTATTAGAAAAGTTTTTAAATATCTCAAGTTGATTTTCATCATACAATGCAGATAATAAGCTAGCTAAGTAGCCAATCTGATTACCAGGAATCTGTTCTTTCAATATTCTTCTGTTTTCAGAGGTTGAGTTTTTAAAATACTCAAGTTCATCTTTTAGTAAAATCAATATGGCTTTAAACCGTTCAATTGAATGTATCGTTTCAGATGCTTGTTTTATTGTTAATGATTCACTGGATCCTTCTCTGAAAAGAGCCTCCCTTAAAAGAGTCCACCTTTCTTGAGATGGTTTATGCCTAGCAGTAAAATAATCTCCAATACTTTTCTCGTTAATGCTGGTTATTTTTGAAATATCAGTTTGAGTTTTGTATTTTCTTGATAATGTTAGCGCTTTTCTAAGAATCTTGGCGCACTCTTCTTTTGAAAGATCTTCCACATTCGGTGGGAATTCAAAAGCCTTTAGATTATTTTCTTGATTTTCAGTCATGAGAGGGAAATATTAGTTTACAAGAAAATATAAAAATATAAAAATATAGTAAGGTCTCAAAATTAGTGTCTCCCATGCCACATAACGGCCCGGCAATATGGGGAGGTTGTGTTACCCGACGCTTGCACCGGGCAGGGTCCTGGTATTTTAGCCAGAAAGCTGTCACGGTGCAAGGAGGGTATGGCGCACTTTTTGCCGTCCAGGTACAAATTTTATTGAGCATTATGAGTATCGCGGTACAAGTTTGATCGGAGCTACGAATTTATCCCCCGTTACAAAGTTGGTGGAGGGCACTGGCGCAGTGTCGCGCTACAAACTATATCGAAACCAGAAATTTATCACGGTATAGGATTTTAATTGCGTGCAGATGCGCGTGTCCGGGTGCATGAACTGTTAAGAATCTGTCTTGAGTGCGGGAGCAAAAGCAAAAAGTGTGACAAACAACTTACCCATATTGTCCGTGTTATGCGTTCGTACTTTATTTAAATTCTTTGCAGTTGTATTCAATACTTTTCAAGATGAACTCACCATAGCAAAGATCTTCATCAGGATGTTTATAGATTAATTTTGCACTCGAAGCAAGATGGTATCCATTTATGTTTGTATAACCTGTTACTGGAGTAATCCAAGGGTAACTTAAATATTTTTTCCCATCTGAAATTTCAAATCTGTCATTGCTTAGAAAGTTTACAATCTCTCCCTCTTCATTAAAATACAATGTCGCAGTGATAGTAATACTGCCATTAGAGAATTTTGCATCGACTGTCAAGTTGTTTATTTCTTTCCATTCAATATTTCGATCAATTAGGGAAGCTGGTGCCATAAGACACATGTCATTAAATAATGTAACTGTTTCACCCTGATCCATTTCTTTCCCTTTTGCATTAACTACTGTAAAAAGTCCAAAAATTTTTATTAACATGATTGCTGTCCGATCTTTGTATAAGTGAATACCTTTCGCAGGAATTCCTTTTTTATTTGCAACAATGTAAAAAAGTCGAGTTGGTTGATCGGTAAAATTATATTGTACAGATTTAAGAGGCATATAATCTTCAGTAGATTTCGATCTGATTCCCCCAGTAAATTCTGCTCTAAAATTCAATACTTTTTCTTTTCCAATTGAACCAGTGGAATGAAGATATTTCTGGACAATAGCTGGTAGGTGTAGAATATCTTTTTCGGTCAATGTTTCATTTTTAATGGTCCTTGTACGTTCAAGGGCCTCCAGAACGGCTTTTTTATAGGTCTTTTTCATTTTTTAGATTCCATTTGTGTCAAAGTTACGGAATATCTCATAATGGCCATAAATCTGGATGCTTCGCGTATGACGCATAACGGCCCGGCGGTATGATTAGTGGGCCTTACCCGACGCAGTACCGAGTTGAATCTTTATACTTCAGCCAGAAAACTGTCACGGTGCAAGGAGGGTATGGCGTGGTTTTTGCAAATCAAGGTACAAGTTTTATCGAAACCTGGCGTGTCGCGTTACAATTCTGATCGGAGCCGCGAAGTTATCCCCGATTACAAATTTGGGGGCGGGCACTAGCGCAGTGTCGCGGTACAATTTAGATATGAACCAGAAATTTATCACGGTTCAGAATTTTGATAGCTGGCAGATGCGCGTGTCCGGGTAAAGGTTTAAGCAGGATTTATCATGGGAGCAGTGTGCCGCAAAAACCATGACAAGCCCATTAATTATACCGTCCGTGTTAGCAAAAGTGTTGTTTGTTAAGGATTTAGCAGGATTTGTCTTAGAAGTATAATGTTCTTTTTTTTTGTTATGTGTGTTTGACTTGTATCAAATTTTGAAGATTGCTGTTAGCAAAATGTGTGCAGGTAAAGTATTGGTTAATAACAATTGGCCGGCTAATAAATCTCTCAAGGTATCAGATGATTTTAATGTCAAACAAAACTGTCAGGGAACTGGTTGAGTGTCGGCTTATGTAGTCAAAGTATTACAGAATTTTGATTTCAATAGAAATTTAATAAAGGAAAGGTGCGAGGCCAATTTTTTTTCGCACATTTTTGCTAACGGCCCGGCAATATGGGGAGGTTGTGTTACCCGACGCAAGCATCCGGGCAGGGTCCTGGTACCCCGCGCCAGCGGGGCCAGAAAGTTGTCACGGTGCAAGGAGGGTATGGCGCACTTTTTGCCGTCATGGCACAAATTTTATTGCGTGCTGGCGCGATCGCGGTACAGTTTTGATCGGAGCCGCGAATTTATCCCCGGTTACAAATTTTGGGGCGGGCACTGGCGTAGTTTCGCGGTACAAACAGTCTCGAAGGCAGAAATTTATCACGGTGCAGAATTTTAATTGCGGATAGGTGAGCGTGTCCGGGTGCAAGAACCATTACAAAACTGTTTTGAGAGCAGGAGCAAAAGCAAAAAGTGTGACAAACAACTTACCCATATTGTCCGTGTTAGGTTTAGGGCTTATTTAATCTGTCCCCTTATACAATTTCTCATTTTGAGTACAAGTCCAAAGTCCATGTTGGATGATATGGCAGGCTCTTTTGCAGCTTTTGGTATAGGGTTGGCCAAGTGTGAGCTGCAAATGTGCCTGACAGATGAATTATACATTAGAATCTGAGAATATACTTCAAAAATCTTCATGTGGGTTTTTAATAATTGATAGAAAATATTCCTTTTTGGAATAGATTATAATTTGTATCTTTGTTAAAATATCAGGATGGAAGAAGTAACAATAAAAAATTCTGGAGCAACTTTTACTCCACCATTATTAGCTGATTTTTTGGCTGATAAGCTGATTTCTCATCTTGAAATGTCAGAGAACCATATGATTTCAATTCTCGATCCCGCTTGTGGTGAAGGTGAATTGTTGGTATCCATTGCGAGTAAAGTAAAATGCTTAGGTATTGGTCAATTTCGGATTAAAGGTTTTGATACTAATGCTGAATATTTGGATGTTGCCAGATCAAATCTTTCTGAAATAGATAGTATCTCAGTAAATCTTCATCAGCAGGATTTTTTAGAGTCAGAGGGCGTAATAATTGAGAAATCAGATTTATTTCATCAAAGTAATCCAACTGAATTGTCAGATATTATTATTGCAAATCCACCCTATGTTAGAACTCAAATTCTTGGAACTAAAAAAGCTCAAGAACTCGCAAAACGATTTAATTTAACTGGTAGAGTTGACTTATATTATCCTTTTTTAATCGCAATGACAAACGTACTCAGGGAAGGAGGATTGATAGGAGTCATAACTTCAAATCGTTATCTGTTCACCAAAAGTGGAGAAGCTATCCGAAAATTCTTACTTGATAATTATGATATCCTAGAGGTCATAGATTTAGGAGATACCAAACTATTTGAGGCTGCTGTTTTACCTGCTATATTTGTTGGCCGGAAAAAGTCTGGAAGGAAGAACCTTAATAATCCAAGCTTGTTTGCTAAAATATATGAGGAACCAGAAAAAAATGGTGCCAGAAACGTTATTAATTGCGAAACTCTATTTGACATTTTAAAATCGAATAAATCTGGATATTATTTCGTCGGTAATAAAACCTATTATTATAGTATTGGCCTGTTAAAACATTCTTTAAAGAAGACAGATATATGGCAAATGACAAATGATGAGGAGAATAAGTGGATTGAAATCATTAAATCAAACACTTTTTACTTCATTGGTGATCTATTTAAAGTTAGAGTAGGTGTAAAATCATGTGCAGACAATGTATTCATTAAAGAAGATTGGAATAAAGAACCATTCAAACCGGAAAAGAAATTATTTAAGAAGCTTATTTCTCAAGAAAATATTAAAAGATGGTGCGGTGCGATAGAAAATGATTTGCATATTTTATACCCTTATTACTCAAAGGATGGTAAAAGAATTGTTTACGATTTAAGAGATTTCCCTAAAGCAAAAGAATATTTTGAAGCAAATCGCAAACAATTGGAAAGTCGTTCTTATGTTATTGAATCTGGGCGATATTGGTACGAAATATGGGTTCCCCAGAATCCAGCATTATGGGAATTCCCCAAGGTGGTATTTCCTGACATTAGCTTGGATTCTAGATTTTATTATGATGATCAAGGATCTGTTGTTAATGGCAATTGTTACTGGATTTCAGCAATTGATAATCGGGAGAATGAATTACTATTCCTAATTCAAGGTTTAGCAAATTCAAAACTAATGTCCCAATACCATGATTTGTGCTTTAATAACAAACTATACTCTGGAAGAAGACGTTATTTTAGCCAATATATTGAAAAGTACCCTATCCCGGATCCAAACAAGATTGAATCATTGAGAATTATAGAAACTGTCAAGAAGCTCAATATGTTATCTAGAAGGAATCAAGATGTTGTTAAATTAGAAAATGAGTTGAACAATTTAGTCGAAAAAGCATTTGGTTTCTAAGGGTTACTTACGCACATACCGCTATATTTTTCGAAAAAGCTCATAGGGATTGATCGTTGGCACTTATAGCTAACATCGCTTACATAGGTAAAAAATTCACCGAGCTTTTCTCCTGGTGCAAGAATTATTCCTTCAATGATGCCAGTACTCCCATTTGTCAATGCGATTAAATATCTTACATCAAAAGTTGTGAGATTATTAGCAGGAAAAACTACTTCTTCTCTTTCCGGTGTGAATCTTCCTAGATCAACTGTTTGGGTTTCTTGAACCTTTACCTCAAGTAATTGATTTGGAATATCTGGATAGCCTCCAACCAGATTCTCTCCTTTATATGTAGAATAGCCTAGAAGTTCCAATGTTCTCCTTTCGAGATCTTGCCCTCTATTTTTGGTTGAATTTTCATCAAGTCTTGTTCCAATCAACTCTTCTGCTACCTTTTCAGTTAATAGTTTTATAGAGTATAATGACTTTAAATTAGGATCATTTGAGATGTTGTCACTTGGCTTTTGATAATCATTTGTAATGTAGTACGATAATTTTACACTATCCGGGAAGGATAATATTTTGGTTTTACTTGTGAGAATTTGTCTACGCGCTTTATTTGAAATTAATAACTGATGTTTTATTGTAGGATTACCAAATTTCCCAAAGTATTTCTCAATGTACTCTGGTGTTAATATTATTATTGAATCAATTTTATTGTTTGCAGTATCAATTTTAGCAAAAATGAATCGGACATCATCACATTTAAGAGATTCCCCAGTATCATATTTAACAAGTAAAGTTTTACAATTGGGAATTCGATTCCAGACTTGTAAATTGTAAGATGTTCCACTCGTAATAATATAACTGTCAATAAGTTCTCTTAACATTCTTGGAACGCCTTTTTGCTTTGGAGGTACAATTTCATAGGAACCTGGCATAGCAGCTTCAGGCAATCCATTTTTAAATAGTTCTCCGGCAACTAGTTTTCTTAAATTTGAACCATCTGTTCGGGTTTTTCCGGTTAGCTTGAATTCTTTACCAACAAGATTTTTTAAAACTAATTTAAGTTTTTCTAAGTCCGTCAAAAGAGAAGGTGTCTTTGGCGGAATTTTAAATGCTTCATCCATACCTCTTTATTTTTCATTGTCATGATCAGGAATAAAGAATGTTATGGACTGATTATATATTTTCGCTAATTCTATCAAGACTAGAAAGTCAACTCGTCTTGCTCCATTTTCTAATTTAGAGAGTTCAGTTTGAGAGACAATTTTTCTTTCGGAAACCTGCTTTTGGGACAATCCAGCTTTTTCTCGTGCTTCAATTAGCTTGTAGGAAAGATATCTTCTTTTTTTATTATAATCATTCCTATTCATAATATCCAATTATTCCTTTTAGCAATATTATGAAGATTGTCTCGCTATTCCATTTTGGAATATTGAATAAAAATTTTTGGATCGTTTAGTGAAAGTTTCTATTTGTGAAATCTGGGTTGGCTAAAAAGCATGTGTTTGGCAGCAGCGAGGGTGTCGCGGTGGCAGGCTGACAAACTCTTGCTTGTTCGTTGGGAGTCATGGCATACTGCATTTTGGCCTTAAACCTAACGGCCCGGCGGTATAATTTAGTGGGCGTTACCTGACGCATTCTGGCCGAACCACCAATCCGGTTTCTTTAGCAGAAGGCTTCTTTCGGCCTGAAAAGGAGGGTACGGCGTGGTTTTTGCCATCCGGGTACAAGTTTTATCGAAGCTGGGCGTTTCGCGGTACAAGTATGATCGGAGCCGGTAAACTATCATGGTACAGAATTTTAATTGTGAGCACTGGCGCAGCGAAGGCGATACAATTTGTAACGAAGGCAGTAATTTATCATGGCGCAGTATTCTAATTGTGGTCAGATGCGCGTGTCCGGATGCAAGTTTTCGTAGTATTTGTCATGGGAGCAGGGTGCTGCAAAAACCATGACGAGCCCATTAATTATACCGTCCGTGTTAGCCGGAGGCGTTGTTAAAGATTGGGAGCTGAGAATTAGTTGCTATTTAGTGCATACTTAACGAAGCCACTAAGCTTTTCCTTATCAAGTAATCCATTTGTTCTGACACCACTGCAGACATCTATAGCAAACGATTGTACTTCTTCAATTGCCTGTATTACATTTTCGGGTGTTAATCCACCAGCAAGTATAATCGGGCATTTAGAGTTATCACGGATCTGTTTGCTTAGAGTCCAGTTGTGAACCCTTCCGGTTCCACCAAGCTCTTTAATCTTAAGGTTTGGATTTCCGCTGTCTAGTAGGAGAGCATCGACACTTTCTGAAAGTCTTATGGCAAGGTCTACTGATTTTGAATCAATTACGTGAATTACCTGAACAATTTTCACAGAAGGCAATGCCTCTTTGATTTGGGAATAAGTTCCCTTTGAAAGCAGATCAACAATTTGAATCGTGTTAGTCTGAGTCCTGTGATGATGTTTAATTATCTCGTCAGCAGATGTTTCACTTGTAAGCAGGAATGTCCCGATAAGTGGTGGAACAGAATGTACGATTTGTTTGATTAAAACGTCAGGGATAGGTCCGGGACCACTTGGCATTTTAGCCACAAGTCCAATTGCATCAGCACCAAGTTCGATAGCAGTATTTGCTTCTTTGATACTACTGATGCAACAAATTTTAATACGGATTCTCATAAAGGAGGTTTCTTAAGAGTAGTGTGCACGCCCGCTTACGGCTAACGGCCCGGCAATATGGGGAGGTTGTGTTACCCGACGAAGCATCCGGGCAGGGTCCAGGTACTTTAGCCGAGAAGTTGTCACGGTGCGAGGAGGGTATGGCACGTGTTTTTGCCGTCCTGGTACAATTTTTATTGAGCATTACGCGTGTCGCGGTACAAGTTTAATCGGAGCCGGTAAACTATCACGGTACAGGATTTTTGTTGGGGGCACTGGCGCAGTGTCGCGGTACAATTTGTCTCGGAGCCAGAAAACTGTCATGGTACAGAATTTAAATTGTGGACAGATGCGCGTGTCCGGGTGCAAGAACCATTACAAATTTGTCTAGTGAGCAGGAGTAAAAGCAAAAACCGTGACAAGCAACTTACCCATATTGTCCGTGTTAGCGGTTGGCAATATTATTCAATTATTAATTTAAAAATCTTATCGTATCCTAAAGAATAAATAATATTATGTTTAGCATATAAACATCGCTCGTTAAATTCCTGTTGCTCATATTCAAATGTTGTCCAGGTTTGACCTCCATCTTTTGTAAATCTTACAAAATGTCTCCATTGAGGAATGGTAAACACCACGCCATTTATTGATCTTTGACTCAATGTTATTCCCATTTCTTCATTTAAAAAATGTACATAATGAATAAAATTTTCGACACCATCAACCAAAATCCAGCTGCCTCCTCCATCTTCCGTTTTAAATAAATTATTTGCACTAGAGGCATATCCTAGAGTATCATTAAGGAAACAAAAAGCATAAGTTAATTTTTCGTCATTTATACTAATGTCTTTCCAAGAACCGCCTCCGTTATCTGTTCTAAATAAAACTCCTGAGTTCAGGGCATATCCGATATTTTGATTCGTAAATGAAATTTGTGCTATTAAATCTTTTCCATCAACCGTTAAATTTTGCCATGATTTTCCTCCATCTGAAGTTTTTATACTCATCCCCTTTCCAACTGCAATGCCTGTGGATTCATTAACAAAATATGTAGAGCTTAATTCAGACCATTTATATGGAATTACTAATATCTGCCATGTTTTACCTCCATTTATAGTTTTGTAAGCAATACTTCCATATGGCTCACAGGGTGAAGGGCTGCATCCAGAATTGCCTCCAAATGCATAACCAACATCTTTATTTATAAAATATGTAGTTCTCAATGGTACCGGTGATGAAATATTTAATTTATTCCATGTTAATCCCCCATCTACAGTTTTATATATTGATCCACCCTCAGTTGTCGCATAGCCAATTAATTCAGTAGGGAAAAATATTGACAGACAGCTTCTCCCGATATTTGAAGAACTAGCCTTGTATGACAGAATTCCTTTAGTCACTAAAGGTACTTCTTCATTTTCGCACGAATTAAATATTAAAGAAAGAGTTAATGTGAGTATTAAAAAACGATTAACTCTCTTCATAACTATTTGAGTTAAGATTTGAAGATAAAATTTCTATTAATATTCAAAGTTAAGAGAGATATTCATAAAAGTCAAGTATCTGACCTCAATCTGGGAGGAAAGTATTTGTTCATTTAGGAAAAAGTTTCGACTGATCCAAAATTTAAACACTAATTTTTAAGTTAGCGGTTGGCTGTGTTAATATCAGCCTTAAGTCACGTTGATTTTGTGGGCTGACCGCTAACGGCCCGGCAATAAAATTTAGTAGGTGTTACCTGACGCAGTACCGGGCAGGGCCTTCAATCTTTAGGCAGAATGTTGTCACGGTACAAGGAAGGTATGGCGCATTTTTTGCTGTCAGGGTACAATTTACCCGGTTTATACGAGTGTCGCGTTACATATATTTGGGCGAGCAGGTTGTGAGTCAAGGTACACTAATTTTTATAGAAAGCAGTGGAGCGGTCTGGATTTGTCTTGATTTACAAAGCTGTCTAAGTGGCTGAGAATGAATGCAAAAAATGTGACAAACCTATTAATTTTATTGTCCGTGTTATGTGACGCCGTGTGTCCTGTGTTACTCCAGGGTACGAAGGATGAAAAGTTCTTTGAATGAGTAACTTAACTTTAAGTAAGATGGTAGTCATTTGATCATTTGTCATGTCCTGATACGAGCTGAATCCCGACT
>Ga0315549_1003350_pt1 | contig 14382 bp, 5 predicted proteins | sample SalMarSW160200MG_FD_203101 | JGI IMG/M metagenome (GOLD analysis project Ga0315549, IMG submission 203101) | Salt marsh sediment microbial communities from the Plum Island Ecosystem LTER, Massachusetts, United States - Salt Marsh Sediment SW1601-200 ... | reverse complement strand
ATTGCAGCTTGGGAGTGTTTGAGAAATAAAAACAAGATGGGCATAGACTGGCAATTCACTACAGCCGATGCCCGGATAAAACTGAGAAAACTATACCCGACAATATAGCGTGGACGGAGTACTAGGTGAGATTGCCTGGCAACTTTTAAGAGCAGTTATTTGCCTTTGCTTTTTCCTTGCCCCTGCGCTTATATACTTTCGATATACAAGGAATATAGATTTGATACTATGGTCTTTGTTGGGCTATGCGGTTTTTTTCTTTCCGATGGGATTATTAGCCATTATCATGTTCGACTCTTTCACCGGCCTTAACCCTATAGTTCTTGTTGGTTCGATACTCAGCACGTTCCTTCAATATTTGGGACTGGTTTTGTTCTATTATGCGCTCTGTAATGCTCCCGTTTTAATAATAGTATTATTACAGAGGGGCATCTTACCTCACTCTTCGATCTTATTCTTTTTCTTTAAGCTCATCAGTATGTATATCATGCTAATTGGCAGTCATATATTAGGCAGGTTCTATTGGCGGTATCAGGAAAAACTTAACTGGGAAGTGTAAATTATATATAAAGGCTCACTTTTGCTGCCGGATTTTGACGCTTTTTGCGTGGGCGTCGAGGCCTTCGGCCTCAGCCAAGCGAATAATATCCTCGGCACTTTCAGCTAACATTTTTTTATCGTATTCGATAATACTCGTTGACTTGATAAAATCATTGGCGCTTAAAGCACTGAAGAATTTTGCCGTCATCCCTGTTGGTAGTGTATGGCTTGGTCCTGCCCAGTAATCACCAACCGCTACAGGGCTGTAATCACCGATAAATATAGCACCAGCATTTCTAATATGTTTTGCAATTTCTTTGCTCAGTTCGCCGCATTGAATCTCCAAATGCTCTGAGGCAAAATCGTTGGCCTCATAGATCACATCGTTGATATTTTCAAATACCGCAATCGCACTGTATTTTTTAAGGCACTCAATTGTTTCTTCGGAACGGTCTAACAGCTTTACTTGTTTTTTTAGTTCTGTGAGAACCTCGTTAGCTAACTCTTGTGAATCCGTAAACACAACAGTGCTCCCAGGTGCGTGCTCTGCCTGACTTAGCATATCTGCTGCTACCCACGCTGGATTTGCTTTACCATTTGCAATTATCAAAACTTCACTTGGTCCAGCTATCGAATCAATGCCAACAATCCCGAAGACCTCACGTTTAGCTGTCTGAATCCACTGGTTTCCAGGCCCTACAATCTTGTCAACTCGCAGAATTGTGTTTGTTCCAAATGCTAAAGCTGCTACAGCTTGTGCTCCACCAATGCGATATACCTCATCAATCTCTAATTCATGGCAAACCGCTAAAATCACTGGATGGATGCTGCCTTTATATCTGGGCGGGGAAACAATCACTATTCTCTCCACATTGGCAACTTGTGCGGGCACTGCCGTCATTATCACAGTTGAAGGCAATGGCGCAGATGCGCCAGGTATGCAGATGCCAACATTTTCTATTTGAGTATACTTAATCCCAGGAGGAGCTTTTTGATTACCAATAAAAATTTCAGTTTGATAGTTCCTTACATTTTCAATCGCTTGACGTAGTGATGCTAAAAGGTCCTTGTCAATTTTCTTATGAGCTGCCTCTAAATCCTCTTGGCTTACCTGAAACTGCTCAGGCGTCAGGTTAACATTATCAAATTTCTCAGTAAATTTTGCTACAGCTCTATCTCCCTGTTTTTTAACTTCTCGAATAATTTCAATCACCTGCTCAAGTCTCTCATCGCCTACCAAGAACCTTGCTGCTCGTTGTATTTCAGAACGAATATTGCTTAATCTATCGCCGAATCCCAACTTGTCATATGAGATTAGGATTTTGTCGAGTTGGTCGTTCACAATTATTTTTGCCTTTTTAGTTTCTCTGATTTATCTATCTCTGTGGCCTCTGTGCACTCTGTGGCTAATTTTTATCTTGTGAAGTTGCCGTAGCTGTAAACTCGTGTTGCCTTCTGCAGCAGCAGATAGTTATCGCCTTTGTACTTTGTCATAATACCAGCTATTTTGAATCTTACCGGTTCCAATTCGGCAGATTGTCTCTGCTCGGTCAGCTCCAGAGCCTCACATGGTAATAGCCGAAGCGGAACCTCAGCAGTATTGCGGCCAAAAGCATCTAATATAAAAACCAGTCCGCCGTCGTCCTGCCTGACCAAAAGAGCTGTTCTGTCGGCCAAGACAGAATCCTGCTGGAACACCTGCCCCGCCTTTTTGATGGGCGGTTGCTGGACGACTGACTCCGCCTCACGGCCGGTATCAGTGTCTGAGCTTCTTGCAGGTTCAGCCGTTTCAATTTTTAGTTTTTCTATTATCTCCTGCGGTATGTCCAATACATCGTTCGGCTCACTGATAATAGTCTCTGATTCTTCCTTTTCTGCAACTGGAGTCTCGATTGGCTTTGCCTCTTGTGGTTCTTGTGGTGTCTCCTGTGTTTCAGGCTGCGGTTTTTTTGTTTTGCTGAGGGGCAAAAAATAAAATGGAAAGATAAAATTTTTGCCTTTGTATTCCGTGGCCCTGCCCCAGAGTTGATAGGTCGCAGATGGGCGATTTTGCAAATCCGCCGTTATTTTTTCCAGCGTCGCCGAGGGCAGCAGTTGCAGCTTCGTGCCTTTCTCGATAACGGTGCTATCCTCGGTTACGTCTGAACCAGATTCAAAAAACCATTCGTCTCCATCAAGGCTACTGACCTTGCCCTCAATGCCCCTGAAGATAAAGCCGTCCCGCAGTAAATCCTGACGAGTTAGCCCTTCTCCGCGGCCCGGTTCTGTCGGGATAAAATTTATAAAAATCGTTAAGAACAAAATTACACTTTTCTTGACCATAGCAACAACTACGATTATCGAATTAACAGTATTCAGAAATCTTTTTTATTGCCTCTTTCGGCCCATCTACCTGATGTACATACCTGCTGCTGTCGGGCTCGTCGGTCGCAAGCAAATCGACCAGCGGCTTCCAGAATCCACCTATAAGTATAATCGGCTTATCTGCTTCGAGAAAGCCCTTATTTTTTAATTCCCAAACCTTCGCCAGCTCCAGCAGCGTTCCCGTTCCACCCGGCAGAACAATATACGCCTGTCCCAGCTTTATCAATGTATCGAGCCGCTCATCGAGCGAATCTGTAATAATTTCACGAGTAATATACTCATTAGCAGTGCTTCGCTTAAAAGCCAAGCAGGTTACGCCGATTATCTTACCATCGGCTTCAGCAGCCCCTTTGGCTGCCGCAAGCATTGTGCCGCCATAACCGCCATTGGCAATAGTAAAACCCGCCTGGGCAAGAAGTTTGCCTACTTCATGGGCCAGCGTGTAAGCCGAATCTCCGGGCTTTGCTCCTGCCGTGCCGAAAACGGTTATTATTCTTTCATCCATTGGCATTTTTGAGGGTGTAATTCAAAAGCCCTGCCGAGAGCAAAATTTTCCTGTCTCTGTCGCTGAGCCGGAGTTTACCGATAAATTCAAATGAGCCGGTTTTATCGATAATCTTAACCTCGTCTCGATTTTTAATGGCATCAAGAAGATTCTCGATTATCAATTCGTCACCAGATTTTACCTTTTCGTAATCAGCCGGTTCATTGAATTCTATTGGTACGATACAGAAGTTTATCAAATTGGCTTTGTGGATTCGCTCAATACTTTTAGCAACTACTATCCGCACACCCAGATACATCGGGCAAAGAGCAGCATGCTCCCTTGACGAACCCTGGCCGTAACTTTCCCCAGCTACGATGATACCGGCAATACCTTTTTTCTTTAACTGAAGCGCTCGTTCTGCAAAAGTCGGTTTTAACGGTTCGTTAAAACAATTGAAGACCACTTTTGAGTATTCCGGCACATTTGAGCGCAGCTTCAGATAGGGGCCAGCAGGCATAATATGGTCGGTGGTTACTTTATCACCGCATTTAATCAAGACCGCACCTGCGAGTCTCTCTGGTAACGGTGATGGTAATTCCGGCACAACAATCGTAGGCCCACGCAGGACCTCCACTTTTGCAGCATCTTTCTCGCTCAATGGCGGCTCTATCATATTGTCATTGATGATAAATTTACTCGGCTGTTCTATCTTTGGGTATTGTATCCCGAGCAGTTTTGGTAAGTCTCGTGGGTCAGTAATTTTGCCTGTCAGCACCGACGCTACCGCTGTCTCAGGACTGACCAGATAGACCTTGTCGTTCGGTGTTCCACTTCGGCCGGAAAAGTTTCTGTTAAATGTGCGAAGACTTACAACGCCATCAGCAGGTGAAAAACCCTGACCGATACACGGGCCACAGCCAGATTCCAGAATACGGGCGCCGGCTGAAATCATATCCGCCAGTGCGCCGTTTTCTGCGAGCATATTTAAAACTTCTCTGCTGCCCGGTGCAATTGCAAACTCGACCATATTGTTTATGCATCTGCCCTTTAGAACCTTCGCCACCATCATTAAATCGGCGAAGCTGGAGTTAGTGCAGCTGCCAATAACGACCTGCCCTGCCCGGGTGCCGGCGATTTCTCTGACAGTTTTGACATTATCCGGTGAAGAAGGACAGGCAGCCATCGGCTCAAGCTCCGACAGGTTTATTTCGATTACACGGTCATATTCGGCATCTGCATCGGCAGCTAACGGCTGATAGTCGATTTGGCGTTTCTGAGCGGCGAGAAATCTCTTTGTCTGCTCATCGCTGCCAAAGATACTTGTAGTTACACCCAGCTCTGCCCCCATATTGGTTATAGTTGCCCGTTGCGGGACCGAGAGTGTAGAAACACCATCGCCGAAATATTCGACCGCCCAGCCGATATTGCCTTTCGTAGTAAGGGTGCTGAGCAGTTTTAGAATCACATCCTTGGCGGCCACCCAATCACCCAATTTGCCTGTTAATCTAACACCTAAGACCCTGGGGCAAGTCAGATAGAAAGGCCCACCTGCCATAGCTACTGCTACATCCAATCCACCGGCCCCGATAGCCAGCATACCGATACCGCCGGCAGTCGGCGTATGTGAGTCGCTGCCTAATAGTGTCACTTCGGGCTTGCCGAACAGCTCCAGATGGACCTGATGGCATATACCGTTGCCTGCCCGCGAATGATAAACGCCACACTTTGCAGCTATCGTTTGCAGATATAAATGGTCGTTGTGGTTCTCAGGCCCAAATCCCACTATATTATGGTCAATATAGCTGACAGACAGGTCGGTTTTAACCTTAGCCGCCCCCATCGATTCATACAGTAAAAAAGCTGTCGTACCGGTAGCATCCTGTGTTAGTATCTGGTCAATCCTAATGCCAATGGGTCGACCGGCAATGAGTTTGCCATCAACCAGATGCCCGGCAAGTATTTTATAAATAAGCGTCTGCCCCAATTCTTAAACTCCTTAAAATCTAAAGCATACAATTTAACACAAACTCCAGCTAAATACAAATCCCTGGTTAGGGATTTTTTATTGTCTGACCCGCACGGTTTTCTCAAAAAGATAAAAATTATTTCTCACTACTTAACAAAGAGTGTCTCAGTTACGGATTGACTGGATTGTTGCGGACAGGCAAACTATCCACTCGTTAGATAGCGGGTCACTTACACTGTTAATACAGCGAAAAAATTTTCTAAAGCCTTCGTTTCTGACCCAAAAACAATGTTATCTCTATAAAATTACACAGTTTTAGGATAGACAACCGGGCAAGAAATGATACACTTTAATGTGCACGGAGGCAAAAAATGTGTGCAAGGCAAACATACCTTCTGAAAAGTCTAAGCGCAAAACACCCCAAATATAATCCCCATTAATGAAAGGTCAGATCAATGCTTCACAAAATCCATTTCCCAATAATAGTTGTCATTAGTTTTGTGCTTTTTGCGGCCACAGGAGAAATCATCGCGGATACATCGGCCGGGCTTGAGCAGGCAAAGTCAAACATCATTTCACTAATCCAAGAGAGTAAATACGCTGAGGCACAAGTGCAAACGCAAAAATTGATTACCGATTTTTCCACAAACCCGCCGGATTTGCCGGAGGCACTTTACTGGATTGCAGACGGATATCGATGGGAAGTTAAACATGAACAAGCAAAAAACCTCTATCAGCAAATAATACAGAGCTATCCTGACAATCTCTGGGCACACAAAGCAGAGCTGGGCGTTTTAAGGTCAGATGTCATGTCCCTTATCATGTCTCAAGACTTCGACCGTGCCCAGGAAATACTTAACAGGATAATAGCCGATTTCCCCCAGCATGAGGATTTCCCTGAGACAATTTACTGGATTGCAGAAAGATATCGATGGGAAGAAGGATATGAACAGGCAAAGAATCTCTATGAGCAAATAATGCAGCACTATCCTGACAGTGAGTATGCAAACAGAGCAAAGTTAGGTATTTCAAGGGCGGAAGTTTTTTCTCTTATCGCGTCGCAAGACTGCAACCAGGCCGAAGAAGTCCTTGATAAAATGGTTGCTGATTTTAATGACCACCCGGATTTGCCGGAAACACTTTACTGGTTCGCAGAAAGATATCGATGGGAAAGAAAATATGAACAGGCAAAGAATCTCTATGAGCAAGTAATGCAGGACTACCCTGGCAGTGTATACGCAAGCAGAGCAAGGTTAGGTATTTCAAGGGCGGAAGTTTTTTCTCTTATCGAGTCGCAAGACTACAACCAGGCCCAAGAAGCCATTGATAAAATGGTTGCCGATTTCAATGACCACGCGGATTTGCCGGAAACACTTTACTGGATTGCAGAAAGATATCAATGGGATGTGAAACATGAACAGGCAAAGAATCTCTATAAGCAAATAATACAGAATTATCCTGACAGTGCGTACGCAAGCAGAGCCGAGTTAGGTATTTCAAGAGCAAAAGTCCTGTCTCTTATCGTGTCGCAAGACTGCAACCGGGCTGAAAAAGCTCTCGATAGATTAGTTGCTGATTTTTCCGAACATCCGGATTTACAAAGTACGATATTTATGATTGGAGAGGGGTATTACAACCGGGCCTTTCACTGTGAAAACGAAGGACGCGACACCGAGGCCAAAGAACATTTGCAAAAGGCGATAACTATCTGGGAAAGAGTAGTAACAGATTTTCCTGAATCTGATTTTACTGTGCAGGCCTATTATTTTACAGCCGGTTGTTATCGCCGACTCGGCCAATATGAAAAGGCCATTGAATACTATCAAAGAGTAGTTAGTAAATGGCCTAATTACCAATACACCTGGAATGCCCAGTTTATGGTTGGCTGTTGTTATGAAGAGCTAAAGGATGCCGCTACTGTTGAAAAGTCCGTGGTTGATGCGCGTATAAAGGCTGCTTACGAGCAAGTTATTCAGAAGTACCCGGACTGTCCAGCGGTCTATGCCGCCCGTCAACGGCTCGAACATACCGCCAAATTAAAGGAAAAAGCACAAAAATGAACCAACTTTTTTTGGCCGGTCCGCCTACGGAACAACGGAATAGATTTAAGTATTGTTTCAAAAGGAGACTACAATGGGATTTTTGACTTCGAAATATCGTATAGAAAGCGCTCGGTTGAAAAGATTGGTTTTTCTCTGGCTTTTATGGAGCGCCTTTGTCCTTTTGAATCTCACACCGAACCCTTCCCTGGCATCGTCAGTTCAAGACAATGTTGTTGACAAAGCTGTTGGATATCTGACTTCCAGGCAAAATCCTGATGGCAGCTGGTCTGAGGGAGATAAGAAAATCGTCGATACGATTGAGGTGATAAAAGCCCTTGAACCTCTTAGCAGCCGTTCAGATGTTCTTGATGCTCTCAATGCATCATTGTCATTCATTTATTCGTTGGACGAAACCAATAATGACATACTCGCCCGGAAATTTTGGGTGCTGACAAAAAGTACGGTTGATACTTCAGCAATGAGAGCAGCTTTATTAGCGGCTCGGAATGAAGATGGAGGCTGGGGATTAGGCGAAAAGAAGCAAAGCGATATTATCGACACTATTATTGTAGTCGAGGCGCTTTTGCAGGATGAGAGCGTAAGTAACGATGTACTTTGCGATGCGCGTGATTTCATTATTAATTCTCAGGTGAAACCGAATGGCTGTTGGATATTAGCAGATGAATATGGGGTTCCCTCCGATATAGCGCGCACGGCAATGGGCCTGATTGCCTTAAAAGATATAGAGCAATCTGGTCTGGCTAACTCATCGTTAACAGCAGCAGTGAACCGGGCACGGAACTTTCTCGAAAACAAGAATGATTCAGATGGATGGTACGAAACGTGTGCCGATACAGCCCTGGTCTACCGGGCACTATTGCGAGTTAAACAGCCTTTCGAGATACAGGATTCTTTAGCTCAGCTGTTAAGCAGACAGCAGAGCAACGGTTCCTGGGATAACGACATATTCACTACCGCGCTGGTTCTCCGGGCCGTTAATGCTGTTTCTTCCCCTGAGCTTGCCGAATTGGCTGACCTTGCAGTATACGATAGCTATATCCAGTTCGAGCCGGCATATCCAACCACCGGGCAGGATGTGAATATTACAGCACAAGTTATAAACAACGGTACTATAAGCGGCCCAAATGTCTTTATCGAGTTCTACAACCGCGACCCGCGTTTAGGCGGTGAAATAATAGGAGAGCCCTGCAAAATTGATGAAATAGCACCTGGCTCCTCGTTCAAGGTTCAGTGCACATACACAAACACGGACAACTTGTACGATGAGCAGTTAATTGTCGTGGTAGTCGACCCAAACAATTCTATTATCGAATCAAGCGAATCCAACAATTACGCCGCCAAAATATTAAATTTTGGTGGTGGCAAACCGGACCTGAACATCGACAACGACGACATCACTGTTCCTAACTGGACCCCCAGTGCCTTTGAGCACATAGAGATTACAGCTGAGGTTACAAACCAGGCAGCGGGATTTCAAGAGCCCTTCATAGTTCGTTTTGAAGACGATGGCGACCCCAATATTAATGGTGAGATTATATTTAATGGTCTAAGCCATAATCAAAAGGCAATTGCTACCTTCATCACAGGTTTACCGGCAGGAACTCATACTATCAATATAATTGTCGACCCAAATTCCTCACAGGACCCCAATGGTGCTATCGATGAAACCAACGAAAATAACAACATCGCTACCAAAAATATAAACATCGTTGCAGATTCCAATGGAGCACCTGACCTGATGATTAAATTAATCGAAGCAGAACCAGCAGTTCCTCAAGTTGCTGAAGACATTAATATAACTGTAACTGTCATCAACCAGACCGGCTTGACCACTGGTTCTTCCTTCTGGGTAAAGCTGCAGAAGACCTTCGGTAGTGGTGACCCCTGTAATATAGGTAACATAGAAATTTCAGAATTGGCCAGCGGCCAACAGGCGATTATAACCTGTGAAGGCGCAAGTTTTGACGTAGCTGGACCTTGGACGCTCACGGCTATCGCCGATTGTAATGAAAATGTTGTTGAGAAAGACCCGAATAATAACACATTAACTGTGGAGTTGAATGTCGCCCCAACAGATGCCAAGCCGGACCTTATGTTCACCGGTTTTGAGGCGATTCCTTCTTCAGTAGAGGAGGGACAGTTAGTACAGCTTACTGCAGAGTTGAAAAACAACAGCCCAAACGGTGTCAATGATGTGCTTGTTTGCTTTTTCGATGGTGATAATCAAATCGGAGATGACCTGACCATTCCCAGTGTAAATGGCGGCCAGACAATAGACATACAGTACGGGGCCACTTTCACTGCCGGAACAAAATATCTTATTGTAGAGGCGGACCCGAATGATACTATCGAAGAAATCGACGATGTCAATAATACTGCAACCGCAATACTTGTAGTCTATCCAAGTAATAAAAAGCCCGATTTGGTGATTGGTCCAAATGATATTAGCTTTTCGACTTATTCACCCGAAGCCTGGGAACCGTTTGACATCGTGGCTTCGATTCACAATGACGGTGATGCGCTTGCGGAAAATATTATCGTACGCTTCGTCGATTTGGGTATGGATGTGGATGACGCCAATGATGACCTTGTCGTGCCAGACATGATAATCGAGGGAATCGGCGTAGGACAAACGGGAACCGCGATACTGAAATTGACTAATGGTCTGCCGGGAGGGCTTCATACAATCCGTGTGGTTGTTGACCCCAACAGCCAAAGCGACCCAAACGGCCTCATCGACGAGTTGAACGAGAATAACAACGAAGCATTAAAGCAGATTCCTCATATCGGCCATATGGGTATAGAAGGAAAAGACCTGATAATCGAGGGCATTGAAGCAGCTCCCAGCTTGGCAGTGGCCAACCAGTTAGTGGACTTTACTATATCTATTGTCAACCAAGGCAATTGGGAAATATCTGATTCGAATTCTTTCTATGTTAAATTAACGAAAAAAACCGCCGGCCAAGAGCCGAATTTGATAGCTTCTTTACTATGGGATAAGGGCTTAAAAAGTGGCCAACGCCTGAGCTGGCAACAGCCTGCTTCGTTTACTGATGCTAACGACTGGACAATCACGGCGATAGCCGATTCAAACGGTAATATCAACGAAGCCAATGAGTCCAACAATGACTCCAGTATGCTGTTAAAGGTTTTACCGAATGCAACGCTGCCAGACCTGACCTTTGACTGCAATCTCGCAATCGTGGATGTATCGGGTGTTGAGGTTACAATTTCCGCTCGTGTGAAGAATCTGGGCACAAATAAGGCCAAGAATGTCGCCCTGCGTATATTGGCGGACGGTGAGCCGTTAGGGTCCGACTTTATCATTCCTTCTATTTTAGGTGGTGGTGTTTTTGAGTGCCATATAACAGCTGCACTTTCCTCAGAAGTAACTATTCTCAAAGCAATTGTTGACCCTGCCAACGCTATCAATGAAAGCAATGAGAACAACAACATTTCAGAGGAGCTTCCGATTGACATCGATGTCTCGAATATGCCGGACCTTAAAATAAGTACGAGCGATATATTGCTTTCAGACAGCGCCGCTTTGCCTGGCCAGACCATCCAGGTAACTGTCAATATTCATAACTTAGGTGATGTGGAAAGTGGCGATTTTTATGTACTGATTACAGAAGGTGACCCCATTGCAGGAAGCGCTTATCTCATCGAAGATTATATTTTTGTTCCCAGTATCCCCGCGAGCGATGATATAAATTTGGGGCCGATTGATTATCCCGTGTACCCGGTTATCGGCGGCAATCAGGTCTTTATATATATTGACCGCGATGGGCGGATAATCGAATCCAACGAAAACAACAATCTTGCCTCCAAAAAGCTGCAGATGCTTCCTTCACCGGACCTTACCATCCCAGAAAATTCCATCAGATTCTCCCATGAGGATTTGGCCATGAACCGCAACGTCAGACTATTATCAACAATCTATAATGTAGGCGACGGAAATGCCATAAACGTCCTTGTCAAATTCGGGATACAAAATGACACTGACCCCAATATATATAGTATTGGGCAATCCACAATTGATTTTCTCCCATCCAATGGTGCGGTCGATGTGGACACAATCTTCCAGCCTGCCTGGGACGTTAATTATACGATATATGTTTGGGTTGACCCATCTAATAATATTTTAGAGCCCAATGAGTATAATAATAGCGCCACCAAATCAGTTACTTTCAGCAACTCTACACAGGACCAGGAGCCTAATATTGTTCTGTGGCTGCTCGAAGACGGCAATGAAACAGATACTAATTCATTCCATGCTTTTGATAGCGTACGGGTCGGTGTGACATTAGACCCGGATTATAACTCTGAGGATATTTATGTGTATGTTTGTGTGGTGACCCCGGATGGAGACTGGTTCTGGCCTTTCAGAGAAGGCAACTATTGGTACTTCAATACCGGTACTCTACCGCCCAGCTCCGATTATGGAGTCGAACTTCTCGTCGTCGACCAGCTTACCAACATCATATTACAGGATAGTTACAAAGGATTTTTAATAGAATCCGAAAAGCAGGTAAGTTCGGTAGCAATACTTACTGACGAAAGATTTCTAAGGTTAGGTACACCTATATCTCTGGCGCCTGCCGTATCTATCTTTAGCGCGTCAAACGAACAGATTATAGACGCTAATATAGTAATCGAGCTATATGGCCCAAATGACCCGAATAACGCTATACATACATGGTTGGATGGAAACAACATATATACGTTTGAGCCTGGACAGGCGCTTGAGTTGCAATTGTCGCCATATAACGGTTCAGGCATCACCCAGCCGGGTGACTACAATATTGTTGCTGAGATAAACTATGACGGGAATAAAAAAGCCACAGCCAGCAAAATTTTACCCGTCATTCCAGGTACAGGATTCGATGCATTCAAGTCACTAACACCGGAGATATTAGACCCAGCAGAACACGCCAAAGTTGATGTCAGGATTGACCTCATATCATCCGGCCAACTTGCCGGAGCGATGGCACTGGATGTTATTCTTGTTATAGATAACTCCGGCAGTATGGACTCATATGAGAACAAACTTACTCCTGCTAAAAACGCCGCCAAAGAATTTGCCGACAAACTCCTTACAGGTACGCATCGGGCTGCTGTTGTAAAATTCAACCATTCAGCGCAATTAGTAGGTAGCGGTTTATCTCCGGATGCGTTGATAGCAAAAAGTAATATTGATAATATCCCTTCATCATACGGTGGAACAGCGATTAATTTGGGTATAGACGTAGCGAAAGATAATTTTGATTACGAATCCCCGTATAGAAAGCGAGTGATTTTGCTGCTTTCCGATGGTGGCTCTGACCCTTGGTTGGCTGAGTTAGCTGCTTCTGCAGCGGCTGAAAATGACATTACAATTATATCAATCGGTCTCGGTAGCGGAGCTTACGAAGAGACTCTTCAAAATATAGCTAATATCACTGGTGGCTCATATTACTACAGCCCAACTACTAACGAACTAAATGAAATATACAACGAAATCTACGAAGAGATTATCACTATTGGTACGGAGGGTATTCATATCGTGGATAAGGTCAATCGCAGGGCTGAACGCAATCCCAACGACCCTAATTTAATACAACTGGATACTTACAGCATCGCGCCTGCACCCACATCGATAGATTCGGACGCAAATGAATGGACTATAATATGGGATTTGCCATCATTAGAGATTGGTGAATCGGCTTCATTGGGATATCAGGTTGACCTTTTCGACCTGATACCCGGCGAAACAAGGGTGATTAACAAGCATCTTGACATCACCGCCTACAACACTCAGGCACAGCAACTCCTGAATCTGGAATTCGGGTCACAGAGCATAACTGTCACTGATGTTACTGCATTGGATATCAGGACTAACAAAGAAGAATATACCCAGGGTGAATTAGCGGAATTAACCATCACATTCGCTGCTCCCGACGCACTATCACATAAATTATTCACAACACAACAGGACTTCCAAAGCGGCGAAGCTAATAGAGTAGATGCAGATAGCAGCCCCGGCAACCTTATCCTGGATATGAATGACCAGACTTACGAATACCCCCTTTCAGGAACACTAACAGGGCTCTTCGTTGACGCAGGCAGTGGTTGTGATTGGGGCAGTGTTGAATTCACAGGCGGCTATCCGGATGAATCTGCGTTTTACAATCGGACTGAAAATTACCTGCGGTCGAATCTGGTTCGTGATGTTTATTTCTATGACCGAAGTGGTGAGCAGGGCAATTGGTGGGCAAATGAAAGTGCCGGCTGGTACACCGAAGCAAACAATACGGTGGTTGACCACGCACTTATTACCGAGGAAGGCTGGATTGTTTCGGTGCCGGTCACAACTGCTCTTGATAATAAATTGAGTACTAATGAATTTACGATAGAGGGCTGGCTCTCGACCGCTGAGGCGGACTCCAATGCAATTATGTTCTACAGGGGAGATGGTACTGACGCCAATTACTTATGCATTTACAAACGAAATGATGCCATTTACGTCAAATGTAATACCCCCGCGATTGACCCGAATATCAGGTCTGTCAATGTTAGCGGGGATTGGCACTACTTAGCTTTAACGGTTTCCGACACCTCCGCAAAACTCTATGTTGACGGCAATGATGTTAATGACAGCTGGGATTATGGCGTGAATGTAATGGCTGCATTACAAGGGATGCCTTTGTCGATTGGTGGTGAGCCTAACTTGGCAAATCCCGGTAATTTTCTTACTGTCGGCTGTAGGATAGATGAGGTTAGCATCTATAACCGCGCCCTTGATTCAGACGAAATAGGTCAGAATTTCCAGGACAATTACAGTCACCTGCCGTCAGAGATTACTGTGGGCATGATAGGTTATTGGAATTTCGACCCGAGTCCACAGGACCAAAGCAGAACCAACCTGGGTGGAATGTTCACCAAGGCCTATCTTGATGACCCCAATGACTACGGTTTGAGAC
>Ga0315549_1003349_pt1 | contig 14382 bp, 13 predicted proteins | sample SalMarSW160200MG_FD_203101 | JGI IMG/M metagenome (GOLD analysis project Ga0315549, IMG submission 203101) | Salt marsh sediment microbial communities from the Plum Island Ecosystem LTER, Massachusetts, United States - Salt Marsh Sediment SW1601-200 ... | reverse complement strand
GAGGGCTTCATGGATGTATTCAATAGTTTTTACTATCCGGATTCTCTAATAGAAGAAGCGGGTAAGGTTGAAAGCGATGAGAATCTGGCTTATATATTATCGGAAGTATCGGAAAATTTTCAAGAAGTCGAACAATATTATAAAGATAAAAAAGTTCAATCGATATGGAGCAGAGGTCTTATATTCGAAGAAAGTTCCGGGGAGATAGAAGAAGAATTCTTGACTTCGGAAGATGAGGAAATTCCCACCTTTAAATTCACCTATTACAGTAATGAAAAAGATAAAATTGTAAATGTCTTGATCAAGGGTCTGGAAGAGAACAGAACCAAGATAATGATCATCTACTGGACTCTTCAGTAAACCATGGAAGATGGCATCGCCTTAAAATCAAAAGTCTACACTGTCAGTGAGCTTAATCTGGAAATAAGAAAAAGTCTCGAAAAGGATTATTCTCTTATATGGGTTGAAGGCGAAGTAAGCAATTTTTATTTCCGCGGTAAGAAACATATGTACTTTGATTTAAAAGACGAGAGTTCAAAAATCAATGTAGTTATGTTTCATAATAACAATAAAAATTTAATTTTTGATATAGAAGAAGGACTGCATATATTAGTAAATGGCTATATTTCTGTTTATGAAAAAAGGGGAGAATATCAGATAGTGGCTCTTGATGCCAGACCGGTCGGTAAAGGTTCCCTGATTTTGGCATTTGAACAGCTGAAAGAAAAATTAGAGAAAAAAGGATATTTTGACCGAATTTACAAAAAAGAAATACCCATTCTTCCGGCAAAGATAGGCGTTGCAACCTCTATCGGAGGTGCAGTAATCCGAGATATAATCCAGGTTTTAAGGTACAGGTTCGAGAATTTCCATCTTATTGTAAGAGATGTCAATGTTCAGGGTTCGACTTCAAGCGACGAAATTTGTGAAGCAATAGACGATTTATGTCAATATGGCGTGGATGTGATAATAATTGCAAGAGGAGGAGGTTCGCTTGAAGATCTATGGGCGTTCAACACTGAAAAACTGGCAAAAAAAATTTTTGATTGTCCCATCCCTTTAATCTCAGCGATCGGCCATGAAACAGATTACACTATTTCGGATTTTGTATCGGATAAACGTGCAGCAACACCTTCTATTGCCGGACAGTTAGTCATATTAAGTAAAACGGAAGTAGTGGAAAAAATAAAGAATCTTAATAAAAGAATATCCCATCTTACTGATACAAAAATAACAATGCTAAAAAAAGAGGTAAATTTTTTTATCAAAAAGAGGATCTTCATAAAACCAGAGACTCTTTTAAATAGATTCAACCAGACAGCTTTCGAATTCCATGGCAAGTTGATTGAGAATATGAAAAAGATTATCCGGATGGGGCAGGAAAATATTTCCGGTTACAGACAGCTGATAGACAAAAAAAATATATTTAAAAAGATCTATATGCATAAAATGGCAATCAGGAACATAGATGCCAGAATGATTTCGGGTATAAAGAACTATCTCAATTTCAGTAAAGGTGAATTAAGACTGATACTCGAGAACCTGAAAGAAAAAAATCCTATTGCTGTAATGGATCGTGGTTTTGCTATAATATATAAGGCGGAAGAAGATAAAGGTGTCAGAAGCATAAACGAAGTCGATATCAATCAAAAGGTCAGAATAATCTTAAGGGATGGGATACTAAGCGCCAGGATATTTGATAAAATATATAAAAAATTAGAGTTAGGTTCCGGTAATGAAAATCGATAAAATGAGTTTTGAAGAGTCAATTAAAAAATTAGAAGAAATCGTCAGAGAACTTGAAGATGAAAATATATCTCTGGAAGAATCAATGGAAAAGTTTGAATTGGGTATCAAGCTTTCTTCTAATTGTCTCAAAAAGTTAAATGAAGCAGAGGGAAAAATAGAAGAGCTCACCAGATCCGAAGACGGGAAACTGGTTACAAGGGAACTTGATCTGAAAAAGAACAGCTAAGACTTTTTAGGGTCCGGCTTTTAACTTTTTTTTAAGCATTCGCATAGGTGCCAGCCGATTAATTTAAAAATCTTAAACAACAATATATAGTATATGATTTCAGCAAAATATATAGTAAACATCTATATATAGTTTCTATAGTACTATTGAATAAATACTAAATCAAATAATCATAATTACCTCTATCTTTTTTTATACATAATAGTTTACAAATTGATATTATTGTGGTATTTTATTGTTGTGATGTGGGGGATAGTGGAGGAAAAGGGATGTGAATCCCTATTAATATTATAGAGATGGAGTAAAAGAGTGTTTTCAGGAACGTACCATAGGACCATAGATAATAAAGGAAGGATTTTCGTTCCCTCAATATTCAGGGATGAATTGGTAAGGGGACTGATGGTATCAAAGGGATACGGTCTAAAATGCCTATGTCTGTATTCTATGGAAAAATGGGAAAAAATAGATGAAAAAATAATTGAAAATAAAGTTGCAGAGGGAGACGTGCAGAGATTCAAAAGATGGTTTTTTAGTTCTGCCGTCAAAGAGACCATCGATCAGCAGGGAAGAATCAGAATACCTCAGAATCTAATAGAATATGCCGGGATCGAGAAAGATATTGTTTTGGTGGGCGTTTCTAATAGAGCTGAGATATGGAATAAGGAAAATTGGCAGGAATATTATGGGGATGCAGAATCCAAATATAAGAAAAACACAGATGTATTTGAAAAATTAGAACTTTAGAAGAGTATCATAATGAATTCAGAAGAGGTTCATATACCGGTTCTTTTAAAGGAGGTTTTAAAATATTTAAATTTAAAGCAGGGTAATATCATTTTTGACGGAACGCTTGGCGGTGCTGGTCATACTGTAGAAATTATTAAAGCCATTGCCCCCACAGGCAGAGTAATTGGAGTCGATCTTCATAGCCAGACTATAAGCACCGCCGCCACTAAACTGGAGAAGTATTCTAAAAATGTGATTTTGTTAAATGATAACTTTGCAAATATCAAAGAAATTTTAAAGAAAATAAATATCGAGAGTATTGATGGGTTACTGTTAGATCTGGGATTATCCTCTTTTATGATTGACAAATCGGAAAGAGGGTTTAGTTATCTGAAAGATGAGAAATTAGATATGAGATTTGGTAATGACATAAATTTAAGTGCATTTTATGTAGTGAATGATTATCCTCAGGAAAAATTAATAGAAATTTTCCGGAAATATGGGGAGGAGAGGTGGTCCGGACCGATTGCCAGAAATATTGTCAAATACAGAGAGACCGGTGACATAAGGTCCACAAAGGAACTGGTGGAGATCATCAAGAATTCGATACCTTTAAAATTCAAATACCAGAGGAAAGGTCACCCGGCAAAAAGGATTTTCCAGGCAATCCGCATGGAAGTAAACAGGGAACTGGATAATTTAAAGAAAGCAATCGACGATGGCTTCGAAGTATTAAAAAGCGGCGGACGAATGGCAATTATTTCATACCATTCTCTGGAGGATAGAATGGTAAAGAGTAAATTCCTGCAATATGAGGGTAAATGTACCTGTCCTCCCGATTTTCCGGTATGTAGATGCGGTAGAAATAAAAGAGCCAGGATTATTACAAAAAAGGCAATAAAACCTGATTCTGAAGAAATCAGCCGGAATCCACGTTCAAAGAGTGCAAGGTTGAGGGTTCTGGAAAAGTTATAGTAAGGTTCGTTATTTATTAAAAGGGTTTGATGAGCTTTTAAAATGAACTTAAGATTGGCAGAAAAACAGGATATATATAAAAGAAGATCTTATCCTCTTTTATATCTGGTAAAGGATCCGGATAGCGGAAGAGAGAAGGAAAAGGTTGTTTATAGCAATAGCGGTCTTTTCTATATATTTGTTGTGGTCATCATCTTTATCTGCCTTGGTGTCCTCTTGAATATCGGGCTTAAAATACAGAGTATAAATTACCGAAAAAGTATATACGAAACTAATGAAATGATCTCATTGGAAAAAGAAAGGAGTGACCGTTTACTTCTAAAGGTATCGGAATTGAGGTCCCCCTCGAGAGTTATAGAGGTCGCTAAAAATGATCTCGATATGAATATGACAGATAACCTAAAAATTATCGAGATTTCAAATAGCGGTTTAGAAAATAATGAAAAAATATACAATTATATATCTACAAATACTGATACTATAACTAAAAATTATGACGGTTTTCTCGGTGCGATTTATTACATCCAGGATATAGTCCTGGTAGTTTCGGAAAGCGTATTGACATTTTTTATACCCTAATTATTATGTTAGATTAAAAAATGCTTAGAAATAATAATAATATGAAGGTAAACAGGAAAAGAATATATTTCCTGTTTATTTTATTTTTAATGGCCTTTTTAGCCATAATCTACAGGCTGGTTTATGTGCAGTACTTGAATGCATCGGAATTTAAAAGTTATGCCGAATATCAGCATATAGGTGAATTTGTGCTCAGTTCAAAAAGGGGTAAAATCCTTGATAGAAATGGGAGAGAGCTTGCAACAAGTCTAATTGAAAAGACCGTATATGCAAATCCGAAATTGGTACTTGATTCCGAATATGAATCTAAAATTCTGGCAGAAATATTAGAGCTAAATCCGGCAGATATAAAGGAAAAACTGGACAGCCAGGATCTGGGATTCGTATATATACAGAGAAAAGTCTCATCGGAAAAAGCAGAAAAAATTATAGAATACAACCTTCCGGGCATATATATTCAAAATGAGTCTATGAGATATTACCCCCTAAAAGATATTGCTGCTTCAGTTATAGGATTTACCGGAATAGACAATAATGGTTTATCCGGAATAGAATTACAGTATGAAAATATTTTAAGGGGAATCGATGTTAAAGTAGTTGCCGAAAAAGATGTCTTTGGCAATATAATTCCTGAAGAAAATAATGTCCTCGCAGAGCCTATTGATGGTAAAGATGTAATCCTTACCATCGATTCGCGAATTCAATACATCGTGCAGGAAAGACTGGAAGAACTTGTCTCGCAGTATAATGCGCTGCAGGCAATTGCTATAGTGATGAATCCTAAAAACGGTGAGATCTATTCAATGGCTTCATATCCTGGTTTTGATTTAAATAATTACGAGGAAGCTGATCCGGAACTGTTCAAAATACAGGGTATATCTTTTATATATGAACCGGGATCTACTTTTAAAATAATTAATGTTGCATCTGCAATAGAAAGCAATTCAGTTGGTAGGTATCAGATATTCAATCTGGCTCCTTCAATTGAGGTAGGTGGTAAAACGTTTCCGGATTTGTCTAGGAGATATAATACCTATTCTACTGAGGAGATAATAAAGCGATCAAGTAATGTGGGAGCTATTACTATTGCCAGAAGTATGGGGGAAAAAGTCTTCTGGGAAGGTATAAAAAAATTTGGATTTGGTGAACTTACAGGGATAGAATTACCCGGAGAAGAAATAGGGATTTTTCATGATTATAAGAAATGGAACGCACCGGACATAGCAGCAATGGCTATAGGTCAGACTATTTCCGTAACCCCTCTCCAATTATTGAGGGCAGTCTGCGCTGTTGCAAATGGAGGTTATCTTATCACCCCCACTATTGTAAAGGAAATAAAATTATTGGAAAATGAAGAAGATAATAATATAAAGACCGAAGAAGGAAATAGGATTATAAGTCTGGAGACGGCCAATGCGCTCAAGGATATGATGCTTTCCGTAGTAGAGGAAGGGACTGGCACAAGAGCACAGATAGAAGGGATAAAAGTTTGTGGTAAGACCGGTACCGCCGAAAAACATAATGAAAATGGAGTTGGTTACAGCGAAGGAAGACAGATAACTTCTTTTATAGGTTTTGCTCCTTATGAAGATCCTGAAGTTGCAATAATTGTGGTTGTAGATGAACCGCAGGGCGAAGATATCTGGGGCAGTACCGTAGCAGCTCCAGCATTCAGGGATATAATGGAATTTTCTTTAATGAAATTTAAATTCTCATAATAATAGATAAAAAATTGTTTCGATTGATGCAGATAGGAATGGTTGAATATTAAATAAAAGTGTTTCATAATTTTACATAAAAACCGGATAAATGTGAAAAAAATGATATTAGATAACTTGCTGAAGGAAATAAATTATAAGAAAATTTGTGGAAATACTGAGATGGACATAAAGAGTCTTTCCATAAATTCAAAAAATAAATCAAAGAATAGTCTGTTTATCGCTATTGACGGTTTTAAGCATAATGGACATGATTACATAAAAGAAGCTGCTTCTAATGGAGCGATAGCATCAATTGTTCAGAAAAAAGTGAGTGCCCCTCTGTCTATGACCATGGTTATGGTCGACAGCACAAGAGAAGTGTTACCGATTTTATGCAGGAATTTTTATAGAAATCCAAGTAGTTCATTTAAATTGATCGGTATTACGGGAACCAATGGGAAAACAACCACCTGTTATCTGATAAATTCTATTTTAAATATGGCGGGTATGAAAACTTCACTTATTACCACTGTCGAATCTTTTCTGGATGGAAAGAAAGTATCTTTTAAGCGCACTACCCCCGAATCCCCGGATTTAAATGACTTTTTTGATAAAAGCAGGAAGGAGAAAATAGATGCTGCCTGCATGGAGATATCTTCTCATTCCATAGATCTGCATAGGATCGATTATCTTGATTTTGATTATTTTGTATTTACCAATCTTTCCCAGGACCATCTGGATTATCATAAAGATATGGCCGGTTATTTCAATGTAAAGAAGAAGTTGTTTCTAAAAGAATATAGAAAAATATATGGGGGGAAAAAAGCTATAATAAATGTAGATGATAATTACGGGAAAGAAATATTCGAATCAACAGACCTTAAAAGAATATCTTATTCGCTCAGGTCCGATAGGGAGAGCATATGGGCAAGCAATATTAAAAATTCTATTTCCGGTATTGAGGTGAATATAAATACTTCAGATGGCAAAATACTGAGCATATCATCTCCACTGTGCGGATACTTTAATATCTATAATATTCTGGCTGCTATCGGTGTATGCCTCGACATGGGTATTGACAACAAGTCGATTCAGGAGGGTGTAAGATCCTTAAGCGGAGTGCGGGGCAGATTCGAGAAGCTGGATTCCGATAATCGGTTTGCGGTGATAGTTGATTATGCACATACACCTGATGGTCTGGAGAAAGTACTTACAACTATAAAACAAATTTTAAAATCCGGGGGGAAAATAATAACGGTTTTTGGATGCGGGGGCGATCGTGATATGGGAAAAAGAAAGATCATGGGCCGTATTTCAGGAAAATATGCAGATTTCACGATCTTGACATCCGACAATCCAAGAACAGAAGACCCTGATTCTATAATACGTATGATAGAGGAAGGCCTGATCGAGTCTGAAAGTAAGGAATATATCAAAGAGGTCGATAGGAAAAAAGCAATATTTATGGCTCTTGAAATGGCAAGTAAAAATGACGTGATTATTATTGCGGGTAAAGGTCATGAAGATTATCAGGAATTCAAGGATTACAGGATACCTTTTAGTGATCGTTATGTAGCCGAGGAATGGTTATTTAAAAAAAATGAAAGAAAACATAAAAGTAAATGATATTATTTCCTGGACAAACTGTGAGGTAATTTCAGGAAATATCGAAAAATACATTAGTAATATATCTACGGATTCAAGAACTATAAAAAAAGGTGATTTCTTTATACCTCTTACGGGTGAGAATTATAATGGGCATGATTTTATTGAATCGGCTTTAAATAAGAGGGCCTGCGGCTTTGTATTTGAATCGATATACAGGGAAAGATTAGAGTTATGGAAGAAAAAGGCCGGACATGAAGATACGGATAATCTCGTAATCCTGCAGTCTGACAGTACTTTGGATTTCTTAAAAAGCATTTCATATAATTATATTCGAAAATTCAAGCCAACCGTTATAGGAATTACAGGAAGTGCAGGTAAGACAACTACTAAAGATTTTCTGGCAAATATTTTAGGAAAGGAACACAGGGTCGTTTTTACTCCCAGGAACTATAATACAGAAATTGGAGTGTCTAAATCGATTCTTGAAATTGATAAAAGTACCGATTTTTTTATTGCGGAACTGGGTATGAGGGGAAAAGGTCAGATAAGGGTACTTTCCGATATATGCAACTTGAGTATAGGAGCTATTACTGCTGTAGGTCAATCGCATATGGCTTTTTTTAAAGACTTGCAGGAGATAGCAGAAGCAAAAGCGGAAATGAGTGAGATCCTTCATAAAAATAATGGAACACTGTTTTTAAATAATGACGACGGATACGGTAATTTTATAGAAAATATAGTCAATTGCAGAGTTGAAAAATTCGGGAGAAATAATAATATCTCATTTAATTTCATAGAAGAAAAAATAGATGATCTGGGAAGATTTACTTTTAACTTTTTCAAAAATGATAAAAAGATTATAAATATAAACTTGAATATACCCGGATATCACAATATATATAATGCCTGCTGCGCAGCAGCCATAGGGTTATATTCCGGCATAAGTAGTAAGTCCATCAAAGAAGGAATCGAAGGTGCAATTATAGAAGGTTCCAGAATGGAAATTTTGAAGAAAAAAGACAGGATGATCATAAATGATTGCTATAATGCAAATCCTCTCTCGGTAAAAGGTGCAATAGATTCATTGGTTTCAATTTCAAAAAAGAGAAATATGAGGAGCGTGGCCGTACTGGGAGACATGCTGGAACTGGGTATTGGTTCAGACAGGCTTCATCAAGAAATCGGTGGGTACCTCTCCGGGAAAAAAGTGGATGTACTAATCGCTGTTGGCAGTCTTGCCCGGAACATATATGAAGGATACAGGAAAGAAAGTAATCTTAATAGGAATGATGGTTCCTATTTTTATTTCGCAAGTAAAGAAAAACTATGTGAGAAAATCAATGATCTGCTGGAACCCGGGGATTTAATTCTGGTAAAAGGTTCAAGGGCAAATAAAATGGAAGATATTATTAACATAATATAGATTGGAACTGATATATGACCTGGATATTTTTATCGATTATAATAGGAGGCATGGTTTCACTTCTGATGACACCTCTGTTCATAAAATTTCAAAAGAATAAAAAAATTGGTGAAAGGATCCGCATAGACGGTCCCAAATCTCATTCTACTAAGATAGGCACACCTACCATGGGCGGGGTAATATTCGTCTTATCTTCCCTGGCGTCATTTGCAGCAGTGACATTGATAAAATATTACAGGCATGAAGTTTATAGTATCGAGGGGATATTTGCTATTTCCGTACTGCTGTTATGCAGTTTGATAGGATTTATTGATGATTATATGGCGCTAAAAAAACAGAGATCTCTTGGTTTAAGATGGTGGGTAAAGATATCTCTTCTTGCTATAGTGTGTTTATATTTTATATTGTTTTCTAAATATATACTTCATGCCAGCACTTATATAGGAATACCTTTTACTAACATAAAACTTGAACTTGGAAACTGGTATTATATTATTGTAGTGCTTATCATTATTAGTACCACTAATGCGGTTAATTTGACTGATGGGCTTGACGGCCTTGCTGCAGGAACTTCTTCTATTGTGCTGGCCATATTTTGTCTGATTGCATTTTTGGAATGGTCCGTTCTGAATGTTTCCTATGGAATAGATATAGCGGTAGTAAGCGGAGGGACACTTGCAGCCTGCATAGGTTTTTTATGGTGGAATACGGCACCTGCGGAAATTTTTATGGGAGATACCGGGTCTTTCGGAGTGGGAGGACTAATAGCGGCAGTTGCAATAATCCTGAAGCAGGAACTCTTGCTTATTATTATCGGAGGGGTATTTGTTATCGAAACTTTGTCTGTAATAATCCAGATTTTATGGTTTAAAATCTTTAAAAGAAGAGTTTTCAAAATGGCTCCGATTCACCACCATTTTGAACTTCTCGGGTGGCCGGAGATCAAGATTATAATTAGATTCTGGCTGGTGAGTGCTTTATTTGCCGGAGTGGGATTTTTTATTTATTATTTAAAATTCATAGATTAATAAAAATGACAGATATATCTGATCCGGTCAAAAATAAAAATTTGCTTGTAATCGGTCTTGGTAAAACAGGAATTTCGGTAATAAAAAAACTGCTTGACTCATGTTCTTCCATAACAGGAATCGATAGTAACACGGAACTGAACCTTGCAGATGCATTTAACGGATATCCATATGCGGAGCACGATAATCTGGAAATAATACTGGGTAAGAACATATCAGGGGAAAAAGAAATATTGAAAAAAACGGATCTCTTAATAATCAGTCCCGGTGTTCCGGATAATTTTCCGATAATAAAACTGGTATCAGAATACGGGATTCCTATCTGGAGCGAATTGGAACTGGCATGGAGACTATTAGGCAATGAGGCAAAGAATAAGACTATAGCCGTAACCGGTACAAATGGAAAAACGACAGTAGTAAATCTGATAGGAAAACTTCTTGAAGATTCAGGGAATAGTTGTGTAGTTTGCGGTAATGTAGGATTACCATTAATAGATACTATAGATGTTGGAAATGAGTATTCAGATTGTCAGAAGAACCTGATAAGGGTAATAGAAGTCAGCAGCTTTCAATTGGAACGGATATATGATTTCAAACCGCATATCAGCGTGATTTTAAATATTACAAGCGATCACATAGACAGACATGAGACTTTCGAAAACTATATTGATTTGAAATTGAAATTGATGATAAACCAGAATAAAAATGACTGGTCGATTGTCAACAACGATGATAGGAATATAAACGAAAAAACCAGGAGTATCTTAAAAAGCCGGAGCCAATTACCAAAAATAATTAAGTTTGGTCTGGAACCAAAAGAGTGTGTGGATCTTTTTTATGAAAATGGCCATATTTATTACCGGATAGGAAAAAGCAGTGGGGACATTAATATAAAAAATACTCTCTTAAAAGGCAAACATAATATATCCAATATCATGGCGTCTATTGCAACAGCGGTTTTGATAGGAGCAAACAAAAAAAGCATTGAAAAAACAATTAACAGTTTTAAACCCCTCGACCATAGACTGGAATACCTGGGTTATATAAAAGGTTTAAGGTGTTTCAATGATTCTAAATCAACCAATCCGGATGCAACCGTTGTAGCTATCAATGACTTTGGTAAAGAAATTACATTGATCATGGGCGGTAAGGACAAAGACATGGATTTTTCCGAATTAATACCGGTTCTGAATAAAAAAGTAAAGAACCTCATCCTGATTGGAGAAACTTCTTCATACATCTATAAAGAGGTGATGAAAGGTACCTGCGATTATAATGTATATAAATGCGGCACACTTGAAGCAGCTGTAAGAAAAGGATTTGAAGTTGCTATCCCGGGAGAAGTCTTAATGCTCTCGCCGGCATGTGCAAGTATGGATATGTTTAAAGATTATAAAGAAAGAGGGAACAGGTTTAAAAATTTAGTATTTTCCGAAAAGTAAAGTGTTATGGAAAAAAGAATCAATGCCAGAAGATACAGTTTTTTAAAAGTCGATATAGAGTATTATTTTATATTTATTTTGACTTTAATACTATCGATAATTGGCCTCATTATGATATCAAGTTCTTCTATCTCGATAGGCGAGAGATACTTTAACGATCCCTATTGGTTTATAAGAAGACAGATAATATGGTGGGTAATTTCTTTTATTTTTTTCATTCTGGCTTCAAGAATAAACTATCATTATTATAAAAAATTTTCTAATTATATAATGCTTATATCTATAGCGTTACTTGCCCTGGTCTTTATACCGGGTTTTGGAATCGAGATCAATGGTTACAGAAGATGGCTGAATTTCTGGTTCTTTAGTATTCAGCCATCTGAATTTGTGAAAATAGCCTTGATTATGCTGTTTAGTGATAATCTTAACCGAAGATATAAGGATAATAAACTTATCAAAAATATAATTTTTCCGTCATTTCTGGCGCTATGCGTGGTCGCTGTCTTGATATTTCTGGAACCTGATCTGGGTACGGTGGTAGTCATAGGATTAATAGTATTTATAGTTTTATATGTCGGGGGTGTAAGATTAAAACATCTTTTTGGTCTTGGATTTATAGGATTTGCAGTAACGGCAATATATCTATTTTCAGAAGATTATCAAAGACAAAGGCTTTTTGCCTTTATCAGCAGGATAATTGCGCTCTTAAGCGGAAAAGGTGAAATAGGAGAGGTTAATTTTCAAATCTCGCAGTCTTTGATTGCTCTGGGTTCGGGGAACCTGACCGGATTAGGTCTCGGAAATAGTATACAAAAATATTCTTATCTTCCGGAAGCGCATACAGATTTTATCTTCGCGATTATAGGTGAAGAATTAGGATTGGTAGGCACCATCCTTGTAGTTGTTTTATTTGTTCTCTTCATGGTTTTTGGAATCAGAGTCTGTATAAAAGCAAAGGATTATTTTGGCAGAGTAATGGCAGTTGGTCTTACAAGTATTATAATAATCCCTGCAATCATAAATATTTCCGTGGTCATCGGACTACTTCCAATAACCGGCCTGACGCTTCCTTTTATCAGTTCTGGCGGGTCATCGCTTCTTGTCAGTATGATAACAGCCGGTATACTTTTGAATATATCCAGACAAAATTCATTACCTCAAAAGAATCCCGAATTATCCGGATAATTAAAATAAAATGATCTAAAATCTAAACCATAGAGTGAGATGAGAAAAAAAATATTAATATGCGGCGGAGGAACCGGAGGGCATCTTTATCCGGCCATGGCAATAATAGAATATTTAAAAGATAATTACCCTTTATGCGAGCTTTTTTTCATAGGGACGGATAAAGGATTGGGAAAAGATTTAATACCGGCGTTTAATATAAACTATAAAAACATAAAATCCAGCGGTTTGAATCTGAACGGAAATATATTTAGGAAATTCTTAAATACAATGAAATTTTTATACTGGTTTACTTCAGGTTTTTTTCAATCATTAAAGATAGTGTTGAGGTTTAAACCTGATATAATACTGGGTATGGGCGGTTATATTTGTGCTCCTGTTCTTGCAGCAGGTATTTTTAATTTTAAAAAGATAGCCCTGCATGAACAAAATTATATTCCCGGAAGGCTGAATAAATTATTTTCCAGATTTGCGAAATATATTTTTATTAGTTTTGAGGATACAGCCGGATATTTTAAAGTAAAAAAAAGCAGGGTGGTTTTTACCGGAAATCCATTAAGAAAAGCGATAAGACAATCAGGAAACATAAAACATGAATTCAAAAAATGGGGCCTTGTAGAAGGCAGATTTACAGTGGTTGCATTCGGTGGAAGTCTGGGTGCCGAAAAAATAAATAGTGCTGTTATGGATCTTTACAATCATTTTAAAAATAACGATGAAATCCAGATTTTACTTATTTGCGGCAGCCGTTTCTATGATAAGATAGCCAGCAGTAAAAGTAAATTTTTTAAGTCCGGGGATAAATTGGTTTTAAATATTTTCCCATATATATATGAAATGCAGGAAATATATAGAATTTCGGATTTGATAATTTCCAGAGCGGGGGCAAACACTATATCGGAAATAATTGAATATAACATACCCTCGATACTTGTTCCTTATCCGGATGCAGTTGCAAATCATCAATTTTATAATGCGGTTTTTCTGGCAAAAAGAGGTAAGGCTATACTGATTGAAGATAGAGACCTTGATAGTAGAAGAATGGCTGAAGTTATAGAATCGCTTATGAGGGATAACCATAAAAAATATAAGAATATGAAAAATATGGAAATAAAGGACAGGCATATAAATAGTGTTAAGATTATCTCTTCAAAACTGATGGAGAACTAAAGTTGAAAAATAATTATGATGTCTTAAAAAAGAGTAAAAGGTGCTTTCTTATCGGTATAGGCGGAGCAGGGATGAGTGCAATAGCCCATGTGCTGCATGGTATGGGATTTGAGGTATCGGGTTCGGATATAAAAGAATCCCATTATACAAGCGTTCTAAAAAATGAAGGTATTAAAATTTTTATTGGTCACAACCAAAAAAATATTGAAGGTGCCGATACAGTAATTTATTCTACAGCGATACCGGAAAATAATGTGGAAATGCGAGCTGCGGTTAATAAAAAAATTCCTCTGCTTGCCCGATCCGATGTGCTGGCCTGGATATTAAACAGCAGGAAAGGCATTGCAATTTCCGGAACTCACGGCAAAACTACCACAACTTCCATGATTTCCCTGATATTCAGAGGACTGGATCTGGATCCAATCATAATGGTCGGAGGAGAGTTAAATGAATTGGGATCAAATGCAAGATACGGAAAGGGTGAATACGTTGTAGCGGAAGCATGTGAAAGCGATGGATCCTTCTTAAAATACAAACCTTTTATAAGTGTGGTGACCAATATAGAGGGGGA
>Ga0315549_1003346_pt1 | contig 14385 bp, 18 predicted proteins | sample SalMarSW160200MG_FD_203101 | JGI IMG/M metagenome (GOLD analysis project Ga0315549, IMG submission 203101) | Salt marsh sediment microbial communities from the Plum Island Ecosystem LTER, Massachusetts, United States - Salt Marsh Sediment SW1601-200 ... | reverse complement strand
CTGGTAGCCCCACCGAGAGGGCGATGTCGCGGTGAAAAACGGTAGCCTGTATTTCCTTGAAGAAGATGGTAACCAACCCTACCACAACGACAGCCACTATCGCCAGCAATATGATATCACTCCTGGTATTGGTGAGGATACTGCCCCAGAGCAGCTCCAGGGCGCCTGATTTGGTGCCGGGCATCAGCCCCATAAAGAGAAAGGCAACCCCCAGCATAAGCGAGAAGACAACCCCCAGCGAGGTTTCCGGACTGAGCTCCCCACGGTCGGCCAGAGGGCCAATGATAGCTGCGGCGACAAGGCACAGGGTAAAGGCACCTATCAGCGGGTCAAAACCCAGCCATAAGCCGAGCAGTGCCCCGGCAAAGGCAGCGTGTGACATAGCCACGCCGATAAAGGGCATATGCAAAAGCACCACGAAGACACCCACCGTAGAGCAGGCAATACCACCCAGGAAGGCAGAAATAATGGCATTCTGCATAAACTGGTAGCCAAAGATGGACAGGTCCAAGTCTAAGACTCCTTTATGTGTATATGAGGTCTTCGCTCCTCAACCACCGGCGCGGGCATATTGTAGAGACGACTGAGACTATCGGTTGAGATAATTCTGTCCGGGGTCCCCTCATCCAGGATAAGCCCATCCTTCATCAGTACCACGCGGTCGCAGGTGTGGGGAAGAGCATCCAGGTCGTGGGTAACAAACAGGGTGGTCAGCCGCCGGGAACCGTGAATCTGTTTCACCAGCTCCAGTATCTCGGCCTGTGCCTTCCAGTCCAGTGAGGCGGTTGGCTCATCAAGTAGAAATATCTCCGGCTCCTGCGCCAGACAACGGGCGATGGCTACCCGCTGCTGCTCACCACCGGAAAGATGTCCAATCGGCCGCCGGGCAAGGTGAGTCATACCCACCAGCTCCAATACCTCATCAACAATCGCCCAGTCATGCTTGCCCGGTCTTCTAAAGAGACCCAGTACCCCGTAGCGACCTATCATGGCTACTTCACGAACGCTCATTGGCATCCGCGGGTCTATATTCTCTACCTGAGCCACATAGCCAACCCTCTTTCTCAGGGAATGGCCGTTGCCCCGGCTAAGGGAATTCCCCAGAACCCGTACCCGTCCGCTGAGCAGCTTGCCCAGCCCGTTGATTACGGTAAGAAGGGTGGTCTTACCAGCACCGTTGGGGCCAATGATACCAACAAACTCCCCGGACTCCACCTCAAGCGATACCCCCCGTAGAGCAATATCTTCCCGGTAGGAAACCACGGCATTTTCAATACTTATTACGGTAGCTCCCATCTCATCACCCCCTGTTTCTTCAGTGATAATTACTGAGCTACTGCCTCCAGTATCAACTCAATATTCCGGTCAATGGCTTTCTCCCAGGTCTCAGTATTATCAAAGCCGCCGGGGAAATTGGAGAGTATTACCCTTTTGCAGCCGAGCTCTTCGGCTATGCCGGCACCGGCATCCTTGCCGCTCTGCAGGTTATCAATAATCAGCGCTACGCTTTCCTCCCTACCCCTGTCCACCAGCTCCTTTATCACCTGCGGGGTAAGCGAGTCTGGTCTGCCGTAGAAGACAACAACATTGATGCCAACCCAATTGAGAAACGCAGCCTGCATACCGGAGCAAATCACGTTGACGCTGGAGATGTCCTTCCCACTCAGCTTATCTTTTATCTCAACTGCCTTAGCCTCAATCCTGTCCCTATATTCAGCCGCTGAGTCCTGGTAAGCGGCGCTGTTTCTAGCGTCTATCTGGCAGAGGGCGGCGGCAACCTTATCCGTCGCCTCTGCCTGTACCGATGGCGTCATCCAGTTACTCTGCGGGTTACTCGGTATATCAAGGGTGACAACAGTGAGGTCGGGATTGTTGGCTGAGTCGATTAGCTCCTGAGAGAACATCTCCCCCTGCCAGCCAGCCAGCAGAAAGAGGTCAGCATCAGCCAGTTTCTGAATATCACCGGGCTTAACATCGAAGTGCCCCGGGCATTGTGCCGGTGGGATAATATTGACCACGTCTACCAGGTCACCCCCAACCCGTTCTACTATCTGAGAGAGCAGGGATGTAGTGGTAACTACCTTGAATTTAGCGGTGGCTGTCGATGTACAACCACCCATAAGGGAGGAAAGGACAAGGCTCAAGACCAGAACACCGGCAACAAAAATCCAGGGTTTTTTCATAAACATGGTTCTCCTCTTCTAACTATAAATAAGGCAATTTTATGCAATTGCAACTCATTGCAATAATAACCCAAAAAAACTCTCTGCTCAGTTCACCGAGCCACCTGCATCACGGCTGGTCATCGGCTTCTCTGAGATTCTCCAGGAGAATGCTGTGGGTCGTGAAATCAATCTCCCTGATATTTGCCCCGATTTCCTTTCGCTCACCAAAGAGGGTCTTAAAGAGGAGCCTGTCACCGTCAATGTCTACCGATGCAATCTCCTCCATCAGAAGCTGTCTTTCACCATTCCGCCTGACATATGCCTTTGATAAGCACATCTTACCCCTCCCTTGCCTTTAGTCTACCCAGAGCCCGGGACAGGAGTTCGGTTGCTTTATCCATATCCCCTACTGCTTCCAGCATCTCCCTGGAGACCTCGGCTTCTCCAAGCCCCTTTGCCCTGTCCGCCCACTGTCTGAACTCCTGGCTGTGCTCCTTATTATGCTCTATCCAGTAGTCCAGTAAGGTGCCGAGTTTAGCTCTTTCATCATTACTCATCATGCCCTCCAGATGATTAAAATATCACCTCAGGAAATCTTTTTGCCACAATTAACGCAGCGCCCCAGTATAGCCAGGTGCCTCAGGTCAGCAATAAAACCATACTCCCTAATTAACCTATCCTTCAGGGAAGCCAGCACCGATTCATCAAGGTCAATAATAGCACCACACTCCCGGCAAACCAGGTGGTGGTGATGCCCCTTATCCGCCGGGTGATACCTCACCCGCCCTCCCCCCAGGTCGGTCCTGGTTACCATGCCAAGCCGTTCCAGAAGTTCCAGGGTGCGATAGACAGTTGAGATATTAACATTGGGGTACCTGGCGATAACCTGGGTATAGATTTCCTCGGCGCTAATATGGTCATCGCTGTTCTCAATGGCCGACAGTATCATTAGCCGCTGAGGAGTTAGCCGATACCCCTGCTTGCTTAGCACGCCAGCTATATCTCTGGACTGGTCCACCTGACTTCACCTGATTAAAGAGACTGGTTGAATTGTAACAGAACGAGGTAATTTCTGCAACATGTTGTATTTGCAACCAGTTTCAATAAACCTATCGCAGGTTACCACTCAAGGTCAATGTTCCCGTGCAGGACAGGCGGGGTTACCCTATATCTGGCTGTATCCACTCCCTGGCCGGTCAATACCGATGCCCCTGCCCTCGGTTATCCAGCCGAACTCCTTCAGAACTGCCTGGCTGTAGGTGACGCGCCCGGTGACCTTGTCCAGGGGCTCGGTTGCCAGGAGAAGGGCTGCCTTTGCCATCACATCCGTCGACTCGGCTCGCGGGTCGTCGAAGCCGGTGACTAATTTGTGGTAGACGGTGCCGGGTGTAGCCACGACCAGTGAGGGAGAGACGCAGGTCACCGATATTCCGTATCTGTACACTTCCTCGGCAAGTCCCTGAGTGAACCGCTCCAGCGCGGCTTTTTCAGCCCCGTAACACGTGCCGCCGCGCTCACCGCCGGTGGATTCTTTATAGGGACCGCGCCCCGGTCCGATTGCCGCACCCGAGGAGATGTTAACAATAGAACCGCTCCCCCTCTCTATCATGTCCGGCAATACCTTCTGACTCAGCATGAAGGGGCCGTGGAAGTTTACCGAAAATGACCGAATCCACCTCCTTACAGGGTAGTCCTTGACCGGTATGAAGTAGGTCAGGGCAGCGTCGTTAACGAGTACATCCACAGGCCCAAAGAGCTCCCTGGTTCTTGCCACCAGATTGTCGCAACTCTCCTCGCTGGAGATATCCACCTGTACTGCGGCCGCGGTGCCGCCTGCCTCCTGAATTTCCGAGACTGTTGTGTTGAGCGAGCCCTCCATGATATGGTCGCCTTCACCCAGAGTACGAGCACCACAAACAACCCCAGCCCCCTCGGCAGCGAAGAGCTGAGCAATCGCCTTGCCAATACCACGGCTGGCCCCGGTAACGATTGCCACCTTTCCATCCAGTTTACCCATAATACGCCTCCTTTATTTTCCTTAAACCCGGTATTAGTCAATAGCCCTGCTAAACAGGCTCATTCAGACCCTCTCCCGGCTATCCAGCAATATGGTTACCGGACCATCGTTATGTATCTCCACCTGCATATATTGCTGGAAGCGCCCGGTCTCAACCCTCAGCCCGCTGGCTGCAGCCTCATCCACAAATCGCTGAAACAGTAATTCAGCCTCAGCTGGTGGCGCTGCCCCGGTAAAACTGGGGCGGCGTCCCTTCCTGGTACTGGCTAGCAGGGTAAACTGGCTCACCACCAGCAGCTCACCCCCGATATCCAGAGCCGAAAGGTTAAACTTCCCCGTTTCATCAGAAAAGATTCGCAGGCCAACTGTCTTCTGCACCAGGTACCGCGCATCTTCCTCGCCGTCACCATCAGCCACCCCTACAAAGACCACCAGCCCGTTTCCTATCCTGCCGACCACCTCACCACCGACGCTGACTGATGCCCCGGTAACCCGCTGCAAAAGCGCCCTCACGGCTACCCCTCCCCCGGCTCTTCCCCGGCAGACGATTTCTCAGGCATCTTCTCCACACCCTGCTCTGACTCCGTATCACCGCCCTTCCGATTATCGGTAACGTAAAAGCCTTCCCCCTTAAAGATAACAGGGGCCGGGTGGAGAACCCGGTGAACTCGTCCCTGGCATCTGGGACAGGTAGCTACCGGCTTATCATGAAACCCCTGCTTTTTTTCAAAACGGAACTGACAACTATCGCACTCGTACTCATAAACAGGCACAGCTTCACCTCACACAAACCTTCTCCGGTGATTTTATTCCTCAAAACCTGTATCTATTATACCCTTTTTAGACTCTCTTCCGCTTCCACCTTCCCAGACGGAAGTATATTGTATATAGGAGCGCCGAAAAAATCATGCCAGATGCCATCCCCCATCGCACTCCATACATGCCGAGGTCGGTAATCCGCGGCAAAAAGTATGCCAGGGGTAAGGTTACAAACCAGACGGTTACCATGCTAAAAATCATTGTGGGTACGGTATCACCGGCCCCAGCTAAAGACTGCATAAATACCACCATAAGACCCAGTATCACGTAGCCGGCTACTGCTATCCTCAGGAATGTACCGGCGACTGACACCAGACCAGGGTCTGCATTGAAGATGCGGACGATATGTTCAGCCGCCAGCAGTATTATCACTGAACAGGCAACCAGAAGCGCTTCCACCAGTCCTGCTGCCAGCCAGGCACTCCTCTCGGCTCGCTCCGGCTGGCCAGCTCCCAGGTTCTGTCCTACCAGGACGCCACTGGCCATACCAAACGCCATACCCGGCATGAACAGCATCATCTCTATTCTCTGGTTTATGGTATGAGCCGCCACGGCAATTGTGCCGAATGGTGACATAAACAGCATCACGAAAAAGTTGCTCAGGGTCCTCTGTATGCCCGATATCAGGGCAGGAAACCCGATTTTAACAATACGCCATATGATGTTCGGGTCAAGGCGAAAGTTACGCATGGTCAACCGCAGCCTGGTCCGCCCGGTAAAGAGAATCCACAGTGAAATAGAAAGCCCCAGGCTCTGGGAAACGATATTGGTCGTGGCGGCTCCGGCAACACCCAGGCGCGGGAATAGCCACCAGCCGAAGATGAGGAAGGGACAGAGAGCCACGTGGAAAAGCCTGAAGACGATGGCTATCCTCATCGGGGTCACCGAATCCCCCGAAGCCTGCATAACACCCTCAGCCATCATCCGGAAGACCATAGCTGCCGCACCTACAAATAATACGCGCATATAGGCCACCCCTTCAGAGACAACGTCAGGCTCCAGCCCGAATAGTCCCAGAATAGGTTCAGCAAAGAACATGCCTATTACCGCCATAACTATGGCGAAGGCGATACTGATGACGAATGCCTGCTGTGCCACGTGATTGGCGCCCTTGACATCACCGGCCCCAACAAAACGGGCAACCATAGCCCTCATGCCCATCATGAGGCCCATAATAGCTGCCATAATCATCATGACAGCAATACCGGCAACGCCGACTCCAGCAATCGAGGCTGCCCCCAGCCTCCCCACCCATATCATGTCAATGGTGGGGCCGAGCATATTCAGGCTATTGCTGACGACCATAGGCCAGGACAGCCTCAACAGGTTGTGAAAGATGTTACCTTGTGTCCAGTCCCTCCCGAACCCCGGCCCCCTCCCGGGAAAACCCGCTGTCTCTTCCAATCGCTACTCCTTATGCTCCCCCTGCCAAGCCGATTACACCCGCCTGCTCAATTGCCCCGGCGGCTACAAATAGCGAACCGGTGACACAAATCAGGTCCCTGTCCCCGGCCATACCCAAAGCCAGAGGCAGGGCAACCGATATATCATCTGTCTCCCCGGCCTTTATTCCACGCCGGCCAAACTCAGCCACTATGGGTCCCGTGGCCATAGCCCGTGGATGAATAGAGCGGGTAACAATTACCTCACTAAAAAGGGGCACCAGTTCCGAGACTATGCCAGGTAAGTCCTTATCCAGGGATAGCCCGATAATCAGGATAGCCCGGTCAAATTCAAAGTACTGCTCAAGAGACTGCCTTAACCTCCGTGCCGAGTCAGTGTTATGGGCACCATCAACCACCACCAGGGGACGACGGCTAAGAACCTGAAGCCTGCCCTCCCAGTTCACCTTCGCCAGACCGTCAGTGATACCACCTGCGGAAATATTGAACCCCCTCTCAGCCAGAACCTCAAGGGCAGCCACCGCCGTCACCGCATTCTCGAGCTGGTGCTGGCCCAGAAGCGGGATTGACAGATTATAGCCGGCCAGTCTGCCCCTCACATGAAGCGATTGACGCTCAGGTTCAAAACCGAGACCCTGCCAGGTAACATCACTGCCTACCCTTATCAGCTCTGCCTGCAGGTTGAGACACGCCTCCTCAACTACTCTATCCACCTCAGCAGGGTGAGGGGCACTTACCACCACGCAGCCTGGTTTGATGATACCGGCCTTCTCAGCCGCAATCCCGGTCAGGGTGTCGCCCAGCACATCCATATGGTCAAAGCTAATCGATGTGATGATGCAAACCTCGGGCTGGACTACATTGGTGGCATCAAGCCTGCCTCCCAGACCTACCTCAATCACCTGGAAATCCACGCCCTTTTGAGCAAAGTAGGAAAATCCCAGAGCCGTGGTCACCTCAAAGGTGGTCAACTGACCGTAGGCAGCCTTCTGGTTGACCGCCTCAACCTCAGGCTTAAGCCTGTCCACCAGAGCCACCAGCTCTTCGTTGGAGATTAACCTGCCATCAACCCTGATACGCTCATTATATAGATGCAGATGCGGGGAGATGAAAAGCCCGGTAGTATAACCAGAGGCGGTAAGGACTGATGCCACCATGGCAGCCACACTTCCCTTCCCCTTGCTGCCGGCGATGTGAACCGACCTGGCTTTCAGGTGAGGGTTGTCTGCCCGGCGCAGCAGCTCATCCATACGCCGCAGGTCATAGGTAGTCCTGGTGCGTGGTCCGGGTTCCCGCTCGTAGTCAATGAAGCTGTAAATGTAATCCAGAGCCTGCTGATAGCGGTTATCTGTCAACTTCACCCCTAAAAAGGAAAGGGGAGAGACGCAGCTCAGGGCAGCTTTGCCCCTCCACCTGGCACGGGAGTATTGTGCCAATTATATCACCACCAGTGAAACAGCCACAAATCGCTCACAGCCTGCCCTCTAACCCCGCCAGATTTGATAACGAGCGGACTACTATGCTATGCTAACCTGGCTGGCACCACCAAAAAGGGTGCCTAGCAAAGCGTAAGGGCGAGGATTGAGCAAGGGCAAAGCAAAGTCAGGACAAAACCGGGTTCACGTGATAGCGGAGAGGTGTAAGGGGTGTGGCTTTTGCGTAGAGTTCTGCCCGAAACACGCCCTATACCAGTCCACTGAGACCAACAGCAAGGGATACTACCTTATCGCCGCAAGCAACGAAAATAGGTGTAGCGGGTGCGGTATGTGCAGTATGGTCTGCCCTGAGTTTGCTATCTTTGTTGACTCTGCTGAGGAAGAGGACTGAGAGACGGAGGTAACGTGTCTGGCCGGGGATATTTAGCTGGAGAGTTCTTTATGAGCGGGGATGAAGCCTGCGCTGAAGGTGGAATTAGCGCTGGTTGTAAATTCTTCGCCGGGTACCCCATTACCCCGGCTACCGAGATTGCGGAACGAATGTCAGACCGGCTTCCAGAGGTTGGCGGCACCTACATACAGATGGAGGACGAGCTGGCATCAATGGCGGCTATCCTGGGGGCTTCGTGGGGTGGAGTCAGGGCAATGACAGCCACATCTGGGCCCGGATTCAGCCTGATGATGGAGAATATTGGCCTGGGGGTTATGCTGGAGACACCCTGTGTGGTGGTAAACATACAGCGCGGCGGGCCGTCAACCGGGCTACCGACTCTAACCGGCCAGGGGGACATGATGCAGGCACGCTGGGGCAGTCACGGCCACTACAGCATTATTGCCCTGGCACCTAACTCTCCGCAGGAGTCATTCGACCTGACCGTAAAGGCATTCAATCTCTCTGAGAGATACCGTGTGCCGGTCCTGGTCATGTCTGGAGCCGCCGTCGGGCATATGTATGAGAAGGTGGTTATTCCCCCGGCTAGTGAGATAGAAATCGTACCCCGACGCAAGCCTGCTGTCCCCCCGGAGGAGTACTGGCCCTTTAAACCCGATGACGACCTTGTCCCGCCTATGGCAAATAGCGGTGAGGGTTACGGGTTCCATGTTACCGGACTTACCCATGATGAGCGGGGGTACCCGGCAATGAATCCTGAGGCTCAGGACAGGCTGGTACGACGGCTGGTAGAGAAGATTGAGAACTATAGAAGCGAGATTGTCGAGCTGGAAGAGGACGGCATTGAGGGTGCTGAGGTAGTGGTCTGCTCCTACGGCATTTCAGCACGGGTGGCACTCATTGCCATTGAACGCGCCCGGAGCGCAGGCATCAGAGTGGGCATGCTAAGACTGGTTACCGTCTGGCCCTTCCCCGAGGACAGGGTCAGGGAAATTGCCGGGCAGGTCAGGGCATTTGTAGTACCGGAGATTAACTACGGGCAGATATCCCTGGAGGTGGAGCGATGCGCCGGCAGTAAGGCAAGGACAATACTTGTACCCCATATGGGTGGCACGGTACATAATCCGGAAACAATACTGGATGCCATCAAGCAGGCGGTCAAATGAATAACGTTACTCTAGATACTGAAGGGCATCCCCTGGATATTTACCTGAGAGTAGACCGGCTACCCCACATCTGGTGTGCCGGCTGCGGCCTGGGGTCAATTCTCGGTAGCCTCCTCAGAGGCCTGGTTGATTCCGGGTTTGATATGAAGAAGGTAGCCCTGGTCTCCGGGATAGGGTGTACCGGCAGGGCAGCAGGATACGTAAAACTGGACTCGTTCCACACCACGCACGGCCGGGCAATACCCTTTGCTACCGGGCTGAAGCTGGCTAACCCGGAGCTGAAGGTCGTCATCTTCAGCGGAGACGGTGACCTGGCAGCCATCGGCGGTAACCATCTTATTCACGCCGGCCGCAGAAACATTGATATGACCGTGATATGCGTTAACAACTTCAACTACGGAATGACGGGAGGACAGTTCGGCCCGACAACTCCGTGGAACGCCAGGACTACCACCTCACGCCGCGGCAACATAGAGAGTGCGTTCAATCTGCCGCATCTGGCAGCCGCCAGCGGTGCCGTCTACGTTGCCCGGTGGACAACAGCCCAGATCCGTCAACTGGAGAGGGCTATCAAGGAAGCCCTGCTGAAGAGAGGCTTCAGCTTCATTGAGGTAATTTCCCCCTGCCCCACCTATTATGGCCGTATGAACCAGCAGGCAAGCGGCTTAGACCAGATGAGACATTATCGAGCTAATAGTGTCGTGAAACACGGGGCTAACCCCAGCGAGGTGGACATCGACCTCGAGGGTCAGATAGTCGTCGGTAAGTTTATTGACATTGAGCGCCCTTACCTTCCAGAATAACGGGGTGGATATGATGGCATTTCGGCATGAGATAAGACTATGCGGCTACGGGGGACAGGGCATAATTCTGGCCGGCTATATTCTTGGTCAGGCAGCCACTGTTTACCAGGGCATGGATGCAGTCTTCATCCAGGACTACGGCCCCGAGGCCCGGGGTGGAGCCTGCCGGGCTGACGTTGTTATCTCTGATAAAACTATACTTTATCCCTATATTGAGGCTCCCTCAATCCTGGTGGCGATGTCTCAGGAGGCATACGATAAGTATTTCCCCTCAAAACGTGAGGATACCCTGGTAATTATTGACCGGGACCTGGTCAAACCCGGAGAAACAGCGGGCAAGAAGCTACTGGATATGCCAGCCCGACGGATAGCCGAGGAGCTGGGTAGAGTGACCGTGGCTAATGTTGCCATGCTGGGGTTTTTCACGGCTGCCACGGACGTTTTATCCGCGGAGGCAGTGAAGAAGTCTATCCTTGCCTCAGTTCCTAAGGGCACCGAGGAACTCAATATGAGCGCCTTTGAGAAGGGCTACGCCTACGCTCAGGAGGGGGATTAGTGTGATGGACAAGACAAAGGTAGGCATCATCAACGTTACCGGCTATGTCGGCGTTGAGCTGGCACGGCTGCTGCACCAGCACCCGCAGGTAGAGCTTATTTCAGTTACCGGGCGGAGTGCCGCCGGGCAGAAGCTGGGCAGCGTTTTCCCTCACCTGGCTGGCATAGACCTGACCATTGAAGCCGAGCTGGGAGAGGTTGACCTGGCTTTCTCAGCCATGCCCCACAAGGAGAGCGCCGGAGAGGTTACGCCACTTGTTGACCGCGGCACCAGGGTGGTGGATATCAGCGCCGATTTCAGGCTGAAGAACGCTGCGGAATACGTATCTACCTATGGTTTCACTCACCCGGCACCACAGCGGCTCGGGCAGGCGGTATACGGTCTGCCCGAACTACACGGGGCTGAGATTGCCCCGGCCCAACTGGTGGCTAACCCCGGTTGTTATCCCACAGGAGCCATCCTGGCACTGGCACCGGTAGTTAAGGCGGGTCTGATTGAGCCTGAGATTGTTGTTGACAGCAAGTCGGGCTTATCCGGGGCGGGTAGAACCCTGAGCCTGAGGTCTCACTACTCGGAGACCAATGAGGATACTGCTGCCTATGCCCTGGAGGGGCACCGGCACCTGCCCGAGATTACCCAGGAGCTGGGGCTGCTCCACTCCGGGCAGGCATTATCCGTAACCTTCGTCCCCCACCTGACGCCGATGACGAGGGGTATACTGACCACCTGCTACGCAACATTATCGGCGGGCAAGAAGGGGCAGGAAGAGCTAAGGCAGCTATACCTGGACTTCTACCGGGGCAAGCCATTTGTCAGGATAGCCGAAGAGCCTCCCCACACCAAGCACACCTGGGGGAGCAACCTGTGCCTCATCTATCCCACCATTGCCCCGGCTACGGGGAAGCTCATCGTCATTAGCTGCATTGACAATCTGGTAAAGGGGGCGGCGGGGCAGGCTGTCCAGAACATGAACCTGATGCTGGGACTGCCCGAGGTGAGCGGTCTTGAAGCGGTGGCGGTCTACCCGTAGGACCTGACAAAAATCGGGGGGAATTAGAGACTAGGTAGGGGTGGATTGTTTATTGGGGTTATGTTAAGTTGAGGGGTTATAGAGTAATTTGATAAAATGATATTAGACAGTATATTATTGACACAAGTGTTATAATCGTGTAATATTCTCCCAGTGGGAGGAACATTATGGCAAGAATTGAAAAAGACAAAGAAATTCGGAAACTGTTGAGTGACAGAGATCGTCTTGCGAAAGATTCCCCTGAGCTGGGTACTTCCTACAAACAATTTCTGCGTGACTGGCAGAAATACCGAAAGGATTCCAAACAGATAAAAGAAGCGAATGATTATCTAATCTTCGGGGCTTCTTTTAGGGAGTAGCCATAATGCCCATTAGCATCCCCCAACAAACTCCTCTTTATTATTCCATTCACAAGGACCGATATTCACGTCAACAATTGATAAAGGATATCCAAGATCAAACAAAGCGAGAGCTAATAGTATACATTGCTAATCGCCAACACCCTGGGGCAGGCATTGACCAAAACGATATTTTGGTATTCGCTGATCTCCTCCAAGATAAGGCTAACAAAGATTTAGACCTTTTACTGCAAAGTCCTGGGGGTGACATAGATGTGGCAGAAAAGATTATTTATCTGTGCAGAAATAATACAAAAAGCTTCAGAGTTATAGTCGCTGAAAGTGCCAAGAGTGCAGCAACTCTCATTGCGTTAGCAGCAGATGAAATAGTAATGGGTTATACGTCAGAACTAGGACCCATTGACCCGCAGGTTATTGTGAGTACCGCCGGCGGACAAACAATTGACCGTCCAGCCCAATCTTTCCTTGATGGATTGAAAGCGATTAGAGAAGAGGAGCAAACCGAGGGAAGACTTTCTCCCGTGTACTTTCCCTTACTTCAGCAGCTAGATCCCGCACTTATAGACTATTGTAAGAAGGTAATACGCCGTTCTCAGAGATTTGCTGAAAAATGGCTTAAACGCTACCAATGTAAAGGCAAACCTAGAAGAGCCAAAGCAATAGCAAAGAAACTAACTGATACTGATCGATACTTATCACATGGTACTGTGATCGACCATGAGGAGGCATCAAAAGAACTCAAATTGTGTGTTAAATACTTGCCCCCTAAGGACTCCTTATGGCAAGCCATTTGGCGTTTGTACTGTTCCTACGAGATAGACATGCGGGATGAGAAACTAGCCAAAGTTTTTGAAAGTACAACAGTTTCCATTCCCCTTACTTAGCTTCAGCAAAGGTTGGATACCTGATTGTAGCAGCCACTGCAGTTTAACATGGCAACTGTTAAAGGATGTTTAACTAGCGATTCAGCTTCCAAATCACCATCTTGAGGGCTTCAGTCCTCTCTGCTACAATAGAATTAGCAGGTTGATAAATGGCGGTTTCTGCCAGAAACAGGAAAGAAGAAAAGAAAACCGGGTTAAAAACGCTCAAATATACCCACCTGCCGCTGGGTGAGGATGTGGAGGCGTTTGCTGGATACTATACGCCGGAGAACGAGGTAAGGCTGAAGCACAACGGCAGAGAGGTCTTATACGTGACCGGGCACCTCATGGTTGAAGCCACCTGCTCCGGCGACTCCTGCGGTATAGCCGATACCTGCACTGCCGCCGATTACCGGTATGCTATTGTTCCGGGATACGTGCTGAGGTGGCAGAGTGAGCGGAATAAAGCCGGCCTGCCGATATCGGAGGTTGAGCCGATTGCAGACCGGGAAACACTGAACGATATCAGGCGGATTATTCTGGCCAGTGAAGCTATCTCACAGGTGGACTTCTGGTAGGTCTCAAGGGTCATGTTGAACGGGCAGAGTATTGCCTGAAAGCCCCGCCTCTGCTATGCTTGACGAAAACAGCATGGAGAGCCAAACAGGCAGCAACGGCACCGGGACAGGCCCGGAGGGATTTGCCCGAATTGATTATGTCAAGATAACTACCCTCGGCTTCGGGCTGACTGCCCTCTGGAGCAGCCTGCAGAGCATTATCCTACCAATACGCCTGCTGGACTTTGTCCCCGAACCTCTCAAGAACACCTACCTCGGGTATCTCACCTTCGCCGGCCTGGTCCTGGCGATGCTGGTGCAACCGATAGTCGGGGCAATCAGTGACCGCTCTGGCTTTGCCTGGGGGCGCCGCCGACCCTTTGTTCTGATTGGCATGGTGCTGGCTCTGCTGTTTCTGCCGGGAATAGGCATAGGGGGCAGCTATGCCGCCATCTTCACGGTCTACTGCCTGCTCCAGATTTGCGGCAACACCGCTCAGGGCCCCTACCAGGGACTTATTCCCGACCTGGTGCCCGGGGACAGGCGGGGACGGGCTTCAGGGGTAAAGAGCCTGCTGGAGCTGCTGGGGGGAATCACCTTCATACAGCTGATAGCCTATTTTATGGGGAACTACTCGGCGGATACGGGAAGCCACTGGCTATGGCTGGCACTGGGGACACTGGGCATTGTCCTCCTGGGAACGACTCTTCCCATCCTGCTGATGGTGAAGGAACGACCCGGTACTGGCGGCTCACACCCTCCCCTGCTGACGAGCCTGTACCGGAGCTTCCAGATTGACGTCAGGCAAAACCGCAGCTTT
>Ga0315549_1003341_pt1 | contig 14390 bp, 9 predicted proteins | sample SalMarSW160200MG_FD_203101 | JGI IMG/M metagenome (GOLD analysis project Ga0315549, IMG submission 203101) | Salt marsh sediment microbial communities from the Plum Island Ecosystem LTER, Massachusetts, United States - Salt Marsh Sediment SW1601-200 ... | reverse complement strand
GCCCGCCGCTGACGCCAAAGCGATACAACTGCGTATCAATGGTCGGAATCTGGCTCAAACCAACGACCACATGTACGGTTCTTATGTTGCATTGGGGGTTATCGACAGTGATTTTACTAAGAGGCATCTTCCCGATGACCCGGCTGGGAACGCCTACATCTGCGCCAGCGGTGAAGCGGACTTGAGTTACAAGGGTGACAATCCGAATAGATATCGCGACTATTATGAGAAGAGTACCAACATAGCTGAGGATGACTTCAACGACCTGATTAACTTGGTTTATGTGCTGAATAACACACCACCGGAGACGTTTGTCCAGGATGTCAGCCGGGTTATCAATCTTGAGCAATGGCTGCGTTACCTTGCCGTTGATGCGCTGGCAGGCAATCTTGAAGGTGGCCTGACCACTCCTAGAGGCGATGACTATGCGCTGTATCGCGGCAGAAAAGACACACGATTTTGGCTGCTTCCTCACGATCTTGATACATTATTCGGCCAGGGCGACCACTCGCCTGACATCCATCGCAGTATCTTTGTCTATACCGGGCTGGACGGCCTACATGAGCTGCTGACGCATACGGATATTATCCCCTTGTATTACAGCCAGCTCATCGACCTGATCGACACGGTTTTCTCGCCCGAGCAGTTCGATCCATTGGTGGACGAGCTGCTGGGTGACTGGGTGCCGAAATCTATGACCGACGATATAAAGCAGTTCGTTGTACAGCGCAACGCCGCCGTCTTAGCTCAAATTCCGCAGTAGTTTACCCCGTGAGATAACTAAATCACGGTTTTTTCCCCGCAAGATTCTTATCTCACGGGGTGAATGGTCAATACGATATGATTGTATTAATCTTGTAGCTGCCGAGTTTTTCTCTGCCGGCCAATTCTTTAAGCTCCACAAGAAAGGTGATGCCGGCGACTTGTCCTCCGATTTTTTCGATTAGCTGACAGGCTGCTGCCATTGTCCCGCCGGTCGCTAAAAGGTCATCGACCATTAAGACCTTGGCCCCTTCTTTTACAGCGTCCTTATGAACCTCGAGCGTATCGGTGCCGTACTCCAGGTCGTAAGTGACACTCTCAGTTTCGTAAGGCAGTTTGCCTTTCTTCCGAATGGGGATGAAGCCGGCACCAAGCTTTTGTGCAACAGCCGCTCCGAAAATAAATCCTCTCGCCTCCACAGCAGCAACGTATTCAACCTGTGGTGAGCCTGTCCTGCTCCGGCTCGGCGAGCCTCCGCCGAGACGAGTCGAATCCACGCCGGCCCCCGCAGCTTCTTGTGAAGCAAGAGCGGGGGTAAAACCTGCGCATAGTGCATCTACCGCTGCTGAAAATGCCTTGGGGTCAGCTAATAATGGCGTGATATCGCGAAATAAAATCCCTTCTTTCGGCCAATCGGGTATGCTGCGGATATACTTTTCCAGGCCTGTCTCTTTGGGTTCGACAGGCTCACCACAAGTATTTGTCATTTATTATCCTTCCCTGGCACTATCAACCGTTCTTGATTCTCGTCGAGTATCTCCGCAGGACGCCTGACGGCGGAGTATCCAACATCCAACATCGAGCATCTATTGTTAGCATTTTGCCGGTGAAATACAAGTTTTCTTTGCCGTATTATTTCGTATTGCGTATCGCGCCGTGCGTATTACGTCGAGTCAAGATTTCTGTCCTCTGTCCTCTGTTCTCCCATCTTCGCTACGCTACGATGGGCATGCTGTCTTCTGTCGTCTGTCCTCCGTCCCTTCGACTTCGCTCAGGGCAGGCTTCTGTCCTCTGTCGTCCGTCCTCCGCCTTCAGTCCTCCGTTTTATCCAGTCCCTCAATCCACCCCACAATCTTTTTCACCATCTGCGGCATACCAATTTTCTTATATAAATCCCTCGCCTTTTCCCAAAATTGCCGTGCCTTTGTAATGTCACCTCGCTCTTTATAAATCACCCCCAAATTGCCGTAAGAATTTGCTGTTATCTCCTGAAGGCCAAGTTTCTTAGAAATCTGGAGCACCTTATGAAGCATCTCTTCGGCCTTATCAAGCTCCCCTCTTGTTCCATAAATCAGCCCCAAATTGCCGTAATCTTTCGCCATTCCCTCTTGCAGGCCACGTTTCTTATCAATTTCCAGCGCCTTATTGTGCATATCTTCGGCCTTATCAAACTCACCCCTTTTGTTATAAATCAGCCCCAAATTGCCGTATTGATTTGCCATTCCCTCCTGCAGGCCAAGTTTCTTAGAAATCTGGAGCGCCTTATTGAGCATCTCTTCAGCCTTATCAAGCTCACCTCTATCTTGATAAATCAGCCCTAAATTGCCATAGTCAATTGCCATCCCCTCCTGCAGGCCAAGCTTCTCATGAATCTCCAGCGCCTTATTGTGCATTTCTTCGGCCTTATCAAGCTTACCTCTTCTTCGATAAATCAGCCCCAAATTGCCGTATTTTGCTGCCATTCCTTTGAGTCTGCCGAGCTTTTCGTCAATTTTTAATCCGGTGCTAAACATCTCTTCAGCTTTATCAAGCTCACCCCTCGTTTGATAAATCAACCCTAAATTTCCATAGTCTCTTGATAGATCCTCCTCGCTCCTAAGCCTTTCATGTATTTCGACAATTTTTAGAAACATCTCTTCGGCCTTATCAAGCTCACCCCTTCTTCGATAAATTTCCCCTAAATTGCCAATCAACACTGCCTTTTCTTCTGAGCTTTCTTCAGCTTTCTCAAGTGCCATGTGCGAAAAACTAATCGCAGCATCTAACAAACCGAGATTTACAAGAGGCTGCGTACATTCATTTATGAATATATTTACAAACGCCTTTGGTCCTTCAGCCTCCAAGACATGCTCAGGCAACCTCATGGACGATAATTCATCGGGCTTGGTCTGTTCTACCCTCGCCTTCTTCAGTTTGCCTTTGTAAACCTCCACCGCACGTGCGTGATATTCATTTTTCTCAGTTCCGGTGACTTGCTCAAGTACATAATCCACCAATATTGAATGATAAATCCGTTTGCCATATCCTTCCTCTCGCAGCAGTCCCATAAGGAATTTATCCGCAAACAATGACTGGCGTGTGTCTCCATCGACCTCGCCTACGGTTTCGACTATATCATCAGGAACGCCAGCTTCCAGTACAGCATAAGATTTGAACAGCCGAATAGCATATTTGCCCTTTTCGCAAATTTTGCCCCACTGCTTTTCTGCAAACTCTATCGGTTCCGGTCGTTTCGGCAAATCCTCTAATCCTACCCCTGCTTTTACTAAATCTATAGCAGCCCCCAAAGCATAAGGGTGTCCCTTATATTGCATCAGAACTTTCTTCAAATCGCCTATAGAACAAGTTAACTCCGCACTTTGTGCCTGCAGAAGCTCATCAACATTATCATCACTCAAAACATCCAAATCTTTCTCTGGGATACGCACCAAATTCTTTAACAAATCGAATGTCTCGCTGCGAACCAGCTCGTCCTCTAGCCTTTGTGCAAAAATGAACTTTATCTTGTCAGGAAGGTTTTTAACTACTATCGCCCAGGATTGGTCGCTATCTTTTTGCATGTACTTTTCCGGATCGATGATAAATATTGCCCGACCTTTATTTGGCAACCGTTTTGATATTTTTTCCAGTCGCTCCAGAAATTGGTCACGCGTATTCCTCGCCGGGTCACGTCTCAAACTCATTACCAGGTCACCAATATTGAACACATTGAGAAAACTGCGCCATTGTTCCAACCTTCTTGCTGTCCCATCAAAAGATTTCTCTTTTTCCTGCGCTGCTTCAAACGCATTATCCATCATTAATGTCATTGTAGAATCAACACTATCTGTCGGCGTCACCTCATATCGTACAAATCCACATTTGAGGTCAGGATGGATCCCTGCTATCTCTGTCATTTTGTTCAAGAGCAGAGTTTTGCCCATACCAGCCTGACCGACTACAAGAACAGCCTGTCCCTGCGGGTCTGCAAGAACCTTTTTGAATTGCTTGATTTCTTTAGTTCTACCGACAAATATTCTTTCTTCAGCCATGATTAAGCACCGGAATTTTACGCTTTATATTTAGCTAATATAATTCCATTATATCCACTATATATAAATTTAGCCATGTTTATTATAAAATTCAATGGTCAAGCAGTATTTATTTCGCCTGGATTCGACAGAACCTGCCCTGAGCGAAAAAAGCCTGCCCTGAACCTAGTTGAAGGGTCGAATGGGCTCAACACAAGCTCCTTTAAGGCCTGATTATACAGCCTCAGATAAAATTGTGCTGACGAAATTTTGAATTTTCTTCTTACTCGTTAGGGGAATTAGGTATATTCCCAACAAACGATTTTTCTTTATCCTATCTACCCTTCTTTCCTATACCGCCTATTCTGCCAACATCTTTTACTTATAAATGTTTCACGTGAAACATTCAGTGTAGTTCACAATCTCATAAGCATATCGACTATACATACAAACAGTGATCGTCATTGCGAGGCCGAATGAAGTGAGGGCGTGGCAATCTCCCTGTTGCGAAGATCTGAGATTGCTTCAGCCTAAAGGCCTCGCAATGATACAAAAACGCTGGTTTGCCTACGTGAACAGTTACCGGAATTTTAAAAATCCATCAGCAGGGGGATATTATAGTGAAGCTCCACGGCTTTACAGCCGTGGCATCCTCACATACCTGCCTGTGCGTAGCCGCCTGCCTACACGTAGCCGTTTCGGCGAAGGCAGGCTTCGGCGAAACCCGCCGGAGCATACCCTCCTTCGCCAAGGCTACGGAGGGTTACCCTTTTCGCATTTCCATCCTCCGTCCCTTAGGGACTACAGAGGACAGGCATCCACGGGTTTACACCCATGGCTTTCTGCGAAGGCGGGTAACTTTTGTGCCGGGTATTAGAGCAGGAACTATCATAAATAAGACAGCCAAAAGGCTTAATAATATTATCTTAATTCAGCTTGTTTTTGAGTAAATTGACGATTTCTGCCTTCGCAAAAACGTATCCGTGATAGGTTCTATAAAAATTTATAACGGGTCTAAAATTAGCTTCAATTAACTGGAAGTCTGACAAAGCCGGAAAGCTGCAACTCAATGGGTTGTCCAGGAGAAATCGGATACAATGCATAAAATTCCTTGCTACTGCACTTATTTGTCGATCTTTTTCCGTCCGTTGTCATTGTTTCACGTGAAACATTTTTTTCAAAAACACGATTTTTAACCCGATAAAGTTGCAGAATTTTCACTCAATATTCCGAAATATCATACAGATAAAGATTCGAGCTTTTATTAAGAAGCAATTACTTGCTGTGCCTTTGGCGCGTTCACCCCGTGAGATGGATGGCCTGCGGCCTATCTCACGGGGTAAGTTGAGTTGTTATAAGATTGATAATTTACACAATATCAGTAAAATGAGCAAACAATAGCAATTTTCACACAATCGATATGAAGGAGAATTAATATGGAGACAAAAAACCGTCAGAAGCCAAAACATCTTGGCAGAGGTCTGGAATCTTTAATAGGTCCGATAACAAGCAATGTATCAGCGATACAACAGTCATCATCTGAGCAGGAAGAAGCTCCTATGTTCCCTCCTGACAAAGAGTTACGTGAATCGCTGCGGGAAATCAACATATCTGCCATATCACCGAATCCATATCAGGCACGAACGGTTTGGGATGAGCAGGAATTAGCAGATTTGGCTGAGTCAATCAAAGCCAACGGCATAATTCAGCCCATCATTGTTCGCCCTGCCGGACCGGGATATGAGCTAATAGCTGGAGAACGCCGATTCAGAGCCGCACAGATGGTTTCGCTAACAACCATACCGGCACTGGTTCGACAGGCAACGGACGAACAACTGCTGGAATTGGCGTTGGTAGAGAACATTCACCGAAGCGACCTCAATCCAATCGAACGCGCCAAGGCTTATCAAAACTATCTAAGCACTTTCTGTCTTACCCAGGCCGAAGCTGCTGGAAGACTTGGCGAAGACCGCTCCGTCATCGCTAACTATCTGCGAATATTAGACTTACCAGATGAAATAAAACAGATGTTAAGCGATGGCCGGCTAAGTATGGGCCACGCACGAGCGATACTTGCTCTGCCGACCGATGAGCTTCGGCGAAAATTAGCCAACCGGGCGCTGGCAGGCCGACTGAGCGTCCGTGAGGTCGAAAGATTAGTCAGAAAATACCTTATAAGCAATAATCAGGCTAAAATTACCGCACGCTCAAAACCGGCTCATATACAGGAACTCGAAAGCAACCTCAGCCGACAGCTCGGCACAAAGGTAATCATCGAAACCCGCAAAAACGGCCAAAGAGGCAGGATTATCATCGAATTTTACTCTCTGGACGAATTTGACAATATTGCAGAAAGGCTCGGCCTGGCGACCATAGAGCAGGTTTGAATAGGGGGCTAAAATCATATTTGCCTATTTCCCCAAAAAACTGTAAAATATAGATGTGCTTATCGGACAAACGCTTGGTGGAAAGGCAATAAATCCAGACCATCCGTATAAAAAGTTAAGAGCGTCCGCCAAGCCTTAAGACATCGGAAATTTCTTAAAGAAAGGTGAATAATATGTTGTGCGTAAAGAAGGCTCACTGGATAGTGACCCTCATCACAGTGACAATGACATTGCTTAGTACCAGCCTGTGCATGGCGCAGGGTCAGGCAGATACAATCGATTATATAGCCAAGCTTAATAAAATAGGCATAGCCGGACGTCCTGAAAGCGATAACGCAGCGCCATTCTATGAAAAAGCAATCGAACTTTATGTAGAAAAGCCAAAGGACCTAAAAGTTTCAGGAATAATCTTACCTAAAGAATTACCTGCGCAAGAACAGGCTGTGCTGAGAAAATGGGTACAGGATAATAGTGCGGCTCTTGAGCAATTGCAACTTGGCGGTCAGAAATCATATTGCTGGTTCACACAAACCGGACAGATACCGCCGACCGAGTCGAGTCGATCAATGACGATAAGAGATTTAGCGAGGGCACTGAGTTTTCGGGCAATGCTCCAAGCCGAAGAGGGCGGAGTCAGCGATGCAGTCAACGATATTGAGACACTGTATAGACTTGGAGCACACAGCGAAGTTGGTCCGAGACTCCTGGTAGAAAAACTTATAGGAATAGCTATAAAAAGCATGGCCATAAAGGTTGCATTTAATATCCTCAGTGAAACAACAGTTAATATCGATTTAATGAAAGGCTTGCAGGAACAATTAGAGCAGCTTTGCCCAAAACAAAATGAGCCGTTTGATTTTCGCGGCGAAAAAATTTATCTGCAAGAGCAAATTGAAACAGACCCTAAATACCTTCCTTATAAGCCGTATTTGAAAAGCACTCTTGAATACTATGATACAATGGCGGCCAAAACTCCCTGGCGATTACATAATGAAAAAGAAGGTATTACAGCCGACGAAAATCCTTTAATAAAAACGGCTGCGATTCCTCGGGTAATAGAGACTGAGCATCGCAGCAGGACGGATACACAGGCCTTAATAACAACGCTCGCTGTCCTGCGATACAAAAGTGACAAAGGTGGATATCCTGCGGCGGTGCCGGAGCTTGTTTCAGCCGGCTATATCAAAGAGCTGCCGATAGACCCATTCAGTAACAATCCTTTAGTTTACAAACAAGCACAGGAGAACTTTACACTCTACAGTTTCGGAGCAGATTTCGATGATGACGGCGGCCAGCCCAGCAAATGGGGCGCTGGCGAAGAAGGTGGCGACCAGGTTTTTTGGCCTATCAAGCCGGCGGCAAGTACACAAAAGCAGGTAGCTGAGCGAAAACTTCCGCCAGGGCCTGAGCAGAAAAAACTGACCGCGTCACTGCACCGTGCTGTAATAGCCGGCGACGCTAACAACGTGCAATCCCTTATCTCAGAAGGCGCAGACATTGATGGAAAGGGCCGGCAGGGCTGGACATCACTACATACCGCAATTTGGTATGGTAAAAATGAGGCGGTGGAACTGCTCATATCCAAAGGAGCCGACATAAACGCAAAAGACGACCGCGGAAATTCTCCCCTGCACTTTGCAGCAATTAAAGGCAACCGCGATGCGGCGAGTTTGCTTATTGCTAAAGGCGCTGATATCAATGCAAAAACTTCAGCTCAACAAACGCCACTGCTGTTCGCTGTAGAATACAGCCGCAAGGACATAGTAGAGCTGCTAATTGCCAAGGGCGCCGATGTCAATGCACAGTCAGGCAACGATAACGCGTTGTCATTGGCAAAAAGGAAGAACAATAATGAAATTGAGGACCTGCTGCTCAAACACGGTGCCGAAGAACCAACGCCGGTCCTGATGGACGAAGGGCTCTATGGCCGTGGAAATCTGACAGAGGAACCTGTCCCAATCCAACCGAGCGGATTAGAGCCGTACATGGATTTTGAAGAACAGACGCAACGCAGAAGCATTCGAGCCATAAGAAGCGGCGGCAGGTTAGATATACTTGCCGATCCCAACGAAATAAAAGCCAGAATCAAGACATTTGAAGGCCTGGAAAAAGCAATAGAGGAGATTGACGGCAAAAGTCGGAGTGAAAAAAGTGCCTGGCTTCAGAGCAGGATTGATAACAGAACAAGCTTGTTCAGGATAGTAGAACGACAGGTCGAGCAGGAGCTGACTTTCGTACGTAATATCGCAGTTGAAGAAAAAGCTGAAAAAACAACAAAGATAATTGATGATGTGTTATCGAGCAGGGATGACGTATCCGGCAAAGTTCGCAAAGAGCTTTTGGTGCAGAGAAGAGAGGCGAGGCAGAATCAAACCGGCAGCAATGCCGGAGCCGGACCACGTGGTCGTGGCCGAGATAGAGCCAGCCGGGGCAGAAACAGCCGGGGCGCAAGAGGTAGAAATCCTCAAGAAGGATACACACCGGGACAATTTCCGGAACAAGCTATGGCAGGACCGTATGCTCAGCGGGAAAATACTATGTACGGAACGTATAGGACTAATGGCAAGTCAGACGAAGGCCAGGAATTAGACCCCGAAACCGAAAACAAAATTCGTCAGTGGCTGCAAACCACCATTGATAACAAAAACAATTTACTGCAATATGTGCACACGGACATCCAGACACAATATGCCTCTATACGAGCAGTTGCTGTTGAGGAGGAAGCGAAAAAGACAACAGCGGCCTTTGATGGGATACTCCTAAGGAGAGAAGAGCGGTTCGAGGACATCGTTCAGAAAATGGAGGAGCAAGCCCAGAGAGAAGCACAGCAAGAGCAGGAAGGGCGTGGCCGCAACATAAGAACCACCAGAGGCAGGGCTGGGCAAGACGGGTCTCAGCAGGGACAGGGGGATGAATCTGAACCCAGGACTCGGCGACGCCGTTGATTTTTGTAAAAGTAATACTCAATAGCTAAATCTAATAGCGTGAGATTTCAACATTCGTAGTCCTAAGGGCTTCGCCGTTAGGTTTCCTGTGGGCTTACGGAGAATCGCTTATGGGCTAACGGTATCTCTTTCATCATTCTCTCTTACCCCCGCTCTCGTTGCCGACGTTTCTGCTTGCCCATCACAAGTCAAAAAGGTGCAGAAGGTGCAGGCAGACACACTTTTTAATACAAATCATAATAGATTTTTGCGATCGCCATGTGAATTGTGGCGTATGTTATGGATAAGTTTCTAACCAAGATAAATCCGCCTTGGGCCGACCGAGACTCGAAGGTAGCGATCTGCAAATCCTTAAAGCGCTATTAATTTCGGGCTGTTAGGCAACACGCCCTAATCACAATTGGTATAATATCATGGTCATCAGCAGTTCAGCCTGTGGCTATCCCGTGAATAATGATATCTTTAATCATTTTAGCGCTGGGAACTATTGCAGTTTGCGGGGTAGGCCGTCATTCTCCAGGGATTGTTACAAATGGGCGGTACTGGACTTGAACCAGTGACCTCCTGCGTGTCGAGCAGGCGCTCTAACCTACTGAGCTAACCGCCCTGTAATCGTAGGTACAGAATATAGCCTCAAAGGAAAAAAATCAAGAATTTTTCTGCGCTTAACCGTGCAGATGTATATGATGCAGCTTGAGGCTTGCCTCAAACAGCATCAATTATCACATCAAGTTCTTTCTCATAACCACCGCGGCTGATAGTGTTCGTTGCATTTCGCCTCTTTGGACCGTTATCGAAATCTGAACACTTTTACAATCTAAGCCGTCATCTGTTGCCGTCTTAACAAAACTCATCGAAATAACATTGTCACAAAGCACATACTCCTGGCCGTCGCTGTTGGTTATAAGATAAAGTTTATTGTCCGAGCTTCTATACTCATAAGTACTATCTTGCCCTTCAGCGGTGAAAAAGCTGCATTCATTGCTTGGTGCATTAGGATCGACCGGACAAGCCGTGCGAAGCTGGCTCGTCATACGAAGCAAAGCCTGCCTGACATTGTTGATTGTTTTAAATATTTCTTCGTTTTCCTGATAGTTTATGACTGAGGCGTTAAAGGCTACGGCTACCGCGGCGAGCAGCATAGCTGTTATTGCCAAAGCAAATAACAGCTCGACAAGGGTAAAACCAGTTTGGCATCTGTTATTTTTCATTTCGCATTCTCTAAGGATTTCGTCAATCGGTTGCGGTTGCGCGACTCGTCACGGTTACGTTTCACGTATTACGTTTTACGAAACGGGCAGCGCAACCGTAAAACGAAAGACGAAATTAGTACCGAGCACGGACCCAGCTCGTTGAGCTGATTTCCTTCGCATTTAAGAGTACTGTCACTGTCACTCTGACAAAGCTGGTGCTATGGTCAGCGACAACCTGTTCGAAATTGCCGGGATTGATATTTTCAACGTTGACGTGCTGGCTGAATGCTGCAAAATCGTTTAAAATGTTTCTGAGGGCATCAATCGGTGGAGAAAGACCCGCACCGTCAAAATCATCCAGATCGTCATAATAAGCCAGGTCTGTTTCTTCCGGACCGAACACAGTAGTGCCTGTCTGAGGATCAACCACAGGCAATAAGGCGGTAAGCTCTCTTATCTGCTCAATAAGAAACTCAGCCGTTGACAAATCTGTTCCGGCGCCGTTGGCTATTGTGAAAGAGCTACTGGACGCCAGCAGAGCTGTAATTGCAAGTCCTATCAATATAATTGCAATCAGCACCTCAATAAGAGAAAAAGCAACCCTGTTAAAGTGTCGTTTGGTAGTTGGTAATTGGTTAAATGGTAACTGGTCCCCAAGGGACTGGTTAAATGATAAACACAATAACCAATTACTATCTTTAGAGATTTTTTGTTTTTCCATCATCCTGCCTTATGCGAGACGTTCATTTGGCCGTTACCACCTGAGACATCTTAAATATCGGCAGAATAATACTGGTCGCGATAAAGCCAACCAGAACACCCATCACAATTATCATTATAGGCTCTATCATTGACGTCACTGCCTTAATAACAGTTTTTAGCTCTCTTGCGTAATAATTGGAAATGTCTCTGAGCACGTCCCCCATATTTCCTGAATCTTCGCCGCTTCTTATCATCTGCACCACACTGCTTGGCATCAAACCATATCGGATGAGACTTGTCCCAATTTTTTTGCCCTGGCGGACCTCTTCATAAACTCCGAGCCACATATTTTTATAAAGCATGTTTCCCGATATATGTGCTGTTATCGAGATGGTATTCAGGATCGGCACACCTGCTCTTGTCAGCACACTCATCGTATGCAGGCTTCTTGTTATGTACAAGCTACGGCAAAGAGTCCTTATCAGAGGCAGTGTCAGCTTGGTCTTATCCCACCATAATCGCCCGGAACCGGTATTTATAAAGTACCAGAATCCCCATATTGAAGCGCCGATGGCCGGTACGATAAGAATCCAGTAATTGCGTACAAAACCGCTGGTCGCCATTAAGATTGTGGTCGGAAGGGGCAGTAGATGCTCCTTTCCTGCAAATATCGCTGTAAACCTTGGCAATACGAAACACAACAGGAAAATGGTTACTGTTACGGCCATCACCGCAATAATAATGGGATAAACCATCGCGCCTTTAACTTGTGAGCGAGTCTCAGTCTCCTGGTCCAGATACTCCGCCAATTTTTGCAGCATATCACTGAGTGAGCCGGATACTTCCGCAGCGGCGACCATATTTATATAAAGATTGCTGAACACCTGTCCGCCGCCGGAGGCGGACTCAGCGAGCGCCTGAGAAAAGCTTTGACCGGCCTCGATATGTCCTTTCAAACCGAGGATGATCTGCTTGAACTTTTTGTTCTCAACCTGTTCGGCTATTGATTCAAGGCAGTCCTGAAGGCTAATGCCGGCCCTAACCATAACCGCAAGCTGGTTTGTAAAGTTCAAGATCTCCTTTTTACTCGGTCCAAATTCAACCTTGAAATTCTGAATCTTCTGCAATAACGCTGCTTGGCTACTAACTTTCTCAGAGTGCCGTTCTGAACCCTGTCCACCTGCGATGTGATTTCTGTGTCCGCCTATGGTAGAATCAGCTTGTTGCTGTGTTTGCCAATGCCCCTCCGCCGCGGCCCCCGCTGCTTCGCGTTTGCCAAGCAAACCGGCGGGGGCACTTTTGGAATTCTGTGAAGTCTCTTCAAGCATATTAACGCCCCTTATCCCGCTTTGCTTACCGCACCGACCGGCTGGGCGGAATGCGACTTTTCATTTTGTGCAGCAAGTATCTTCTCCATCCGGGCCGGATTACTTGAGCGATTGATTGCCTCTTCTCTGTCTAGGTAGCCATTGGAATACATTAGAGCGATGCTATAATCCATTGTCTGCATACCCAGTCTGCGGGAAGTTTCTATAATATTTGGTATTTCAAATATCCTGTTTTCACGGATACAGTTCCGTGCGGCTGAAGTGCACAGCATTATCTCCACGCAGGGTATCATCCCCGGCTTATCTATCCGTTTAAATAATGTCTGTGAGATAACCGCCTGCAGGGTGTTGGCAAGCATGGTCCGAATCTGATTCTGTTGATTTGCAGGATAAATATCTATGATACGCTCGACAGTTTGAGGGGCATTGATAGTGTGCAGAGTGCTAAAGACGAGGTGGCCGGTCTCAGCAGCGGTAATAGTAAAGCTGGTGGTTTCCAGGTCTCTCATTTCGCCGACCATAATGATATCGGGGTCCTGCCGCAGCACGTGCCTAAGCCCCGACGCAAAGTCCGGACAGTCTGAGCCGACTTCACGCTGTTCTATCATGCTTTTGTTATTCTCAATCAGATACTCAATAGGGTCTTCCAGCGTAATTATGCGTTTGCCATATTTGGCATTTATCGATCCTATCATTGCGGCAAGCGTGGTACTTTTGCCGGAGCCGGTATGGCCGGTTACCAACACCAAACCCCTCGGTAGATCCGTCAGCTCCTTAACCATCGGCGGCAGGTGCAGATCATCAATTAGAGGAATATCACTCGGAATGACTCTAAACGATATAGCAATCGTATCGCGCTGAAAATGTGCATTGACACGGAACCGATGGCCGTCATCAATCATTGTCGAGAAATCTATGTCTTTGCCTTGCTGGTACTGTTTGAATTTCTCCGACCCAATCATAGCAATAATCATCTGTGTTGCATCTTCACTGGTGACCGCAGGGAAATCAGTATGTATCAATTCCATATTTTTTCGCAGAACCGGCGGCATACCAACATTAATATGCACATCGCTGGCCTCGTTGCCTACGGCCATAGCTAATATTGTTTTTATATCTACCATCTCATCATTCCTTAAAATCTTTCAACCTCCCGAAATGGCGTTAGCCATGCTGTGCAGGGATGGCTTAGTCCACGGCTCAAGACGGGTCTCGTTTATTTACCCGTCGTGGCAGGCTGATTTATCCCATATTTTCAACAAAGACTTCCTTTTCATTCTGCCCATAAATTTCGGTCACTCGCAGTACCTCTTCAATTGTAGTCAAGCCCTGTTTTACCTTGGCAATACCATTATCGAACAAGCTCGGCTGGCCACTTTCACGAAATGCGCATCGCATGTTATGAACCGAAGGGTCTTTGTTAATCATATCTCTGAAAGTATCATTGATAATCAGCAGTTCGTATATTCCTATTCTGCCTACATAGCCTGTGTTTCTGCAGTAGTCACAGCCGCTGCCTCGAAAGAGCTCCTCTGGACTGACACCCGAGTCTTGTACAAGTTTGGATCCGCCTATGGCGGATTCGGAAGCCTGGTATATTTCTTTGCATTTCGGACAAATCTTCCTAACCAGTCGTTGAGCCAGTACCGCATTTAGGGAAGCAGCTATCAAATACGGCTCGATTCCAATATTGACCAGCCTGGTAATGCTGCTGGTGGCATCATTAGTGTGTAGCGTGGAAAGCACTAAGTGGCCGGTTAAAGCCGCTTGGACGGCTATCCGAGCCGTTTCATTGTCACGAATTTCGCCTATCATTATTACATCCGGGTCCTGCCTCAGTAAG
>Ga0315549_1003336_pt1 | contig 14407 bp, 21 predicted proteins | sample SalMarSW160200MG_FD_203101 | JGI IMG/M metagenome (GOLD analysis project Ga0315549, IMG submission 203101) | Salt marsh sediment microbial communities from the Plum Island Ecosystem LTER, Massachusetts, United States - Salt Marsh Sediment SW1601-200 ... | reverse complement strand
TTGGTTGCGGAGAATGCTATCAGCAGTTTAATGTTCCGATTCTGAATAAATCAATGTTTAATGTTCGGAAATGTGTATCTTTGCTCAACAATTCCACGGCAAGATTTATTAAGTCTTAATATATAATAGTTGATTTGGGGATTACTATTAATTCTCTGACTAACCAGAAACAGAGGTGTGAGAACAAAGCTTCAAAAGCCATAGACAAAGTTCTTAGAAAAATCTTTGGAGACGAAGCCACACTCCTTATTTACAAATACCTAGAGAATAATTATTCAATTAGGCAAGACGAAATTGTCGAAAAAATAGATGTCTTCGCAGAAGGACTCGAAAAACTCTTGAGTTCAGGAGCTTACGTCATTGAAAAGAATATTTTGGAAGACATTGACTCAAGCTATGGCTTAACCCGTAGACTAGAATTTGAAAGAGCAGAATCAAATATGAATTTTGTTAGCCAAATGAAAATGCTACAATGAAAACGGTGAAAATTTAGAAGACCAAAGTGTCCAACACATAGACATAACCTTTATAGCGTATTACGACACAATATAAAAAATGCAAAACTCAAAGGAAACCCGTTGGCTTGTGGTTAAAGCCTTACTAGATAACTTTCCTGATATTAGAAGACGTGTTAGAAAGTATCTCCAAGAAGAAAAAGGCTTCTGAGACCCCCTAGCCCATTTTGATTTTCTATTTTTTCTGATGACACTTCAAAAAATCGCATTTTATGTGGACAAGCTATAAACGAAGCTTTAAATATGGAGTTGAGACCGCTTTTTTATTGGGGGAATTGGAAGTATGGGCTTTTTCGGAAGCTCATGTGTATCACCAATACAGCTTCCGATTCCTCCAAGTTCACATTTTATTTGAAAATTGAACGAAATATTGAACTCTAAATTCGGCTCTTATGTATGACGCATAAATATTATAAAATGATGATTTTTAATTATTATTTCGTTTTAAATTTCCTGATTTAAGTCTATCAACACAAAAATACTTTTCAAACGATATGTATATAGGGAACCACGCCCTACTCTTACATGGTGATACACGTGAGCGAAACTAGAAAGAAATCTAAGCCGAGCCTAGTTTTTGCTATGCTTTTTTTGGTCACGGCATTAGCTAGGACAAATCAGAAAGGAGACAAGAGAGATGTCTAGGCTTTACTGTTGGATAGACAGCGACATGAGCCAAGAGGTAACACGCAGAGCTAACGAAAAGCTGAAGATTCAAGTAAACTACGGTTCAAGGGACGACTCGAAACATCTGGTGACTTTAGAGGTTCATTATCCTGATACCGAACTCAAAGACGACAAGTCAGAGCCTACAGTCGTAGTTTTCAAAGGAGAACGCAAACTTTGATTGAAGTTAGAATCATGAAGTATAAGGTTCGCAAGAGCATGAAGCGAGCCTTATTGATTGGCAACGGAAAACCGAACAAAGTCGCCTTGCTTCATGTCGGGAAGAACTTCAAACTGGAAGACGCTAAAAGCTTTATGGAATCTCTCAAAATTGCCTTTGACTAACAACGGCTCAAATAAGGAGGTTAACATCAATTCAAGTAGCGAAAGCGAGTTTTCAGCAATTTGCGAGCATGGCTTAAAAACTGGTGGAATACATTTAGTTTCGGTTAAAGGTCACGGAAAAACACGGTTACTTTTTGGCATGGCAAGAAGCCTTAGACAGAAAGCTAGAGTTTTAATCTTTGACGGTTCTTTAGCATGGTTGTATGGCTTCGACAGAATCCCAACAATAACAATCAAAGAAAGAGATATTGTAGCCAAAAAAACAGAAACCATTGACGAAATCGAGAGATACAAAATTAAAAACTGGGAATTGGTAAAGTTCGCATTGCACAATTACAAGGACATCCTATTCCGATTGAAGACTAGAAAACCCTCTAAGCGGGGATTCTTCATAAGGCAAGTAGTCAATTACCTAGACGCAATACAAAGAAAATCCAGAGAAAAAACAGGGGACAACGAAGCTAAGGGTTACATTGCATATTTCGTTGAAGAAGCACAAAACGCTTTCAATTCTCGAAGCACAACACGCTTAGAAGCGGAAGAATTCTTAACCGTGTTCAATGAGGGAAGAAACCAGAAAGAAGCCTTCTTTACCGCAAGTCAAAGACTAAACGATTTCAGTAAGACCATACGCACAAAACAGACCTATTGTATCGGAAAAATTCCTGAAGAAGATAAAACGCCTCCAATTCGTAGGCTACAGAAAAAATATGGCATAGATTTCTCCAAGTTGGAATCTAGAAACTGGTGTTTCGAAGGCAAAACCTTTGAAAGTCCAAATTGGAAGCAAAACGGTAAGCCTTATCAAATCAATAAACAGAACAAACAGGAATTCATTAAACAATTAACGCCGTCACAAGAAAGCGAATTATGGCGCAAATCAATCCCGAAACCAAAAAAGAAGCCTTCATTATGGCAACGGTTCAAAAATTGGGTTCTTTTCCCGATGGGACAGATAGACCCAAAAAATTTAGAAAACAATCAAGATCAAGAAGAAGACGAAACCGAAGAGGATACCGCTTTCGGTGTCCCAATCGACATGTTAGAAGAAGACGAAGACTAAACCGCTCCCCAAATCTTTTTTTATCCTTTTTTATTCTCCCTTTCACGCTGATTAAAGGCGAAAAAGTTCATTAGAAAGAGTTAAATTCGTGATTATCTCTAAATAGGATGAAAATGAATCCTTTGGACATAATCTCCCTTATTTCTGGTTTAATCGAGATAGGACGCTTAATTTTTGACCTTTTTAAAAAATAACGCCCATTTAACATTTAAAAAAATATGTTAAATGTTAAAACTCATTCTGTTAATCAGTTTATCTAAGCTCTACAGCATAGAAATCATGCATTAAAATAAATTAATCAATTAATAAACTACATACATATACAATACGACCACTATAAGATAGTGTAGTCTCTTCTATCGCTTCAATGTTTAATTAATGTTAGAAATATATAACATTTTCCTTGTTTTTTTGGTTGAAAACTATGATTTACAGCTAGGGATTGCTTAATCTCTGGGTTAAGAACGATTGCTTATAAGGTTAACATACCCATATACAAAATTATATCAGAAATTGTATCTAACCGCTCATAAAATGTGCGATTAACCCCATAAAGTCCCCACGTCCTCTAAAATTGCCTATCATTAATAAGCTTTTGAATAGGGTATTGAACGAAAAAGGTAGGGTTAAACATCTTAAAGCCATACGACATATGGTTTTTTGTCGTAAATATGGCTTAGAATGGTCGTAAATGGCTTGTTTTTGTCGTAGGCTTATTTTTGGCTAATTTTTTGACGTTTTCTATGCGATAAAGGACAACCTAATGTTACTGTTTTCTGGTGAGAAAGAAAGAGAAAAGAAAGGAAAAAATGTTTTCAGTTGATGGAATAATGGGTTTGAGTTTATGATTTCAACCAGTCTCCAGTATAGAATGGGAATCCTCCAGCTTCATCACTTCTAAGGTTGAGACTGTCTCCTTCGTAAACACCAGTGCCGTGAAGTATAATATCCGCAGTCATACGAGTGTATAGACTGCCAACAAGATTTCCTTCAGTTTCGACGTCAGCTGTTCCTTCAAATGTTCCTCCATCAAAAGTCCATACTTCTTCAAATGTGTAAACGCCTTTATTGCTTCCTGGGTCGTAGGTTCCAGCACAGATGTCAACATATGTTCCATAGTTATCTGTTCCATCTAAAGTGAGAGTAATTGAGCCAGTCAGCTCCATAAAATTAAGTTTCACTATTCCATCTTCAGTCGTCGTAACATTAAACGTGCTCATGTCAGGCATAGCGGATGTTGGTTCGGCTGTAGCAGGTAATTTTTGCTTTGATGTTGTCATAACTATAACTAGAACAACCGAAATCACAATAAGTAAACTCAAGCTGAGAATTAAAATTTTCTTATTCATTCTTTCACCTCCCCTCTCCTTTTTTTACCTAAGAAGGAGCAATCCAAGAACAACTCCCACTTTCACTCCAAAATCTACTCTTTGTACCTATGTTAAATTAAAGACTTGTGGACGATTCATCTATACAATTAAACTAAGATTTCCATGAATGAAAATGTTTTGGGCATGTCGGAACGAAAGTCATTTTGCCCAAAATATTCGTTTCGTCCCCCAGAGATTAACAATTAATACTGTGTCATATGACATATTTAAAGGTTGCTATAAATGTCATAATATATTGGCAAAAATAGTAAATAATTATTGTATTTTTGTTAGAAAAAAAGAGAACACTATTAAGCGTTAATGCGCCAATATTTAAGTGAGAGTAAGGAAATTTGAAGCATTTTGTTTCAAACAAGTTATCTAGAGATAAAAAAGGATATATTAAATTAGTTGATGTTTTGTATCTTAAAAAGCAGACTAGACACCAGAAGGTAGGTTTGCCCTTAGAAGTTGCGCAACATAACGCCCTTCATATTCTGAATATAAAAGATAATCCCAACGATTTTTATAACTATGCTTTTAATATGTCCTCTCTAGAGAGGGCAAGAATTGATAACTGGTTTAAGGTAAGAAGAGAAAAGAAATCTCATTTCTTTGCTTTCGAAAACAAGAACCATAAAGACGATTCAAATATGTGGAGTTCAAGTTGGCTCCAAAAAGAAGTTTTTGATAGGTCGCATAAGGACAGAAATTTACAGGACGCAATCAGAAAGGAAAAAGAGGCTGGACAGAAAATAGTTCTGCATAAATTCTTGGTTTGCAGTTATTTCAAAAGCGAAAAACAAAATAAAACCCTTATGAGAGAATGTGACTGGAGAGTTATCGAACTCGGTTTTCAGGTGACAAAAGAATCCTTCAAGAAGGCAATTGGCATTCTATTTAGAAAGCTCTACTGGATAAAGAAAACCTTCTTTGATAAGCCCATACAAACACATCTCCCTTCATATACTAAAAATAGTAAACCCGTGTATAGTAATATAGAAAGTAATGTTATTCTATTGATTGATTATTCAATTAGAGATATATATTCTATGTATTTGAGAGATTTAAATGAATGTATTCCTGTTAAGGATTATTCGTATGGTTAATATTTATTCTATTCTAATATTCCTTGTATTCTAATTGATAATATATAAGAATTAAATAATTAAATAATAAATAAAAAGAATAAATGAATAAGTTTAGTGGAGAAAATGAAGGGTTTTTAAAAACCCTGTTTTCGGCATGGGTTTTTCGGCACGAAAGGGCATAGAAAATTCTGTTAAAACAAAACGCTTACATGCCTGAATTTGTATAGTGTATATACTGTGGACAAACCAATGAATAAAAAATGCTTAGGGTGTGGTGTTATTTTTAATGCAGATCGAAAAAAGCGGAAATTCCACAGTAGAGAATGCTTCAGAGAATGGATTCGGGACATTTCTTCGTTAGAAATTTCTGGAAAAGAGTTAGAGGAGTTGCTTCAGAATGAGCGTTAGGGAAGGTCGTCTCAAAAAAATCTATAAAAAATATCTCGAATTTCTTAAATTTCTTCAAGAAATGGAGGATTTAGATTGAATAGTAATGAGGGCTATTTAAAAACAGTTATCAAGGTTCAAGAAAAAGAATTAAACCATCTCAGAAATTTGCTCTATTTTCTTCTTGAGGAAATGAAGAATCCAAAATGATAATTAATGTCTCTAAAGTTTGAGGGAAAAGAATGGAGGCTCTTATGTTGGGGGACGGGTACGTTAATCAAAATGATAGAATCGTGAACCGACCCGAAAAGCCTAGAAAAAAATCGGATTCCCTATTAGAATATGAAAAATTATTTGAATCCGAATTAAATAAAGTCCGAGACAAAAAACGGAAATAACCCTTTCATAAATTCAACATAGGGATACAATTTTTGTATAACAACACTATTAAATAAGATAATGTATATTAAATGTATAAGGGATTTATATTGCCGAAACAAACAAGCGTTCCAGTGTCCCAAAAAACATTAAAATTTCTTAATGATTACAAAACCGAGTTTGGGATAAAGAGCCTAAATGACGCTGTGACCCATAGTGTTCAATGGGCTAGGGCTTTCTGTTATATCGACCATGAAGCACGACGCTCCATTCAAGAACGTTTGTATGTCCTTGAAATGAATGTTTTGGCACTACAAAAACAAATAAAAAAATTAGAGGAAAAAATAAATGAAAAATAATAAAGAAAATAAAGCAAAGAAAAAATTAGAAATTGAATCTAAGTCCAAAAAATTGGGCAAAGAAGAACAACAAATTTTCATTAAGGGCATTCAGGTAGGTGTTCAAACCTGTCTAAAGAAAATTACTGAACTGGATAGAATGTTGGCGATTCAGCTTGAAATGCAGAAAATAAACCCAAAAGGTGTAAAGAATGAGTGAAGAGTTAAATGAAGAAATTGAATCAGAAGTGAAGAAACGGAAAAAAGAAATCGATACGCTGATAGAAGTACGACATACATCTGACATCGAAGGAAATCAAGGCAATCTTGAAGCCCAACTTGAAGCCGAGAAAGAGCGGAATAAAAATTTATCCTTAATCGTAGAGGTAGAGGCGAATCGCCAATTTGAACTTGACCGAAATAATTTGCTGTCTAAAATCCCTGAAGCCCGTAGAGAAAAAATCAAAGAATTTGTTGGAGACGACCCATCAAAAATGGAGACGTTACGAGGTTCAATGATTCTATCAGGGCAAGATTTTGACGATGATGATGATAAACCAGAGAAAACGATTGCGGGAAGAGCGGTTCTTAAAGGTTCAAATCCAGAAATAGAAACGGGAAGATCAGGTTATTCAAGCCCCATAATCCAGAAATATTCGGATTTATACGGAATTTTGCGAAGCCCAACTTCAACACAATCAGAAAAAGATGAAGTTGAAGGAATTTTGGACGACGCTTTTGACCAAATTGGCAGGGGTTTGCGCTCTCGTAGACGGGGAGACAATTATATGCTTCCGAGCGGGGTCGTTTCGCATTGTATGAATTGTGGCGCAGTTGTTGAAGCCGATTTGACAAAAGTTGATTGTCCTTATTGTGGTTTTTCTTGGAGTCGTGGAGATAAGCTCCCTCGGAATCCGAAATTTGTCCCCGTATAGGTGTTTACTATGAGTAAAAAAACAAAAGAATCAAAGAAAAAAAATCCGCTTCCAGTTATCGTTGAAAATCGGAGAAGTTCCGAAATTCCTGAAAATATGAGCCTGTATTTATGTTCGTTCACTTGGCAACCGCAAGTTTTCGTTAACATCGAAAATGGCGAAAAACAAAAAATCAAAATGTGGACTAAAGGAGGAAATGTTTCATTAACTCACGAACTGAGAAAGGGACGGCACGTATTAGCTCATGAAAAAGTTCCGAAATATATTGTGGATAAAGAGGGAAAAGTTTTGGAGACGATAATGGTCTCAAAAACAAGAATTGTCGGCAAAAATTATGGATTCGAAGCCCTATCCAGCATTTTGAGTTCGATTTTTCCATGTAGTGTCGAAAAAGCGAAAGAGTTAGTCAAAGAAGCAGTTGACAAGAATCTAGCACACCCAAAATTTGTTCTAAAAAGTGACCTAATTCCAACAAGCCCAGATAAATATGTCGGAAAGAACGGTTGGGTTATCATAGCGGATTATCCAAATAGCGATAAAATGCAGGAGAATATTAATTCTGCATTAAAAATTCAGGGAAGTTCGCTTCGTGCTCGATGGGGTCTCAAGTGGCGACTTCAAGAATGAGGAACCGTTTATGCGATTCCTTAAAAAACTTCGCAAGAAAAAGTCTTCAATTATCGCACAATTTTTGAGAAGATTCCGCAAGAAAAAGCGGGAGAAACCAAAAATAAAAACTGAAGCCGAAATTCGATTGAGACGAAATGAACTTATCGAAATCCGTAGAAACTGGATTGAAAACGGGGAGAAGGGCATATCAGATATTGATGCTGTTATTGCCGAATTCGATTGGATTTTGTGCGAAGAAACAAAACCCGATTCTGAAAAAGAATTACAAAAATCAAAAAAACAAATCAAGGAATTGGAAGAAGAAAATCGTAAGCTTCAAGTCGCAATCAATGTTTCTCGGAGAGATTAGTTATGCCAAATATTTATGTGTCGAAAAAAGTCAAAGAGAAATTGGATAAATTCATTAAAAGCTCTCGAATTAGCCCTGAATTTGGGGCTAAAAATAAATATCCGAGTCCAAATAAAGCAATCGAATTTTTGTTAAAAATTGGGCTAAAATTTCCGCTCGAAGCTCTAGAAAAAATGTCAAAACAAAAACTCATTGAATTCAAATTAAAAATGTCTGATTCAGAGTTTGAAGAATTTGAGCGGAAAGGCGAACTCAGAAAATTTATAGAAGAAAAATTCGAGAAAGAGGAAGAGGGGTCGGAAAATGGGGAATAAAAAATGTTAAAATCGACGGAAAAAATGCGAACTTGCGTTATTTGTGGCGAAAGTTTTGTTTTGGAGCATGAGGACAGCGTTTCACGAAACGTTTGTAGTAAGCCCGAATGCCTCAAAACATACCGCTTTCATTGCGGAAAAGATGACCGTTATTGGCAAAAAAACAAAAAAAGAGGGGGACAGAAAAAATAATGGCTAAAAGAAAATATAAAATTGTTAAATGTCCTTCATGTCAATCAGAAAATACGATTTCTAAGGGCTGGAAAGATGGCAAATTAAGGAGAGAATGTAAGGATTGCCGAAAATCTTTTTATTCTAAGAAACCAGAAACAACGGTCAAGAAAATAAAGCAAATACCCCCCAAACCAGTTAAACAAATCAAGTGTTCAAAATGTGGAAAAATCGTTTGTGTATGTGCCGAAAAACGTAAAATACTTCTTGAGGGTTTAGCTAGGCGAAAGGAGCAAGAGAGATTATTTCAAGAAATTCGAATCAAATATGAAAAACAGCAAAAATTATCCTTGTGATTGGATTCCGTCTTAGATTGCCCTTGCTTCTTTTGTCTTGAAAATTCCCGAAAATGTATAGAATCTTGTCAAGATTTGGAAGATTTTCTTTTGGGGGAGCTTCAGAAATGAAAGGCTTATGGCAAAAAATATTTGACGATACGCTTTTTGAGGGGGGCAAAGTCCCGTCCCCAGAAGAAAAAAAGAAATTTTATGATAAATGCTTTAGACGGACAAAAAGAAAATTCAAGAAAGAGGACTTGAAACCTTCCAAGTCGGATTTTGCTGAGGAACTGGAAGATTGCCTTCGAGACGTGCTTTATCGTTACCAACTTCAGAAGGAAGAACCGAGAAAAAATGTTGGGACAGATTTTGATACGGGGCTTAGAAACAAACGAAGAGAAAATTTAGAAATAATGAGAGACGCTCGAATTCTAAATCGTGCCAACAAAGATTTCTGGGGAGACAATAATGAGGAAGGGGAAGAATCAAGAAAGAAAGAAAATAAAAAATTGAAAGAAGAAATCGAAGAGAAAATAAGAAGAGAAAGCGGTTACTATTGAGGGGAAAATAGGGAAGTTAGGTTAGCCTTTCTAACCGTCCTTTTGAGTCCTTTAATCTACTGATTATTTCTTTAGCCGTCAAGATTGATTTTCTGACCCTTTCAATGAGTTTGTCGTATTTTTCGCTTTTTTCAGGTTCTATTTCTTTGTTCATTTCTGCAACTTCTATGATTCCCTTCCAATGCTGAATTTCGGCTTCATACCTGTCAATTTGGCTTTCTGTGTCGGTAAGTATAAGTTGTGCGTTTTGTTGGATTTCCATTTTCGTCCCCGTTACCCTGTCAAGTTCTATTATGTTGGGGCTTTTCGTTATGATAGGTAAAGCCTTTTTGTATTGCTCCCTGAGATGGTTCTGTAAATCTTCGTCCTCTGGGTCAGTCGATTGGTATGACGCTTCGACACCTTTCATTTTATGGCTTAACATTGGGTCTCTGTCAATTTTTAGAACTTGGGCTTTTCTTAAGCTATGATCTAAGAAATCCCTGTAGTCATGGGGGGTATATTTCTTTTCTTCCCCAAAAGCGTATAAGCTGTATTTGTCGAAGATTTCACATATTCCAGATTTTGCTAATCCCTTAACCTTCCCGTTGCCGTTTACATAACTTAGCCATAATGGAGTTTCATCTGTTATTTTGAAATCTGGATATTTACGTCTAAGTTTTCTCGTAGCTTCTTTTACGTATTGCTTAAAGACTTTGAAAGCTTCTGCATGCCAAAAGCCTAAATGAAACGCTCCCTTATATCGTCCCCTTCCCCTACCCTTCAATCGTTCCGCTTTGACTATAATCATTATTGGGGCTTGTTCGTCTCCCGTTTCAATCAAATCCCCAAAATCTCATAAGCTCTAAAGTTCCTTCCCTTAAAGGACAGCTAGACTGCGTTAGGATTAACGCTTCATCTCTTTTGTTTTGTGTATAACTGAGCATTAACTCAATTTCTTCAAGGGTTGGTCTTCGTCCTTTAGCTATTGGGGGGTTAAAACGCAAAGGTTCATTTAAAGAACGTTTATTGTGTTTGTAAAAGCTATTGACGGCAACGGAAAAGTTAGCTCTCTGTGATTGACTTTCGATTTGGTTCTTGAGAATATCCGCATAAAGTTCTTCAGCTTCGTTTTCGTTTATCTTGACCTCTTCATTATTATGGATTGCCGTCATGACTTTTATTGAAATTTCTGTAGCTGTAAGTTTCAGGTGTAAGAGTTCGTCAGGATTGAGTCCCGTCAGGTCACAGTATTTTTTGAACCTTTTTAGGTAGGTGTCTATTGTCGATTCGCTTTCTAGTCTGTTAATCCAGACTTTACCCGAATCAAATTTTCGAATCCATTTTCGTAAATTCTCAGTCAATATGCTCAAGGTTTTTATACCACTCTCCTTTATCTCTTTTCTCATATTATGCAAGTTCAATCTCAAGGTCGGGACAACAATAGATTCAAATATCCTTAAGATCGCGGAGGCATAGCATGGCTAGCGGAATAAAATTCACAAGTGTAGAGATGCGCTTCATAGCTCTGTTTCAGAGCATAACGGGCGCAACAGTGAAAGACTGCATTGTTGACAGCGACCTCAACAGAATAATTTTTGTCGTGAAGGAAGGAAGCATCGGGATGGCTATAGGCAAGAGAGGAAAAAACATCCATCTGTTGGAGAAGATGACCGGCAAAAAACATGAAGTTATTGAGCACTCAGACAACCCCACCCAATTCATCAAGAACGCTCTCAAACCCGCCAAAGTAGACGAGGTGCGCATAACCGAGCGCATGGACGGAAAAACGATCGCCGTGATTTCAGTGAATCCCAAAGACAAGGGCGTCGCCATCGGCAAAAACGGGAGAAACGCTGAAAGAATCAGGTTTCTTGCAAAACGGTACTTCCAGATACAGAACGTCAGCATAACCTAGGCACGTTTTTGTAAGCTAAACAAACTGTGTTTTACCCTTTCGTACCTGCTGGTCGGTAATAGGCTAGCAGAATGTTGATAACGGTTTTGTCAAGAAAGTTTGACTAAAGGCATCATTTAGCTAGTCAAGAAATCTTTACAAAAACCCTTTTCTTGTTAGTTAGGAACGATATTACTGGTGCCTAAGGTGGGGAAAAGGGTAGCGCTCGTTTTCCTATTGATTCTCTGTTTTGCTATTGCTCCAATTTCAGAAATCGGGGTAGTGAAAGCAGAGCCTAAGACGATTGTTGTTCCAGATGATTATCCATCAATTCAGCAGGCTATCGACAGTGCGTCAGTAGGAGATACTGTTTACGTGAAAAGCGCTACATACCATGAAAATCTTGTAGTTAACAAGTCAATATCTTTAGTTGGAGAAAACGTAGACACGACAATAATTGACGGTAACCCGCCTGAGGGATACAGGATACCCATAAAAATACAGAGTAATAATGTGTCAGTTTCTGGTTTCAAGTTGCTTTATGGCTATGCTGGAATAACAGTAGGCGGAGTGAAGTTTTGTAGCATTTCAGGAAACAGGATAGCAGGCAATCAGCATGGCATAAGTTTAGTCAGCAGTTCATACTGTAACATAACTAGGAATTATTTTGAATTAATTGGACTCTCAAGTGCCATCCAACTAAGCTACTCAAACAATAATTTGGTGACTGGAAACTATATTGACTCATGCACTGAAGGAATCCAGATTAGGGAGTATAGCTACGGCAACACCATTTCCGAAAATACTATTGTGAATGTCAGCGATGCAGCCGTCAGGCTGTTATATTCTAATAATAATGAAGTTGTTGAAAATAACGTAACAAATTCTGGAACTGGACTAATCATCTATGTTTCCAACAATAACACCGTTTACCATAACAATTTTAGAAATAACACTTTTCAGATATCAACCAATGAATGGTATGCCCAGCAATGGGGATACAGTTTTTCTAATAACACTTTGAATCAAAACTATTGGAGCAACTACAACGGAACAGACACCAACGGAGACGGCATAGGAGACACACCTTACGTTATTGACGAGAACAACCAAGACAACTACCCACTCATGAATCCAATCGTAATTCCCGAGTTTCCCTTAGGGAGCTATTGCTGATTCTATTAGTTGCCGTCATGGCGGTAACAGTTATTTACAAACAAAAAATGCACAAACATAGTCAGGGGAGACGGAAGTAGTGAAAAAATCTACGTCCATGCTTGTTCTGTTGCTGTTGGTTTCTGTTGTTATGTTTTCTCTTCCACAAATCGGAATGGTGAAAGCGTCTGGGCGGACGACAGTGATGATTAACCCTGACGGCAGCGTTAGCGGATGGGATGCTTCTAAGATTCAACGTGACGGGGATGTCTACACGTTAACAGGTAACATTGGAGGCACCATAGTTGTATTGAGGGACAATATTGTCATCGACGGGGCGGGTTTCTCTGTCAGGGGACTTTACCATGGAATAGACCTCTCAGACAGGACCAATGTTATAGTCAGGAATGTACAAATAAAAACGGAATTGGATGAGTATGGATATGCCTTCGGCGTAGTCCTCAGTTCATTCTCCAACAACACCATTACTGAAAACAACATAATAGCTCCCTTCAACCCTAGTGGCGAAGTGCGTTACGTGCGCTGCATCTTCGTTTACTTTTCTTCGAACAACATCATTTCTGGAAACACTTTGACATCAACAGACAACGACTATGGGCTTTCACTTGAAGGGTCTTCAAACAACACTGTTACTGACAACAAATTCATCAGTTGCGGACTTAGTGTCGAAAATTCCTATCAAAACAATGTTGCAAACAACACCGTGAATGACCAGCCCCTCGTCTATCTTGAAGGTATGTCAGATTACGTTATCGAAGATGCCGCTCAGGTAACCCTTGTAAACTGCAACAACATGAAAATAGAAAACCTTGTTTTACCTATCTTGGGCATCCAGCTGTTGGGAACAAACAACACTGAAATAGCAAACAACGAAGCGGACATATACCTTGAGAACTCTTCTAGAAACGCCATTTCTGGAAACAAGGGCGTAATCAAGCTGGTGAACTCTGCAAACAACAACATCGCTGAAAATAGCTGGTGGATAACCCTCTTCAGTTCTTCTAACAACACAGTTTCTGGAAACACAGGCGGCATCCGAACCACTTCTTGCGTTAACGTCACCATAGTTGGGAATAACTTTGATCATGGCATCGAAGTTTACAACTCAGACGGCTTTTTTATTTCTGGAAACAACATAACAGGCAACGGAAAAGGGGAAGGCATTCTCCTAGATTCCTCTTCATGTAATACCATATGCAACAACATCATAGCAAATCATAACTACGGATTTTACCTCTATGTCTCCAGTGTCAACACCATATACGGAAACAACATCATTGACAATAATGACCAAGTCGCCAGTTGGTACTCGTCAAATGTTTGGGATAACGGTTCCAGAGGAAACTACTGGAGCGATTACGCTGGAAATGGCACAGACCATGATGGCATAGGAGATTCACCATACATAATCGCTATACAAGGAAGTGTACCCGCTGCAAACGATCAAGACCGCTATCCGCTTATGAACCCAGTCGTAATTCCAGAGTTTCCCTCATGGATTGTTCTTCCATTGTTCCTAACTGTGACTCTGGTGGTCACACTTTACAAAAAGAGGTTAGCCAAACCGCCAATTCAACCGTCATATTAGGAGACTAATAACAGTGTATTGTTGAAAACAGTCTTTTTTCTGAAAAACCAAGCAACAAAACTATTTCTTCTTTCTTGAAAGCATCCTATCTAGCTTGGGTCGTAGTTTCTCGTTTTCTGCTTTGATTTTCTCTGGTCCTAGGGCTTCCAACTGCTCACTCATCTCTCTCATGATAGCCGCAAACTTGACTCCTTCCGCCGCTGACACATAGTCAACCCTGAACCGTTCCTTGCTGAGCCCCAACTTCTCCAAGATCCTTCCTAGAACTTCCATCCTACTCTTCATTTTCCGGTTCCCTGAAATGTAGTGACAATCGT
>Ga0315549_1003335_pt1 | contig 14409 bp, 12 predicted proteins | sample SalMarSW160200MG_FD_203101 | JGI IMG/M metagenome (GOLD analysis project Ga0315549, IMG submission 203101) | Salt marsh sediment microbial communities from the Plum Island Ecosystem LTER, Massachusetts, United States - Salt Marsh Sediment SW1601-200 ... | reverse complement strand
TTTCCGTAATAAGGCTAGAAATATAATTAACTGCGCAAAAGATATAACGGGTAGATTCGATGGTAAAATGCCGGATAACATAGAAGATCTGACATCGCTTCATGGTGTGGGAAGAAAAACTGCCAATGTGGTACTGGCAAATGTTTTCGACAGACAGGCCATAATAGTTGATACACATGTAAAAAGAATTTCAAACAGACTTGGCCTCACGGTAAATCTGGATCCTGTTAAAATCGAGTTCGACCTCATGAAAATAATCCCCGAAAAAAATTGGAGCAGTTTCTCACACAGATTGATAGTGTTTGGCAGAACTATTTGCTTTGCAAAAAAACCCAAATGTCCTGTTTGCAGTCTTCTTAAATACTGCAGATACGGTCAGGAAAATATCTGATATTATAGGATCATAAAATTCTAAGCGGTTTATCTTTTCAATATTTCCGTATATTTGAATTATTCTTACCTGCCCTCTCACCTGTAAAGAAGCGCCCAGATACTTATATCTTTCCTACTATCGAATGCTTCTTTTCCTGCCGGTCCCATCAGCTCTATTTTCTTGAATCCTGAATTTCTGGCCATTTTCAAAAATAGATTTATTTTTAATGTGCAGAGGTAAGAAGAGTTTATAAAGAAATCCTCTAACTTATTTTTATGGATCACGGTCATTATAAAATCTACTCTGGTTTTAATTTTTCCGTATTCAAAATGTTTGATTAAAATATAGGTCTTTTCGTTTTTTTCGAATATCTTTGGACTGTAAAATCTATTCTTTTCCAGAACATCAGAGTTAAAATTCAGAAATTGGATCATTGCCAATCCATGAGGCGCCAGTTTATTTCTTATTTTTTTCAGTGCCTGTTTCACATTCCTGCGATTTTCTAAGATAGGCAGTGTATTTCCGAGGCATGTTATAAGATCGAACTCACCGCAGGGAAGCTTTTCCAGTCCTTCGAATCCTTCTTTTAACAGTGTGATATTGGGAGATTTTATTATATTTTTTTTGGCATAATCTATTGATTCTCCGGAAGGATCGATGGCAATTACTTTTTTTGCATATCCGGAAAAAAATTCAGCATGGTGCCCGGTGCCGCAGCCTATATCAAGCATACTTTCAATCTTGTTATTTTTAAATATACGCGAAAAGAAATCTTTTTCTTTTTTTAATCTTTCGGTCCAGTTTACCTGAAGGTCATACAGATCTGGACTGAATTCAAAATTTTTATTTTTCACTTAAAATCCACTTTTTCAGTATTCGTTTTAATTTTATAGCACTTATACCATTTCACTCATGAATTTTATGATATCATAACATGTACTATTTACCCATATAAAAGCTGCCCTGCCTCTCTCTGTACATAACATATATAAACAAAAAATCAAATAAAAATAACAAAAATAAAAATAATAAAAAATAATAAAATATTTGGACTTAACCGCAATTTAAAGTATATTATAAATCGTCTGACGAATTTACTGGTAATTCTCTTTATCTTAAAAAAATATAGTATATTAGCTTGGGGCAGTGAAATGAAAATAGCGATTACAGCTGATCTGCATCTGAAAACTAAAGAAAAATCCCCTGAAAGGTGGAATGCACTTTCGGATATTATTGAGAAAATGCTTTTTGAAGATATCAAAACATTGATTATCGCAGGGGACCTGTTTAATGAAGAAAGCCAGAATTACTCAGATTTTGACCGATTTTGTAAAAATAAAAAAATTATCGACAATCAGGTTAAATTCTATATAATCCCCGGAAATCATGATCCAATAATTAAGCAGCAGTATTTTACTTCAGATAATATTATAGTCTTTAGTAAACCTGAGATCATCAAATTAGGGGAACCACCTGCTGTCTTTCTTTTTGTCCCTTACCAGCCGGCAAGGTCCATGGGGGAAGCCATTGCCGAATATAAAGAAAGCCTTCCAACCAAATCCTGGATCCTGATTGGCCATGGCGACTATGTAGCGGGACTTCGTGATTCCAATCCTTATGAACCGGGTATTTATATGCCTTTGGCCAGAAATGATGTTCAGTACTATAATCCAGCCGAAATCATACTGGGTCATATACACAAAAAAATAAATCTGGGCAAAGTCTATTATCCCGGATCACCGTGCGGCCTTGATATAAATGAAACCGGAAAGAGGAGTTTCTTAATACTGAATACAGGTACCCTCGAACTGATGGAAAAGTCAATCGATACCGACTATATATTTTTTAACGAGACTCTGATATCCCTGCCGGTAATTAATGAATTCGAATATATGGAAAGAAAAATAAAAGAAATGATCAAAAAATGGAACCTGGATAAGAATAAAATACCAAAGGCAAGGATCCGTTTAAGAATCAAGGGATACACGTCTGATAAAAACAGGCTGCTTGAAATAATAAAAAAAACACTCAAAGATTTTACTTTTTATAATAATGAAGAACCTGATCTGACCGGAGTATCTATATTTAATGATCCGGAAAGAATAGCCATTGTAGAGGAATTAATAAAAGAGATTGAAAAAATGGAATGGGATAATGAAATTGTCTCAAAGGAAGATATTCTGGAAAAAGGTCTCAATTTAATTCTAAAAGAATAACTATATTACATAATCAAAGACTTATGGGAATCAAGATCGACAAATTATCAGTAAAGGACCTGGGGCCGATTAAGAGTTTTACGGCCAGTTTCGGCATTCTCAATCTTATATACAGCAGAAACGAGAAAGGTAAGACCTTTCTTACTGAATTCATTATTTGTTCACTATTTAAAAATATCAGCCGCTGGTGCAATTTAAGAAAAGGAGGAAAGGGAAAGATCACCATCAGCGGACTGAGGAAAGAAACGATTGATTTTTCTCCATCTTCCAGACAAAAACTCGAAGATTACTGGGAAATAAGTGAAAAGGGACTTCCGGTATCAATGGCAAAACTTCTTGTAGTAAAAGGCGGAGAAACAGGGATAGAAACAGATGACGGCATAAGTAAATTCCTTGTCAAAGAAGTATTATCGGGTATAAATGTCCTGGATAAAATAGGCAAAGACACCAATATTTCAAAAACCATAAAAAAAGTGAAGATCGAAGATGGAAAGATCAACATACCACTGCTCGGAGAAGGTAAAGATTACAGCGATACCATAGACGAGCTTAATAGTATCGAAAGACAATTCGAAGAAATAGAATCCGAATATACTCAGGGGATACTAAAAACATACAGGATTAAAGAAAAATCCCTGAAGGATAACCTGGATCGCCTTGATAAAGCAAAAAGATATAAGGCTTATCTGATATCGGAAAAAATAAAAGAATTGGATTTAAAGTTAAAATATATTCCTGATGATGAGTTAAGGAAAATAGAAAACGAGCTTTCTTTATATAGAAGTAAAAAAGAATACTGCAGCCAGCTGGAAGAAAAATATAAAAATACTCTCAAAAAAAGCAGGAACTTTAAATGGCTTGAAAGCGCTCTCCCTCATTATAAAGATCTATCATTAAAAACTACAAAAAAACCCGGCAACTTTTTACTTTTTGCATGCGGTATTTTTGCAGCTACCGGTATAACTGCTGCAGTAGTTTTACTTTTCCATTATCAGAAAATTTCCGTCATTGTGTTGACCCTGTATCTTGCTATTATATGTTTTTGCTTTTTAGGTTCGTTAATATCTACTTTTACATATATCAAAAAATTTCAAAATTTTTCAAAACAGGCGGGGCAATCCGAAGAACTTATTAAAATCAAGAAAGAATTTAAAACGAGAATCGGCCAGGAATTATCGAATATTGTACTGCTTGAATCTGCCTTGAACGAAGAAAGAGGATTCAACGGCGAGTCGATAGTAATAAAAGAACAGGCAGATAGCCTTAATGAGGAACTTATAGAACTAAGTTCTTCCATCAATCAAAAAATAGAAAGTTTTACAGGAAAGGAAATCAAAGAAAAGGACAGGGAAACAATACTGAAGGATTTACAGCTTTATAATAGGAACCTGAAAGACAGGATCGATAAAGAAACACGGGAATTATATAAGCTGGCAGTATCGGAAACAGACTATATTTCTGAAGATAATGGAACCATATACAATCATCAGGAATATGAAAAAACTCGATCTGCACTTGAAAGTGTCAGAGAAGGAATCAAAAATCAGGAAGACAGGATCGGGAAGTTAAAATATAGAATCTGCGAAAAGACAAGAGACGATCCAAGTATCAGCTGGGAAGACCTTATAGAAAATTTACGCCTCAAAAGATTTGAAGTACAAGACAGACTGCGGGATATCACTGCAAATATAGCGGCAGGTTATAGTGTTTATAAAGTCATCTCAAGATTGCGTGAAGAAGAGGATGTAAAAATACAGGAAGGATTACAGTCAAAAACGGTCCTGACTCCGTTAAAGGACATAACAGGAAGATATAATAAACTTACACTTGATAATGACAGACTAATCGTTTCAGATAAGTATGATGATTTTGATATAAGAGATTTGAGTACGGGAGCCAAAGAGCAGGTAATGCTGGCACTCAGGATCGGATTTACTTCAAAAATCTTAAAAGAAGATACCCTGTTCCTGATCCTCGACGATGCTTTTCAACATTCGGACTGGCAAAAACGTGAGATTCTTATAAATAAACTTGCAGACATTGCAGATAAAGGATGGCAGGTTATCTACCTGACAATGGACGACAATATAAAAGGATTATTCGATAAAGCCGGTAAAAAATTTGAAGCAGGCAAATATATGAATTTTGAGTTATAAAAAAATTTAAGATCTTAAAGAAGATAACGCGTTATTCTACATAAAATATTTCTTATATCATAAGTGAAGTTTTTCAGGATATTTTCACAGATTCTTTAATTTCTTCCTTATTTTTCTTGATATCAGGTAACTTTCTTTTTGAATTAATATCAGAAAGTTCTATTAATCTGCCACGCGGGCATGCTTCAATACACTTTCCACACATTATGCATTTTGAAAAATCAAAATGGGGAACAGATTTTTCCTCATCCCATATTATGGCCCCATTCTCGCATGCTTTAAAACATTTCTTGCAGTGGAGACATCCCATATCACATCTTTCTCTACCTGGTATATTCTTTAAGGATTCATAACTGCACTGATATACTATATTTGCTTTTGCAGGCACGAGCTTAATAATCCCCCTCGGACATTCTTTAACGCACAGGCCACATCCGATACATTTATCAGGGGCTATTACCGCTACGTTCATTTCTTTATCGATGGATATGGCATTATTCGGACAGACTGCTACACAATCACCATATCCAAGACAGCCGTAAGGGCACCTTTTATTTCCACCCACAAGTTTTGTGGCAACCTTACATGATTTTATACCGGTATAATCACCGATTACATCTGAATTTCCATAACAGTGGACCACTGCCTTCTTATTTATTTTAGAAGAATCAACTTCAATTCCTAATACTTTTTCCAGGTCCTTCAACATCTTTGGTTCCTGCAGTACGGTAGCACATGTATTAGTAAAAAATATATTCTTATCCTTTGCCAGTGCCTGTGCATATGCAAAGCATCCAGGAAATCCGCACGCACCGCAATTGGCCCCTGGAAGACAACTTGAAATTTCCTCGATTTTTTTAAGAGATGCGGGTTCTTTTGGAAGAAACCTGTATACCAAAAAAATCAATATCCCGCATGCAACCCCTATTGCGCTTAAAATTATTATGGTCAATATATTCATATTAATTTAAACTATCCGGATTTCTGTATATTATATCATTCCGTTAAAGCCTATGAATGACAGTGCCAAAAGTGCCGCAACCAGAAAAGCTACCGGAAGCCCTCTCATGGATTTTGGAGTATCTGCAAGATCAAGTTTTTCTCTTATGCCTGACATCATAATAATAACAAGAGTATAACCAATTCCAGCTCCTAAAGCATTTACGGTACTCTCCAGGACCGAGTAATTCTCTGCTGAATTTATTAGTACTATAGCCATTACTATGCAATTAGTGGTGATCAGGGGTAAATAAATACCCATAGCATTATATAGGATTATATTGGTTCTCTTTATGACAACCTCCACTATTTGCACCAGAGATGCTATTACCAGAATAAATATCACGATATTCATGAATTCTACTTCGTACGGCACCAGTATATAGTTATAAATAACAGAAGTGGAAACAGAAGCAATTAACATCACCAGGGTCACTGCTATACCCATGCTGAAAGCATTGGATAATTTTTTTGATACGCCGAAAAAAGAACATAATCCCAGAAACTTGGCCAGGATCATATTATTTATGATAACCATCGATACAAATATGGTAAGAAGATTATTCATTCTTCATCACTCCAATAAGTCTCAGAAGTGCCATAATGACACCTATTACAAGAAAAGCTCCGGGAGGAGAAATAAAAAAGATCAGAGGATGTGTTGATAAGCCCGGAATACTGAATAACTGTTTTCCGAATATCTGAAGACCTCCGGTTCCCATAATTTCCCTTATAAATGAAATTATTACAAGAGCAAGCGTAAAGCCGATGCCAATTCCTATCGCATCCGCAGTAGATAGAAGTACTGAATTTTTTGATGCAAATGCTTCTGCCCGTCCAAGAATAATACAATTTACCACGATAAGCGGAAGATAAATCCCGAGTGATTCGTAAAGTGGAGGTATATATGCTTCAAAAACCAGACTCAAAATGGTGACAGATGTAGCTATTACAACGATAAAGACCGGTATCCTTACCATAGAGGGTGTTGCTTTTCTTATGCTTGAAATCAATACATTAGAACAAAGGAGGACAAATATCACACCTGCACCCATGCCAAGCGCATTGGTGACCGTATTTGTAATAGCCAGAACCGGACATAACCCCAGAATAAGTATGAATACAGGATTCGATATTATAATGCCTTTAACAAGTTCCTTCCAGAATCCACTACCGCTTTTTTTATTCCCTTTTATATCTTCTTTCTGTGAATGACAGGTTCGAGTTTGCTGATAGTCTTTTTGTTCTTTATTATCATTCATTCCAATGTTCCATTATTTCAATGTTCCGGAATTGTAATATACTATTACTTCAGAGTATCTATTACTTCAACTATTTTTTCCTTTATGGCGTCTATTACGGCTCTTGAACTTATGGTTGCCCCGGTTACCGCGTCTATTTTACCACCCTCCGAACTGAGGGCAATGTCATTTGCAGACAATCCTTTGAATTGATCCGTAAATGAATTTTCTGTTATTCTGCTCCCAACACCCGGAGTCTCGGTTTGCGAAAGTATGGATATTCCTATAATTGTAAAATTATTATCCAGCCCAACCAGGATATCTATATTTCCACCATAACCGTTGCCGCTGGCTTTAAAAGCATAACCGGTTTTTGTATCATCCTGATATATGGTATACACTTCATCCTCGAGTTCATACCGGCTCATCTCCGGAAAAATTTCTTCAAGGATAGCGGTGACTTCTTCCCCCCTTCTGGATTCCACGACCGTCGAAGTAAAACTATTGACCGCAATCAGCAAGACCACGGAAATGGTCACAATCACGGCCAGAAAAACAATCGGATATGCTTTATTTGATAAAACTTTTTTAAGCATTTTTCTTTTTCCTGACAAAACCAAATGGTTTTATCCTTACATATTTATCTATAAGAGGAACGAAAGCATTCATAATAAGTATTGAAAAGCACACTCCTTCAGGCATATTACTGAAATTCCTCAGAAGAATTGTGAGTATTCCGAGGCCAACCGCAAATATTATTCTTCCTTTCCAGGTCACAGGTGAGGTCACGTAATCAGTAGCCATAAAAAATGCGCCGATCATAAGGCCACCGGCCATTACCTGAAACAACACATCCTTTCCCATTAAAAATGACCCCAGCGCAACGACTCCTATATATAATACCGGGATCTTCCAGTCAATTATACGCAACAACAGGAGAATTGCGGCCCCTATCAAAATAAGCATCACCGATGTTTCTCCCAGCGAACCTCCCCTATTTCCAAAAAAAAGATCTTTGTATAAAGAAAACTTATCTGCATGATAGGTGAAACTATCACTTAACGGAGTGGCTCCTGTTATGGCATCATAATTAAAATGCGGTGGGATGATCCATGAAGTCATTTCTTTGGGAAAACACACGGATAAGAATGCTCTTCCTGCCAGAGCCGGATTGAATATATTGTATCCCAGGCCCCCGAAAGCTTCCTTTACAATTGCTATAGAGAAAAAGGCACCAACTACAACCATCCATAAAGGTATCCTCGGGGGTAAGGTAAGCGCCAGAAGCAGTCCGGTGACTATGGCACTCCCATCCATTATAAATCTTTTCTTACGCAGTTTCTTTATGACAAATTCCGAAAGAACAGCCGTTGCAGTACTTATAAGTATTATATAAATTGCATAATATCCAAAAAAATAAATCGCTGCAACAGTAGGAAAAAGCAGAGCAAACACAACTACGAACATTGTCTTACCCGTAGAGAATCCTCCCCAAATATGAGGAGCATGTGAAATTAAAAATTTATCGTTTTCCATTTTTTACTTTAATCGACAACTTTCAAAAGTTGATTTTTGCCTGTTTTTATGTAACCTACAATAGGTATATTGGCCGGGCAGACATAAGAACAGCAGCCGCATTCTATACAATTTTCAATATAATATTCCCTGCAAACTTCAAAGTCACCCTTTTTTACATACCTTACATAAGCCAGAGGCATGAGCTTCATAGGACATATATTCACACATCTGCCGCAATTTATACAATTTTGTTCAAACGGGACCCTGCTTTTTCTTACAAGTAAGCAATTCATACCTTTCGTTACCGGAAAATCGGTATTTACGATAGAAATACCCATCATCGGTCCTCCGATAATCAAATAATTGACTCCATTCTCCGTTTTGCCGCAATTATCAATAAGGCGATCTATGGTTGTACCAAGCCTTACAAGTAAATTTTTTGGATTTTCGATTGCTCCGGTAACCGTAACTATTCTATCTATCATCGGCCTTCCTTCTATCACAGCCTCGTAAACCGATTTGGAAGTTGCTATATTGTTCATTATGACTCCAACATCCATTGGCAGTCCGCCCATTGGAACAGTTCTTCCGGTTATGGTCCTTATCAATGTTTTTTCTGCACCCATAGGATATCTCGATTCCAGTTCGATTATTTTAAAAATACTGCCCAGCCCCATCTCTTCCACAAGTTTTCCCAAATGAATGATAGCATCTTCCTTATTTTCCTCTATTGCTATATAGATATTTTTGGGTAAAAGAAGTACTTTACTTATTATATAAAGACCCATTAAAACTTCTCTGCCGTGCTCTAACATTACTCTGTGATCGGAAGTTATAAACGGTTCACATTCACAGCCATTTAAGATCAGCGTATCGATTTTTTTATCCTGTGGAGGATTGAGTTTGACATGAGTCGGAAAAGTGGCGCCACCAAGACCGACGATTCCTGCTTCTCTTATTTTTTTGATTATTTCTTTTCCGTCAATGGAGTCTATTATTTTTTTTAGTCCGGAGAAATCATTAGGCTTCTTGATATCGAATAATTTCTTTAATTCTATCCAGCTGTCCTCCCCATCGGATTCTATGATCACCGAATCCATCATAGTGCTTGTAACCGGATTTACTACTTTAATGATTCTGGTCACTTTGCCGGAGATAGAAGCATGAATGGGTGCCGAAACATAGTTCTGGGAATCAGCTATTTTTTGGCCCGTTTTTACTGTATCTCCCCTTTCGACTATGAACTCACAGGGGGCCCCTATATTTTGCTGAAGAGGTATGACTACTTTATCCGGAACAGGTAACATTTCAATGGGCTTTTTAGCTGTTATTTTATTTTCCGGCAGATATAAACCTTTGAATGCTCTTTTTTTCTTTATTACAATATTCATTTAATTTTTAGTAGGTAAAAAAACAATACGTAATTTTACTTTATATATTCTGAAAGTCCAGAAGAACTGTAAACAATTCTTTCTGAATCTATTATTAACGCTTCCACTCCATCAAGTGATTCAACAAGATCCATCCCGTCTTCCGGTCCCAACACAAAAACGGAAGTTGCAAGGACGTCTGCCTCTATGCATGTGTCAGCAATCACAGTTGAACTTATACAACTGCCGGCAGAATATCCCGTTCTCGGATCCATTATATGCCCTACTTCACCTTCCGGATCATAATAACGGTAATAGTTCCCGGAAGTAGTAACTGCTTTATCTGTGAAAACAAATGTCGGAAGAGGTTCGATATCAGTGTCTGTATCCCCGGACTGGTCGGGATTTTCCAGTTCAACGATCCATTTGTCTCCATCCGGCTTGATTCCCATCGCATATAGATCCCCGCTTATGTTTACAAGCGCCTGCTTTATTCCAAATCCTTTTATGATTTTTATTGCCTCATCAACCGCATATCCCTGGGCAATTCCGCCAAAAGTAATGGCCATTCCATCCACGTTAAACTCTATTCTATCATCACTGACAATTATCTTATCTGAACCAATCACCGGTAAAGTCTGCTCTATTCTCTGAGCCTGAACTTCCGGAGTTTCTTTCCATAATTCGCCTGCGGACCAGAGATCAAGTAGAGGCTGAACGGTAATATCAAAACACCCGCCAGTAATATTGTAGTATTCGATAGAACTATTTATAAGATTTAGAAAATCGGACGAAGGGTCGTCAAGATAACCGTTTTTATTTAAAAATGATGCTTCGCTATTCTCGTCATAAACCGACGCTATATCCTCAATCTCCTTTATTCTGTCAAACGCGGCGTTTATGGCTTCATTTCCGGTTTCTTCATCTGAAAACACGGTTATGGTTGCATAACTTCCCATCACTTCTCTGGTTTCTTCAACTCTCTCTATAGTGCTGAATTTACAGGAGCTAAAAGATAAAAATAAAAAACTTGCTATTACGAAAACACTCAACAACCAGAGTACCTTTTTTTTCCTTTTAAAAATTGGCACTAAGAATTCCCCCTCCTGGATAATTTTTGATTATTTTATTTAAGATCAATAAATAATTTATCTTGCGACCTTCTAAACTCGTGCAACAATGAATTTTTAACCAAACTCACGTCATTATACTCTATTGGTTTATCTTTTTCTATATCTTTTCTCAAAACGCAACCTTCTGAAATTCCAATGGGCAGCAGATTTTCTTTCTTTGCTTTACCGTACCTTTCGATGAGTCCGTAGACCATATATCTTCCAATACCATCGATTACTTCTCCGGCTTTTAGATCCCTTTTAGCAAGAGTTATGACCTCTGATACCAGACCGCAATCCGGCGTGATTGTAGGCTCATTATAAAAATATGCTCTGGCAACAGAGAGAGGTGTTTCAATACTGGTGAGATGATAGGGCCTGTAAAGAAGATAATAGGGCCCGCTTCCCAGCATCAGGTATTCAAGGTCGGCTTTTACCATTTTATTTTTGGTGCTATAAATTAAAAAAACACCGGGAGCAAGATTTCCGATTGCAAAGTCAACCACTCCTTTTCCTGATAATATTCCACCATCTTCTTTTGGCCGGAACACATTTACCAGATCCTTTATGTCTGCTTTCGGACCATGCATCCCCCTGCAGTCGGGTACGAGACCGGTAGAATTTGAAATACAGGCCATTTCTATCATTGATTTTGTGCCATCTACAAATGAAGTCATCATGTTAGGGCTCGAACCCTTACTCCTGGCATACTCCTTAAGCGAGGTCGGGTTTGCATACCTGTCGAGAGGATTATTCTTACCTTTTCCGGCAGCAATTACTTCGAATCCCAGCATATCTGCAAAATCATAAAGTTCTTTTAGAGCAGCTGGCTCATCTCCGGCTGATACCGTATATACCACGCCGGCTTCATCTGCCATCTTTTTTAGATATGGCCCTATGGTTACATCTGCCTCTACGTTTAAGGTTATTATATGTTTTTTATATGATATTGCAGTGGAGGCTATGAATGCTCCGGCTTCGGGACTACCCGTTGCATCTATGATCACATCCACATCATCGATGGCAAAAAGCACATTAAGATCATCTGCGACTATAAGCTTCCCTTTTCCGGCCAGCTGGTTTAACTTTTCTCTGATGCTATTTTGAAGGATACTGCCTTCCGTTATGACTTTACTTATCTTGTCATTTTCCGGATCTAATCTACTTGCGGCTCCTGCCAGTACGATTTCGTCATCGCTAATCTCCAGTTCCTTAAGTACGGAGGCAATTCTACCAATATCTCGATTTGCTACCGCTAAAATCTTCATGCCACCAAGATCCCTGATGTGGGATATCAGGCTTCTTCCCATCTGCCCCACTCCCGCAACGGCAACTTTTATGGATTCCCCTTTTTCCCCAAGATTCCTTAATTTTTTATTTAGACCACGCATAATATCTCTTAAAAATAATGATTTTCAGAACAAACAGGAGTAATTATATTACAATCCAATCCATCAATAAACTAAAATCCTCAGTGCAAAACCTCAAATCATTGGAAAGAAAGAGATTTAAGCATACTTTCCAATACATTATCAGCAAATGTCCGGTAATATATATCCGAAACCTTTATAAGAAGATAAAGCATATTGTCCTGTTTTATGAAAATGATGCTTCCGTCCCAGCCGTCATTATCCTCACCGGGATAACGGTAACTTATCCGTCTGTAAATGATATCATTGATTTCCCCGGTACTTTCGGTCTTTTCAATCTCTGAAGTTTCACTCGAGTCAACTATATTTTCTGATTTTTCTAATAATTCCTCCGCAAAATCCGAATACTGATCTTCAGAAGGAGTATAGCCTTTTTTCAAAACCCACATATTAATAACAACATTTATATTATCGGAGTCCGGTATAAAATCAATTTTAAGACCTTTATTGCTTTCATTGTCTTCATGTCCCCATCCATCAGGATAAAGTATAGAAAATCCATATGATTCTTTTTCATAAATATTTTCTGAATTAAAAGTGGCATCAGAAATTTCCCCTTCCTTTATTTCATAGTGATATTCCCGTTCCGTCAAACTGCTTCCAAATACTTCGATCCTGTAACCTCCGATCGGCCACAACTCATCATTGGTTATTTCAAAGACAATATAGCGAGGTAAATAATAATCTGCATCAACAGCAATTTCCTTCTCGCCCAGTAACTCATCCTCGCCCAGATGCCATCTGACTCCGACGGTCTCGCCTTTTATCTGACAATTTAGCTTCAGACATGTATAAATAACATCATCGGGATAAAAATTATCCATAGCTGCTGCAGGCTGCCCGGCTTCATCTATTTCATTTGATAATACCACATCAATTAATTCCATCTCAGGATATTCAATTGTAAAATCCACACTGCTTATAAACCTGCTATTATGGTAAAATTCTACTCTGTAATTTCCCGGTTCTCCTATGATATCTCCTTCTTTACCGGGTGTGACGTAGTTTGAAAGATAACCCGAGATATACCCTGAATTTTCACTTGCATATTTGTCAGTAGACTGTGCGATTACTTCTTCTGAGTCTTCGTTTATCCAGATAAACTTCCATATGTCTTCGGCTTTGATTCCTGATACTTCTATAGCTGCGAAAATTTTTTGAATTCCGATATCAAAAGCATTTTTAGTATCCAGTGGAGAAAAAGTAATCGGGTCTATCTCACTGCAAATGATTAAATCACCAAAATCCAGCTGGCGCATACAGGAAGAAACAGGAATAATATAAAATAGTATAAAAACGGCAATAATTACAAATACCCTTATTTTTTTTATCATAAAATTCTTCATTTTTATTATGTGATTATTCTAAAGGTTCTTACCATAAAATAACATATTTTTCACAATAAATTTCAATTGACATTTTAATCATATTGTAACAGAATGTTTTTTTATCTTCTTTGGGAGCATTAAATCATGATTAAGTCATTTACAAAACATAAAGAGTTTATACCAAAATTAATTGCGATTGCATCTCCTATAATATTACAGAATTTTCTTACTTCTACCTTAAATTTTTTAGATGTCTTTATGGTTGGCCAATTAGGTGAAAGAGAAGTTGCCGGAGTAGGTATTGCCAATCAAATATATTTTCTTTTTTTAATGTTTGTGTTCAGTATAGCCACCGGTGCTGCTGTTTTTACCTCACAGTACTGGGGTAAGAAAGATATCAAAAATATACTTCCACATCTGGGAATCGGCATTACATTTGCGCTGATATTTTCCGCTACTTTTACCTTTGTGGCCCTATTGTTCCCAAATACATTAATAAGATTGTTTAACAATGATCCGCAGGTAATAGAACTGGGCGTACAGTATATAAGAATAATTGCAATTAGTTTAATTTTGACCTCAATATCTATCGTATATGCCACAATACTGCGAAGTACCGAAAATGTAAAATTCCCCATGGTTGCAAGTCTTATTGGGCTTGTTACC
>Ga0315549_1003326_pt1 | contig 14424 bp, 11 predicted proteins | sample SalMarSW160200MG_FD_203101 | JGI IMG/M metagenome (GOLD analysis project Ga0315549, IMG submission 203101) | Salt marsh sediment microbial communities from the Plum Island Ecosystem LTER, Massachusetts, United States - Salt Marsh Sediment SW1601-200 ... | reverse complement strand
GTTTTTGCTCTCTCCTTTCATCATGGATTGGCAGAGAGAGACTAACAAAAGTGTGCCCTCTCCCCCAGCGCGTTTGTCCCATCGAGCGTGGTACTAGTTCCCTTCTCGATCCTGCTTGTCGAGAAGCGTGCGCGCCGCCGCGAGTGCCTGATCGTGAGTCGTGATCTCCCCGGCGAGGATGCGATCGTGTATCCCCTCGAGAATCCTTCCCAATCGAGGTCCCGGCTCGATTCCCATCGCGAGGAGGGCGTGCCCATCGATCAGTTCGCGAGCCTTATTCAGGCTGCCGACCCGATCGATGTGATCGACCACGCGCAGGGTCTCCTGCAGGATCGGAACCCATCCGGAAGAGCGGTGCGCGCACGCCTCGCAGTCGGCGACGAGGACTCCCAATAGATCGAAGAAGAGAGGATAGCGCTCGCGCAGAGACCGACCCGCGGGGTTATCACCCTCGCTTAAGAAACGCACCTGCTTCCCTCGCCCCATCTTGGGAAAATCGGCGATCCGCATGTGATTCTTGACAAGGAAGACCAACCGTGCGGTCTCATGGCGGCTCAAGCGGAAGCGAGTGCCGATCTTTCTCGTCATCCGCGCCCCAACCGCCTCGTGCCCCCCCATATTCACCCCCCCACTCCGTTCGAGGGCGTAGGGCTTTCCAATATCGTGCAGGAGGACGGCAAGCTTCACCAACGGATCACGGATAAACCAGTCGGCGACCCGCACCGCCGCGATCGTGTGCACGAAGACATCTCCCTCGGGGTGATACTCCTCCGGCTGCGGAACACCCTTCGTTGCCACCACCTCGGGAAGGATGAACCGCAAAAGGCCGTAGGCATCGAGGAGTAAGAGGCCGTGCGCCCCCTGATCGGTCTGCAGGATGCGCAAGATCTCATCTCGGACCCGCTCCCAGGAGATGGAGGAGATCCTCTCCGCGTTCTCTTCTATCGCCCGGGCCGTCTCAGGATCGATCGTCCCGTGGATTTGGCACGCGAAGCGGACCGTCCGCAGCATCCGCAAGTAGTCCTCTGCAAAGCGGACCCTAGGGTCGCCAATCGCACGAATCCTCTTGGAATTCAGGTCCTCGATACCGCCGACGAGATCGATCACCTCCCCGTCGGCCGTGGCAGCAAGACCGTTGATCGTCAGGTCACGCCGTCGGAGATCCTCCTCGAGGTCACGGACCAACTCGACCTTCCCCGGCCAGCGGCCGTCGTACTCCTCCTCTACGCGGAAAGTCGCCACCTCGTACTCGTGCTCGTCCGGCGCAACGATAACCAACACCCCAAACTCCTCCCCCACTCCCACGACCGGACGATCGCGGAAGAGACGCCTTATCTCATTGGGGAGGGCCGAAGTCGCGATATCGACATCCTGCGGGGAGAACATAAGAGACGGATTGAGGAACGAGCGCACCCCATCGCGCACGACGCCACCTATAAGGACCGCCTCGTACCCGGCAGCGTTCAATCGATCGAGGATCACCCGCACGTACGGGTGAAGCGAGAAGAGCGCGTTAGTATCGATCCGGTAGGTCGTGTTCATGACAAGCCCGACTATACCGGGCAGGAACAATTGAACGCAAGGAGCATGCGCTCAACGGGTAAACTGCTCTTTGTCGTTTCTAGTGGGTAACTAAAGAGAAAGGTGAAGCGCCAAGACTCTCGCAGAGGTACAAAGCTGTGTAATGGACTCATTTCACCACGAAGGACACGAAGAGCACTTGGGGGGTGTAGTAGCCGGTCCTGTTTACTACATCCCCCGAGGGGTCAAAGGCACTGCTCATAGGTCGACTCCAATAATCCCGGGTCCAGTTCCCGGTGCACCTCAATCGCATACCCAATTACGTGATGCGACAGCTCATCGAATTCCATTCTTCGTGTCCTTCGTGCTCTTCGTGGTGAATTCTCCTTGGCATCCGTCCCGTGCGAACCGAAATTAGAAGTCACTACCCACTCGAAACGACAAGGAACCTCTTTATCTTCTTCTTGCCGATCTCCTCTTCCTCAGCCGCTCTTCCGCCTCCTTCAACTTGAGATTCCCTGTGGTCTTGCCACAGGGTTTCCTTATACCCCTCTCCTTAATAGGAGAGGGTCGGGGTGAGGTGAAATAATGAAATCCCGGTTTTGACCTTCAGGTCAAAATGAAATTGGCGGAAGACCCCGTAGTCTTGCTACGGGGATAGTCAATTTCAAGGGATTTCTTTATTAGCTTGATCGCCATGATTGCGGCGGTCCCTACTGGCTTCGGCTGGTGATCTCGATCAGGTGATATCCGAACTGCGTTGCAATGGGACCATGGACTTCACCAACCGTCTCATTAAACACGACACGGTCAAACTCTGGGACCATCTGCCCTGGAGAGAACTCACCCAGGTCGCCTCCTGATTGTCCCGAGGGACACTTGGAATGCTCCGCTGCCAGCTGAGCGAAATCAGCGCCATTCTCAATCTGCGTCTTCAGTTCCTCGCACTTAGTTTCAGAATCCACCAAGATATGCCGCGCTGTTGCCTTTCTCAATTGCTGCCTCCACTTCCTTACGTATGTGATTGTTGGACCAGCGTGTCTTTGCCAGTGTCCATTGAATAAGCTGTCATTATTACCCGTCTGTCGGATAATATAACCCGGAACGCCTACTTCCGCCAGATCGGCGCCAGAAACCCTCAAAACATAGTGTACCCCTTTGAAACCATGCGCCGAATGAGCTAGTATCCTTGTGCAACCCAATAGTGGTTAAAAGGCACTGTTATGGCCGTAGGATCCTAGGTGGACATCACGGTTTGAGACGGTGGCCGTTGGCTTTCACCGTATTGTCAAACGCACAGAGGCACGTATGAGCGAATACGACAAGTACCCGCGCGGGTCTGAATGGAATAAGTGGGACTTGCACGTGCATTCACCGGCATCTTATCATTGGAACGGCGGGAAAAGACTGTTCGAAATGTCACCAAACGAGAAAGCGACTGCGCTGCAATCAATGTACAACGCAATCGTCAGATCTGAACCGGTAGCCTTTGCAATTATGGATTATTGGACCTTCGATGGGTATCTGGAGTTTCGCCGATATATGTCTGACAATGGACTTGCCTTGGAGAAAGCCGTCTTTCCCGGTATGGAAGTGCGTATTGAGGCACCTGTTAACTACAGGCTGAATCTGCAGGCTGTCCTGTCGGACAGCCTTTCTGACCAACAGCTACAGGATTTCAAATCCCAATTACTCATCCACGCCATCAATAGGAAGCTGTCCAACGAAGCGCTTGCATGTTTTGCCAGGACGCTGGACGCGAGCAAGGCAAGGATTCACGGCTATGACTCGCCGGAAAGTCTCAACAGCATCCAACTCCTGAAGCTGGGTTCCATGACTGCCGAGATTACAAAGGAATCGCTAGAGGAAGCTATGAAGACGGTGCCTCGTACCATGGCGTTCGTCATAATGCCCTGGGATACTTCGAACGGCATTAAGAAATTGGACTGGCAGAAACACCCTCACGCAGACAACTACTTCATGCAGATGGCTCACATCTTTGAGTCGCGAGACCACGATATGGTGGACCTGTTCACCGGAGTCAAAACAGATGCAAATCGCAAGATCTTCGTGAATTTCCAGAAGACCATTGGCGGCAAGCCCAAGCCTGTGATCTGTGGTAGTGACGCCCATAAATTCGCCGATTACGGCGCGTTCCCGGGACAAAAGTGTACGTGGATTAAGGCTAATCCGACTTTCGAAGGTCTAAAGCAAATCGTCTTCGAACCATTGGACCGCGTCCGGATCCAGCAAGAAAACCCGGCAAAGAAATTGCACTATTTGATTCTGGACAAAGTGGCTTTTTTGGATTCAACGGGCATGTCACATTTTGGCAAGACCCACATACATCTTAATGCCGACCTCAACGTGATAATCGGTGGGAAATCCTCCGGAAAATCCTTGCTTCTCTATCACATAGCCAAGACCGTTGATCCCGAACAAGTCGAGGAGAAAATGAGTACGCTTGGCGAAACTGGTTACGATTTCGAACAGGATCCGGATTTCGACTTTGAGGTGGTCTGGGGTGACGGCATGCGGATGCAACTCAAAGAAGACCGAGAAAGCAAGAATCGGCGCATCACCTATATCCCGCAAATGTACATCAATCATCTAGCCGAGGAGAAAGGGGAGCAACACCTTAAAGATCTTATAGAGAGTCTCTTGGAGCAGAATGATGAGTATCGGCAATTCTTGGGAGAAATGCGCGTGCGCATCGGGGAGAAGAACGCGGAGGCCTCCCAGTCTATCAACGACCTGTTCCTCCTGCGCGGTGCACACACGCAATTGGTGAAAGAGATCAAGGACATCGGAGAGCCGAAAGCGATCGCGGAACAGATCAAGGTTACGCAAGAGAAAATCGATAAGCTACGGCGGTCGTCCGGGTTTACGAAGGAAGAGAATGACACCTACGAGGCGTTGACAAGAATGAGATATTTCCACCAGCGGAAATCAGAGCGCTATAGAGGTGTTCTTGAAGCGTTAAATGCGTTTGCAGCAGATGCCACTGACGCCTTCCTTTCTTCTGCTATGATCCAGCTGCGCCAGGCCACGAACCAAGTCGTTCAGTACCAGAGTGGAGACGAGCTCATACATAGGCTCCTACGAGGCCTGGCACAACGGAAGGAGGTACTATTAACGCGCTTTGGCCAAGAATACGCTCGACCAGACGCACAGCTTCGCGCTTCCGTGGAACAGAAAGTCGCCAAGCACACGGAAGCTATGGGCGCTGCCAAACGACAGCTGGAGCCCTACTTGGCGAAGGTGAAGAACCAGAAATTCCTCAAGGAACTGCAGATTGTTCTGGAGAAGGAGCGCGGGAAGCTTACCAAAATAGAGGAGAGAAAGAAGAAACTAGCGGAGATCGTTGACAAGGGGAAAGCAGCCAGGGAAAGGTTGTTGGATGCCTACACCGAACTCCAAGCAGCCTACGAGTCGATTTCCGCTAAGTTGGCTGAGCCACCTTTCAACAAGGTTGGCGTGGATCTGCAACTCGAAGCAAGGGTTATGTTTGACAGCGACCGATTTGCCGAGGCCTTCTCATCCATGTTCGACCGCCGATCGAACTTCACGACTGTCTTTGGTCCGTTCTTCGTAAACAACCAGTACGTTTATGACTCGGACATGCATAACGCAAATGTTAGGACCATCTTTGACGCCATCTCAAAGGGAAAACGACCCGATCTCAGGTTCCGCGGCCAGTACACCTCTAGGGACGCGGCCTTCAAACTGTTCGACGACTATCTCGGCCTGAAGTACACGCTTACGCAGAGGGGTGATAACATACTCAGGATGTCTCCAGGCAAGAGAGGATTGGTGTTGTTGGAACTCATACTCCATCTCAGCAACGCAGAGGATCCGATTTTGATCGATCAGCCAGAGGATAATTTGGACAACCGAACGATCTACAACGAGCTCAACCAGTTCGTAAAGGATAAGAAGATGCAGCGTCAGATCATCTTCGTGACGCACAATGCAAATCTGGTAGTGGCCACGGACGCCGAAAACGTGCTCGTGGCAAACCAATCTGGACAAGATCAAGGCAAAGACAATCGAGAATTCACCTTCGAGTATGTATCAGGCGGTCTCGAATGTACTTTTCGTGACCCCAATGCGAGTGGGATCCTATACCAAATGGGTGCGCAGGAGCACGTCTGTGACATACTGGAAGGGGGAAGGGACGCGTTCGAGAAGCGGGAGAAGAAGTACGGTTTCCTCAAGTAGTATGAATTGGCTTATGGTGCGAGTGAACTGTCCGGAAAAGGTCGGGCCATAACAAGCGGCTGCACAGCGACGCGGTCACCCGCGCGAGTGAGCCGTGCTGTTATGTTTTCAATCCAGCTCCCCGAATGTACAGGCAGAAATGATGAGCAAAGGACAATTGAATGGCGAGACTGACTGAGCAGGAACAGCAGGAGATTATTCGCTATATCGAAGCAGACAAACCCCTGCCGGATAAATACCGCTTTCTGCTGTTCGCGGAGAAGCGCGAGGTGGAACTGGTCTGGAATGGCAAGACCAGCGAGGTATGCAATATCGTTCTCCCGTTCCAAGTGATCGAGCAGGTGGACGAACCGCGGGCAGAAAAGCCGGAAGACACCCAAGCCCAGTTTTCCCTTTTTGACGAGCGCGGCCGCCAGCTCAAAGGCTGGACGAATAAACTCATTTGGGGCGACAACAAGCTCATTCTCTCGTCACTGAAGAACGGACCTCTGCGAGAGGAGATCGAGGCCCAGGGCGGATTGAAACTGATCTACATCGATCCCCCCTTCGACGTGGGCGCAGATTTCTCGATGGACATCGAGATCCCGTCCTCCGACGGGACCTCTGGCACCTTCACCAAGAAGCCCAACATCCTCGAAGAAATCGCCTACCGCGATACCTGGGGCAAGGGCGCGGATTCGTTCATCGCCATGCTGTACGAGCGGCTTGTCCTCATGCGTGATTTGCTCGCAGACGGGGGCAGCATCTTTTTGCATATTGGCCCGAACGTTAGTCATTACGTGAATACAGTCCTTGACGAAGTTTTCGGACGACAGCGATACATCACAGAAATTATATGGAAACGAACGACTGCGCACTTCACTGCAAAACGCTTCGCTTTTATTCATGATGCGATTTACCAGTACGCAAAGTCGGACACCTTTTTGTTCAACAAGGTGTCCGCCGAACACCCGGAAGAATACGAGAGCGTCAAGTACAAGTATGAAGACGAGAAAGGGCGTTACCGACTCAGCGACCCATCCGGACAAGGCCAGGGACCGGCGCGTCATTTTCATGGACAATTGATTGATCCGCCGGCGGGAAGACATTGGCCATCGCAAGAATACATCGACGCCAATCTCGATCTGTACGTTCTCGGTGAAGATGGTATGCCTCAAAAGAAATCATATTTGGAAGGTGCGACAGTCGGTTCTGTTTGGACAGACATCTCGCCGGTGAACTCTCAGGCAGCCGAACGGCTCGGCTACGACACTCAGAAGCCGGAGACGCTTATCGAGAGAATTATTCAGTCATCTTCCAACGAAGGCGACTTGGTAGCCGACTTCTTTTGTGGTTCCGGCACCACGGCCGCCGTGGCCGAAAAACTTGGCCGCAAATGGATTGTCAGCGACCTGGGCAAGTTCGCCATCCACACCACGCGTAAGCGCATGATCGGCGTACAGCGGGCGCTCAAAGCTGAGGGCAAGGACTACCGCGCGTTTGAGATCCTCAACATGGGCAGGTACGAGCGGGAGCACTACATTGGCGTTAACCCAAACCTGCGCGAGGAAGAACAGCGCGAGCAGTTGGAAGAGAAAGAGGCCGCGTTCCTCGACCTGATTCTGCGTGCTTACCGGGCGGAAAAGGTGGAGAATTTTGCCTGTTTCAACGGCAAGAAGGCAGGGCGATTGGTCGTCGTCGGTCCGGTCAACCTGCCGGTGACTCGGCTGTTCGTGGAAGAAATCATTCTGGAATGCCGGAAGAACCACATTACAAAAGTGGACATCCTGGGCTTTGAATTCGAGATGGGCCTCTTCCCGAACGTGCTCGACGAGGCACGCGCCAAGGGGATCGACATCGCGCCGAAGTACATCCCGGCCGAGGTGTTCGATAAGCGAGCAGTGGAGAAGAACCAGGTGGTTTTCCATGATGTGGCAGCCGTCGAGATCAAACCGCATCTGAAGAAAAACAGCGTAGCTGTTGAATTGACAGACTTCTCGGTGTTCTATTCACAAGACTCGATCGCCAACGCCGAAGCCACCATCAAGAATAAGCGCAGCCGCATAGTGGTGGAAAAAGGACAGATCGTGAAGGTGAGCAAGGATAAAAACGGCATCGTCAACCGTGAGGTGCTCACGAAAAACTGGACGGACTGGATCGACTACTGGGCAGTGGATTTCGACTTCGAGAGCAAGCGCGAGATCATCCAGGTGAAGAACGAAGACAATGGGGAGTGGGAAGAACGCTGGACTGGGGACTACATCTTCGAGAACGAGTGGCAATCCTTCCGGACAAAAAAAGACCGCTCCCTGGAACTGAAGAGCGTCTTTCACGAATGCACACCAGGACGTCGCAAGATAGCAGTCAAGGTAGTGGATATCTTCGGTACCGACACGATGACCATTGTGGAGGTGAACGTGTGAGCGGACCGGCCTGCACCATAATAGCGGGACCGAACGGGGCGGGAAAAACCACCTTCGCGCTGGCCTTTATGCGAGAAATAGGCTGCCGGAACTTCGTCAATGCTGATCTGATTGCCGCGGGGCTCTCGCCGCTTTCGCCAGAAAGAGAGTGGATTGCGGCTAGCCGCCTCTTCCTGAAAGAGATTAAGCGCTATATCCACCGGCGGGAAGACTTCGCTTTTGAAACCACGCTGGCCGGCAAAACCTACTTGAAGCTGATTCGACAGCTCCTGGCCGATGGCTGGCGGGTCGATCTCTACTACCTCTGGCTGCCTAGTATCGAGATGTCCATCGAGCGGGTTGCAGAACGAGTCGAGCACGGAGGTCATGACATTCCGCGCGAGTCCATTATCCGGCGCTATCCGCGAAGCATCGCCAACCTGCTCGAACACTATGCGCTACTGTGCAGTTCAACCATTTGCATGGATAACTCTGGACCTGAACCAGAAGTAATATTCGTGCAGGATACGCATGGCCGTTTGGTGGAAAACCAGGAGCTTTATAACTCTTTTTTAATTGGAGCGAATCATGACTAAAACTCAAAAGCAGTCACAACGGGCCCAAAAGACGCTGCGCCGGGCGGTTTCCGACGCTTTGGAAAGAAAGGGGCGCTTGGGGCAATACGCGGTGATCTGCCGGAACGGCAAGCCGGTGCGTATACAGCCTGAACAGATGCCCGGGCAAGGAAACAGGTAGCCATGGCGCTACACGAAAACTTTCCCGATTCGCCGCATGCTATCCTCGATCCGGACATTCGCTGGTTCCCTGCCGATGAAGCCTTGCGCGAAACGAGCATGGAAAAGCTCATGCCGCCCCTGGTATCGCAACTGCGCAAGAAAGTAAAGGAGTTTCGAGACAGCGGCTACGTCGGCGCGGCCGACACCAGCAAGAGCCTGCTGAACTGGTGGTTCAATACTCCGCACATCCTGCAGCAGACCGACGGCACCATGACTCAGTTTCAGTATTATTTCGCCCAGCGCGAAGCATTGGAAACCGTCGTTTACCTGTACGACGTTGTAGGCGTTCAGGACAAGTACGATATGATGCGCTTCGACGTAACCGGCCTGGTATCGGCAAGTATGTTCGACGAGACATGGCGGCGCTTTGTAATCAAGATGGCTACCGGAAGCGGAAAGACCAAGGTGCTTAGCCTTGCGCTGGCGTGGAGTTTCTTCCACAAATCCTACGAGCCCGACTCCCAACTGGCACGCAACTTTCTGGTCATCACGCCGAACATCATCGTGCTCGACCGCGTCTATCGAGACTTTCAAGGATTGCGCATCTTCTTCGACGATCCGGTGCTTCCGGATAATGGGTTTGACGGCCGCAACTGGCGCGATGATTTTCAACTCACCCTGCACAAGCAAGACGAGGTCACCATCACCCGGCCCACCGGCAATATCTTCCTGACCAATATCCACCGCGTCTATGCCGGCAACGATATCCCCCCTTCACCGGATGATGAAAACACCATGGACTACTTCCTGGGCAAGCGACCTACCGGGGCGACCACGGATTCCAAGGTGGATTTGGGTATGATCGTACGCGATATCGACGAGCTGATGGTCCTGAATGACGAGGCGCACCACATCCACGATCCGCGCATGGCCTGGTTTAAATCCATCGAAGACATCCACAACCGCCTCAAACAGAAAGAAACCGCCCTCTCTCTCCAGATCGATGTAACCGCCACGCCAAAACACAACAACGGGGCCATCTTTGTGCAGACGATCGCTGATTACCCGTTGGTAGAAGCGATATCGCAAAATGTGGTCAAACACCCTGTTCTACCGGATGCTGCCAGCCGCGCAAAACTGAACGAGCGCCAGAGCGCTAAGTACACCGAGAAATACGCCGACTACATCGATCTCGGAGTCATTGAGTGGCGCAAGGCATACGCCGAACACGAAAAGATGGGCGAGAAAGCCATCCTGTTCGTAATGACCGACGACACACGCAACTGCGACGATGTGGCCGAGTATCTGAGGGGCACCTACCCAGAATTTGCCGATAAGGACTCTGTCCTGGTTATCCATACAAAGAACAACGGCGAGATCTCCGAGGCGCAGTCAGGCAAAGCCAAAGACGTATTGGAATCCTTACGTAAAGAGGCCAATGAGATTGACGCCCCCGACAACCCCTATAAGGCAATCATCTCCGTGATGATGCTCAAGGAAGGGTGGGACGTACGCAACGTTACCACCATAGTGGGACTACGCGCTTACTCGGCCAAGAGCAACATTCTCCCGGAACAAACATTGGGCCGTGGACTTCGCAAGATGTACCCCGACGGTACAGAGGAGTACGTTAGCGTAGTCGGCACGAACGCCTTCATGGACTTCGTCGAATCTATCCAGGCTGAAGGTGTGGTCCTGGAACGTAAGGCGATGGGCGAGGGGACTGCGCCCAAAACGCCGCTGGTGGTGGAAATTGACAGAGAGAACGAGAAGAAAGACATCGATGCGCTGGACATTGAAATCCCTATCCTGACGCCCCGCGTCTACCGGGAATACAAGAACCTCAACGGCCTGGACGTAGCCGCCCTGGGTCATCAACGCGTGGCCTACCTGCGGTTCAGCGAGGAAGAGCAACGGGAGATCGTCTTCAAGGACATCACCACCGGCGAGGTCACCCATACCACGATCCTCGACACGGCTGGTGTAGCCGATTACCACAGTGTGATCGGCTACTTTGCACAAACCATCATGAAGGATCTGCGCCTGGTCAGCGGCTACGACGTTCTCTATGGCAAAGTCAAGGCATTCGTACGGGACGAGCTGTTTGACCGGCCGGTAGACCTCGAAAGCCTCAACACCCTGCGCAACCTGTCCGAACTGCCCGCAACAAAGGTGCTGATCGAGTCCTTCAAGAAGGCAATCAACGCCCTCACCGTGCAAGATAAGGGCAATGCCGAAATTCGCGACACCATCAAGCTTCGCCAGACGCGCCCCTTTGTAGCCAAAGACCAGGGCTACCTGGTCCCAAAGAAAAGCGTCTTCAACCGAATCATTGGTGACAGCCAACTGGAACTCCGCTTCGCCGGGTTCCTCGAGGATTGTGCAGACGTACTGTCATACGCAAAGAACTATCTGGCCGTGCATTTCAAGCTCGATTATGTAAACGCCAATGGCGACATTTCCAACTACTATCCCGACTTCCTGGTGAAGCTGACGAACACGCGGATTATTATTGTCGAGACCAAGGGGCGGGAGGACCTCGACGTGCCTTTGAAAATGGCCCGGTTACGGCAATGGTGCGAAGACATCAACGGGGTGCAGTCGGATGTGACATATGATTTCGTGTACGTGGACGAGGAAAGCTTCAAGAAATATGAACCGAGGTCGTTTGCGGATTTGCTGGCCAGCTTTCGAGAACACAAAGAGGAAACATAACAAGGCGCCCCACCGGACGGCAATTCTGCTACGCTCCATTGCCACCCGTGAAGGCAGTCGTTAGCCACCCAAACAATCCATGTAGCATGGCCCTCATGCGAATGAATACAGGAGGTCAACTATGGTATTTGCATCCGTCTTTGCCATCATAGTGGGTCTAGGGATGATCATCCAGTGGACGATGTCGTACGTCTCGTCTCTAAGCAGATACCCGAACTAAACACAGAACCGATCAGGATCCAATTTCCACCTGCTGTGATTTCCCATGGATGTTGGAGAAGTCTGGCAGTCGGATCTCCAACAGAGATTTGTCATCTGGTCTTCAGATGGGCTGGCGGAGCTATCAGATGCTCGATCAATTTTGACAGGCTGACAAACCGGACTTCCACGTCTCTATACCGTCGAGCGTATTCCTGATCAAGATTTGTTACTACAACCCAATTGTACCCTTCAGGATACTGTCGCCGGAAAGCCAGTAGATTCTTCGGTTCAAACTCATCCGCGGTCCATTTGCATTCGATCGTGTCCGGCTGTTGCCCACGTCGGACGTAGACAAAGTCCACTTCGTGTCCTCGTTTATCGCGCCAGTACTTGATTTCCCGCGTTTGGAGATTCGCCTGCATCTCGTTAAGGACGAGGTGCTCCCACAGTGTTCCAAGATCCTCTTCGCGCAACTCATACCACCCGCGAAGGTAACAGACGAAACCAGTGTCGAAGCCAAACACCTTCGGGGCGGCGACGATCTCCGTGGGGCGATGCGTGCTGAATGGGCGGACCACGTGCGCAACGAACGTGGCCTCAAGCACCTTGAGGTAGTTGCTGATGGTGGTACGGCTTACTTCACAAGGAGCAGAAAAGCGGGTCGCCTCGAAGATGCCACCGCTCTGCGCAACCAACAACTCAACAAACTTCTGGAAAGAGGCGCGTCGTTCCAAACGGAACAGCTCCTGAATGTCCTTCGCCCAATAGGCGTCCATCCATTCCTGAAAGTCCCGCTCCGGTAGGCTCTCGGCCAAAAAGAACGGCGGCAGCCCTCCGCGCAGGAGACGATGGCGAAGGTCCTGGCGTTCAAAAGCTGCAAGATCGGCCAATACCATCGGCGTAAGCCACAAGTTGCGTTTGCGCCCAGCCAAGGTATCTCGGAATTTCGCTGAAACCCCCAACGTTGAAGAGCCTGTAGCGAGAATACGAATATCGGGGAAGTGATCCGCGGCAATCTTGAGAAGCTCCGATGGATTCATGAGTCGCTGTATCTCATCGAGCACCACACGCTTGCCGTGCGATTCGCGTAAGAAAGCTTCCGGATCTTCGAAGACGCGGCGCACTCGCGGGAGCTCGCAGTCATAGTATTCCACATCCGACAACGAGCGACTCAACACCGTCTTCCCCACTCGCCGTACGCCAGCGAGCCAGACGATGCTCCGCTCTTGCCAAGCTTGCTCGATCTTCTTGATCCAGAACTCTCGCGGGAACATATAACAGCACTTTAGCATATAGTGCTACTATTTGCAAGCATCAGAGTTGTCTCATGCTCATCTCGCACGAGAAACACCACCTCGGTTCATGCTCATCTTGCGTGAGACAACTCTAGGGGTTGACTCTCGCCGGTCGGCTTGGTATGGTTATCTCGGATAGAATCTTTTATACCACCGGGAGGGAATATGACAGTAAAGAAGACGAAGAAGAGCAGATGGATAGTTTTCTCCCTCGTTTTGACGACCGTAGTGTTCGCCCTTGCGGGGTGTTTCTACATCGGAAACCTCTCGCCACAAGCGAGCTTCACCGCCACCCAATCGAACGGAACGACTCCTCTTGCCGTCGATTTCGACGCCTCGGCTTCCTCCGATGCGGATGGGCTGATTACCTCTTACCTATGGGACTTTGGTGATACACAGACCGGTTCCGGGGTTCTCGTCAGCCACACGTTCACCGTACAGAGCGAATCCGAGGTGTTCACCGTCATCCTGACGATCACCGACGATGACGGGGCCTCCGATCAGGCAACAGGAAACATCTCCGTTAACCCATCATAGGGTGTAGTCACCCATCTCATGTAAGGCAAAGTTCCTCTCCGGAAGAAAGAAAGGGATCTTCGTGGCTCTTAACTTATGGTCCCTCGCTGTTTCGAGTGCGTACGGGGTCGGGTCTTGCAATACAACACCGATTTCTGCTAGAAACTCCTGAGGATCCCGCAGGATAACACGTCCAAAAAAACCGTAATGTCGCCCTGTATACAAAACGTAGACGCTCATCTACAATACGTAGACAGTGATAGCGATGCTGAGAGTGTTGCTCGGTTCTAAGGCGCGTCTTGATCCCAGATCTGCCAAAATGCCGCTGTATCCGAGCAGGTATGAGAAAAGGAGAAAGCATGTGCCGGATGATCGCTGCTCCGTTCGGCGTCAAAGGTGAAACACTTATTGAGCCGTTTGTGCGCATGGCCCAAGGAGAGAATGCGCTACATGAGCACAACCAGAGCTTAGGCGAGTTCCGCCACGGCGATGGGTGGGGCGTTGTTTATGCAGAGGGGGGAATGTATCACTCCTACCGTAGCCTAAAACCCTGCTGGGACGATCCAACACTAGAACAATTAAGGGATCGCACGGTTCTCCTCCTCCATGCACGATGCGCCTCGCGCGGAAATGTGACGCTCGAAAACGTTCACCCGTTTCAGCACACGCACAACGCACGGACCTGGTACTTCTGTCACAACGGGACGATCAAAGACCACATGGAACGGTTTCCTGAAATGGAAGGGGATACCGACTCCGAACGGTATTTCCACCTATTGCTTAACCACCTCGACGAAAGCCACCCAGTCGCGAGCATAGATAGGGCTCTTTCATCGC
>Ga0315549_1003325_pt1 | contig 14430 bp, 16 predicted proteins | sample SalMarSW160200MG_FD_203101 | JGI IMG/M metagenome (GOLD analysis project Ga0315549, IMG submission 203101) | Salt marsh sediment microbial communities from the Plum Island Ecosystem LTER, Massachusetts, United States - Salt Marsh Sediment SW1601-200 ... | reverse complement strand
GATTCGCATCTACAGCAGTTTGCTGATATCTGTCAGGCAAATGTCCAGGCCGGGCGAAGGTTAGACTTTATCAGTCAGGAGATGCTCAGAGAAGCCAATACCATAGCCAGCAAGGCCTATGATGCCAAGATTATCCGCTGTGTCCTTGATATAAAATGTCATGTTGACCGGATTAAGGAGCAGGTTCAGAATGTAGAGTGAAAAATAGTACTGAATTTTTGGTGTTTAGTTTTGGGTTAATTCAAAACTGAGTGTATAAGAGCGAAAATAAAAAAACCAGGGTAGTAATAGTTAGCGGCCCATCCGGTGTTGGAAAGAGCACCATTTGTAAAGAAATAATTAAGCCGCTAAAAAATGTTTTTCTTAGCATCTCCGTTACTACCCGACCGAAGAGCGAAGCTGAAGTTGACGGTCGGGATTATTGGTTTATAACGGAAGAAGAATTTCAGCAGCGTATCAACAATGGCCTGCTGCTGGAATATGCCGAGGTGTTCGGTCATCTGTATGGCACCCCCAAAGACAAGATAGAAGAGGCGCTGCAGGCAGGTAAAACCGTTATTTTGGAAATCGATGTCCAGGGCGCGAAGCAGGCAAAGGTAATATATCCGGATGCAGTAATGATTTTTATTTTACCGCCGACTCAGAAAGAGTTAGCAGAGCGTATAAATGGCAGAGCAAGAGATAGCTCCGAAGCTGCTGAAGAAAGACTCGGAGGGGCGGGTACTGAAATCGCTGCTGCCTGGCAATATTATGATAACATGGTCATAAATGATAATTTGCAGCAGGCCGTAAAGGAATGTGTACAGATTATCAAAAGTGTAAAGCGTAAAAAAGTTAAGAAATAAAAAAGAGAAAGACAGGATTTTTAACTAAGTGAGATATAAGAGATGATAGATGAGCTAAAGAGCGAAAAAATAATTAATAAAGTTGGCGGCAAATTTAAATTAACTGCACTGGTTCAAAAACGGCTAAACGAGTTATTGCAGGGCGCTCGGCCGCTGATTGAGGATACTGAGGGCAAAAATTTGCTTGAAATTGTTGTTCAGGAGATTCTGCAAGACAAGATTGCTGCCGACGACCAAATCGGCCGGACGGCCAAGGAAGACGAATAGTTGAGCCCCCGTGTTTTTTGCGAAAGCAGGAGCAGCGGGTGTGTAAGTTACGAAATGCTTAAAGGTATAAATATTTTGCTGGGTGTCAGTGGTGGGGTTGCTGCGTATAAAGCAGTTGACCTGGCAAGTAAGCTGACCGCTGCCGAAGCCGGAGTAAATACGGTAATGACAGCCGCTGCCTGTGAGCTTGTTGGCCCAAAAAGCTTCGAGGCGGTAACCTGTTCAGCCGTTTTTACCGGTTTGTGGGCAACGACCGAAGAGTATAGAATCGGCCATATAGCTCTGGTTGACTGGGCTGATATAGTTGTCGTAGCGCCTGTGACGGCCAATATCATTGGCAAAATTGCAAACGGAATTTGTGATGATTTGCTAAGCACCACTCTTTGCGCCTCAACGAATCTGATTAAATCGGGCATGGCACTTTTAGCACCTGCGATGAACAATAATATGTGGGCGAATAAAGCTGTGCAGCGCAACGTCAAGACGATAAAACAAATGGGCTTTAAATTAATAGGCCCTGTTAAGGGCCGGCTTGCCTGCGGTGCCGAAGCTATCGGCAGAATGGCTGAGCCGCAGGATATTATCAAAGCAATCGAACAAATCGCTTCAAAAATTAAAAAGTGAAGATTTGCCACTGAGACACGAAGGCGCAAAGAAATTAAAAAAAATTCCTTCTTGCGCAGGAATGATACATTAAAACCTTTGTGTCTTGGCGCCTTTGTGGCTGAAAATTAATGCGAATACTAATCACAGCAGGCGGAACTCGCGAATACATTGACCCTGTCCGCTTTATCTCCAACGCAAGCAGCGGCAGGATGGGCTATGCCCTTGCCCGCGCAGCTCTTAAAGCCGGCCACAAGGTAACACTCATCAGCGCATCTGATTTACAGCCACCTGTAGGAATGGACTTTGTGGGTGTCGAAAGTGCACAGGATATGTTTAGTGCCGTTAAGAAGTTTTTCCCAAAGTGCGGTTGTTTGATTATGGCTGCTGCAGTAGCAGATTACACACCTTCCCGACCGGCTAAAACCAAAATTGAAAAGGCCGGCAAATCCCTGACCATCAAATTAAAACCGACACCTGATATTCTAAAATGGGCGGGTAAGCGCAAAAAGAAAAATCAAATCGTTTGTGGTTTTGCACTGGAAGACAAAAACCTTCGGCAAAATGCTGAGCGGAAGTTAAAAGAGAAGAACCTCGATATGATAATCGCCAATACGCCGGATGCAATCAGTTCTGATAAATCAACCGTTCAGATAAAAACGCCAGACGGCAAATGGCTAAAACTACCGAACGCAACCAAAACCACAATCGCCAGAAAAATTATTGATTTGCTTACTTGCTAATCTTTTATCCCGAGGTCGTTTTTGGTGAGGAGGGATTCAAATTTGTAGCCGCTGCCGGTGATGTTTTCTTCAGCCCCTTGTTTACGGTCTATACAAGCGACGATTTTTTTTACCTTTGCGCCGGCCTCGGTGATAACCTTTGCTGCTTCGAGGACCTGTCCGCCGGTGGTGGCGATATCCTCTACTAACAGAACCACATCGCCTTTATTTAAGACGCCCTCGACTAATTTGCCGGTGCCGTAGCCCTTTTTGCTGTTGCGGATGATTATCCAGTTTTTGCCGGTCTGCATTGCGGTAGCTGCTGCCAGGGCTACGCCCCCTAATTCGGCGCCGGCTATTAAGGTAACATCGTCAGATACGTGCTTGGCAAATTCCTCACCGAGTGCCTTGAGAATATCCGGGCAGGTCTCGAAAAGATATTTATCGAGATAGTATTTGCTTCGTTTTCCGCTGCGAAGCACAAAATCGCCTTCCAGATAAGCAGTTTCTTTGATACGCTTTATCAGTTCTTCTCTATTCATTCCTCGCCTCTAACCATTCATCGAGAATCGAGTATCCAGCATCGAGCAACAAGCTTATACGTCAAGGTCCACTTTTCGACTTAGCTCTTTTCGATATCTTCTGCGGGTTGGCTCGACGATACTTCTTATAAACTCATCGACCTGCTTTGGCGCCAGGCCGACGTAATGTTTTGGATTTAGGACTTTATCGAAATCGACTTTTCGAAAGGCAATGTCCGCTTTGAGCCGGCCAATCAGGTCATTGGGTTTACCGAATTTTTTGACCTGTGTAGCAGCCGCCTGTGAATGTAGCCGGATTCTCTCGTGCAGCTCCTGCCTGTTGCCGCCGGCCTTGACTGCTGCCATAAGAATATTTTCAGTAGCCATAAACGGCAACTCAGCAGTAACGTATGTCTCTATTACCTTTGGGTAAACAACAAGCCCGTCAAGGACGTTGTTCAGAATTTGTAAAATTCCATCAACAGCCAAAAACGCTTCCGGAATAACTATTCTCCTGTTTGCAGAATCATCCAGCGTCCTTTCGAGCCACTGCTCGGAAGCTGTCATCGGCGGGCTGGTAGCCAAGCTCAATACGAACCTGCTAAGTGCGGTAATTCTCTCGCATCGCATCGGATTTCTTTTGTATGCCATTGCCGATGAGCCGACCTGTGTCTTTTCGAACGGCTCTTCAATCTGCTTTAGATTAGCAAGCAGCCGTATGTCGTTGCACAGCTTGTGGGCCGACTGTGCGATTGATGCGAGGCAATTTACCACAAGGGTATCGATTTTCCTCTGGTATGTCTGGCCGGTGACGGCGCAGATATTATTGAAGCCGAACGCAGCAGCGACCATCTTATCGAGCTGCATGACCTTGGTTTTGTTGCCGTCGAAAAGCTCCAGAAATGATGCCTGCGTACCGGTAGTACCTTTGACACCTCTAAACGGCAGCGTTTCGAGCCGATGCTCGATTTCCTGCAGGTCCATCACAAACTCGTAGCACCACAGCGTTGCCCTTTTCCCGACTGTGATTAGCTGGGCTGGCTGATAGTGTGTATAACCCAGCGTCGCGAGGTCGCGATACTTCTTTGCAAATTTACCTAACGAGTGAATCACCGCCGCTAACTTTGCGGCTATGATATACAGGGCCTCTCGCATAATTATCAAATCTGCGTTATCACCGACATAGCAGCTTGTAGCTCCGAGGTGGATTATTGGCGCTGCTTTTGGTGCTGCATCACCGAATGTGCGAATATGGGCCATAACGTCGTGGCGAAGTTTCTTTTCGTATCGAGCCGCCTTTTTGAAATCAATATCGTCAAGATGCCTGGCCATCTGTTTTATCTGGCCTTGTGTAATATTCAGCCCGAGTTTCCTTTGTGCCTTTGCCAGCTCCAGCCACAGCCAGCGCCATGTACTGAATTTCGCTTGCGCGCCGAACAGTTCGGACATTTCTTTTGAGGCGTTTCTCTCAACAAGAGGACTTGAGTATAGAGTTTTGTTTTTTGACATTTTTTCAGTATCTTTCCTAATTTATCCCTTACCAAGTTTTGCCTGGTGTTCAGCTAATAGTTTCTCGATTTCTTCAATATCTTCTTTGCTTAATGTCCAGTCCGCTGCCGGTGCGGTCTCTTCGATTTGGCCGGGTCTTCGCGCACCGACAATGGCAGCGGTAACTTCAGGCCGGCGAAGGACCCACGCAATAGCCAATTGGGCCAAAGTTTTACCGTTGCGTTCCGCAATAGGTCGTAGTTTGTCAACAAGCTGCAGCGTCGCAGTGAAATGCGGCTCGTGGAATTCGGGACTTCTTCTTCGATGGTCATCCAAAGCAAGCCCTGACAACCTTTCCTGGCTGAATTTACCGGTAAGCAGGCCCCGTAGCATAGGGCTGTAAACAACAACGCCAATATTGTTCGCAGAACAGTAGCCGAGTATTTCATCTTCGGCCTCACGGCGGAGCATGCTGTATGGCGGCTGAAACGAAGCGACTGGAGCGATTTTCTGGATACGCTTTAGCTGCTCGACATTATAGTTCGATACTCCGATGTGTCTTACCTTGCCCTGGTCTTTCAGTTTCACCATTTCTTCCAAACCCTCTTCGATATCCTCCTCCGGCTCAGGCCAGTGCATCTGGTAAAGGTCGATTACCTCTACGCCGAGTCTTTTTAAACTTGCTTCACATTCTTTCCGGATGCTTTGGGCTTCCAGGCAGGAGACTTTTTCCTTTTTATCATTCCACAACAAGCTGCATTTCGTTGCGATAAATGGTTTAGATTTAGTTTGCCTTAGGGCTTTTCCAACAAGCTCTTCGGAGTGTCCCAGGCCGTAAATAGGGGCGGTATCTATCCAGTTGATGTCCAGCTCAAGGGCCTTTATTATAGCTGCTATTGCCTCATCGTCGTTCTGTGGTCCCCAGCCGAATTGCCACGGCCCGCCTACCGCCCACGTCCCGAGTCCGACGGTCGTTAGCTCCAAATCGGTATTGCCTAATTGTCGCCTCTGCATAGTTAGACTCCCATAAAATTGGACATTCGCACGACAGCATATCACGATACAACAAACCGCTCAGGAACACAAGGGCAAAAGCCGACGATTAGCAATCACAGGAGCCGATTATTTCCAATTGAGACTACGTAGGTTTTGTCGGGACTTGGGCCTCTCGCCGCCGGTGAAGTCTTTGGTGTAGTTGGGTTGCCCTGGCGAGATGGACTTTTTCCTGAGTAGTTTACATTTATATTTTTTCAGCCTTTTTGTCCGATAAAGCCGCCACTGCGACTGCTTGCGCTGGCAAGCGTGGGAGTAGCAAATTTAATGTAAAACGAATTTTGTTTATTGCCGAATTATATTATATATTTAATAAGGAGGATATTGCTTGAAATGGTCATGGGATTTCTCAAAGGGGCCGTGGCTAAACGTGGAACGAGTCCCGATAGTGCGGTTTTATCGCATATCTATGGGAGTATTGATATGAGTGAAGCGGCAATGCTGCAGGCAGCAGAACCGAGGCAAATTCTGCAAACTGCTATTGATAGAAAGGTACCAGCCATTATGACCTATTTGTCTAAGGGTAAATGGCACGTTGCAAAGGTATTGCTGACCGCACTTGGCTCCAACAGTTTGAATGTTGAAGGCACACACTCACCGAACATGCGGCACCCGATAAATATAAGGATACATCAGCCGGTCGGTTTATCATTCAAGTATGAATACGGAAAATTTGTTTTTGATACAACCGTGGTTGGTCTTGAGCCGTCTCTGGTCCCGACGTCCGGTGGAACAATAGTGCTTGCGCTGCCGGACCGGATTGAGGCGGTCCAGAGGAGAAGCTATTTCCGTGTTGAGGTACCGCAATCTTTGAAGGTGAATGTGTTGCTGTGGCACCGCAGTCCCAATGAAGCAGAAAGCGATATAAGAGATTCTAAATATGAAACGCGAAATTATTTCCAGGGCAGACTCGTTGATATTTCCGCTGGTGGTGCACAAGTCGTAATTCCATATCAATCAGAGGCGAACCCGGTTGCGGGTCGGGACTCGAGCAGTGTGGATTTGTCCGGATTTAAGAAGGGACAGTTTGTGGGGATGCGGTTTACGCCTATGCCTTATGAAAAGCCGCTGCTGTTCAATGCACAGATTAGAAACATTTTGCCCGCAGAAGATGATAAAAGTATCTACCTTGGACTGCAGATTGTCGGTTTGGAGGCAAGCCCCGAAGGCCGAAAGATTCTTTCACGGCTTGTCGGTGTTGTTGAAAGGTATTTTAAGATAAACCAATCCAGCGCCAAACAGCAGGATATGCAAAGAGTCGTAAGCGCTTTCTAATGACCTTGGAATTGCTGTAATAAAATCGAATTTTCATTTTCAGGAGCTTGTACTGGGCGGAGGATGAAGCTAGACGGCTGCAGTGGTCTTACCTTACTTCTGTTAGTTCATTCTGTTCGGACATTTCAAGACTCGCAGTATAGCTTCTTTTGCGGATTACTTTGTAATAGAACCATTTTACGAAGCTGCTTGTTGCGAAACCACAGAAAATCAAAACCATAGCTGTTTGTCTGTTCCAGATAATCAATCCGAGCAGCAGCAGCACCCTTATAAGATGTGCAAAGGGTTTTTTGCCCCTTATGTATTGATTTAGGATATGCGGATATCGAATCCTGCTGACCATCAATACCGACACTCCGAGAGATATAAACGGCAGGGCGTAAATAATTGTGTTTACTGTCGGCAGTGTTTCCTGATGGAATATTATTAAGCTGACTATTACTCCTGCGGCGGCAGGCGTTGGCAGGCCCATAAAGCTCATATGCGCAGATTCATCCTCCTCGTTTTCCACATTGAATCTTGCCAACCGAATCGCTGCACAGCATATATACGTCGCCGCTACAAGCCAGATAAAACGTTGCAGAAAGTTGCCGTCTGCAAAGCCTGCTAACTCTTCCAGAATTTTCAGCATCAAAAATGCCGGTGCCACACCAAAGCTGACGATATCGCAGAGACTATCGAGCTGGCCGCCGAAGCTGGAGGTGCTCTTTACTCTTCGTGCTACTCGGCCGTCGAGCATATCGGCTATCATTGCCAGCAGTATCATATACCCGGACATCGCGAAATAGGAAGATTGCCCCATGCCGCCGACATCTTCCCGTAGCAAGACAGAAGCGGAAGCGCCTTTACTGGCAAAAACAATAGCGGTGAATCCGCATATGCCGTTAAGAATTGTTATCAGTGAAGGCAGGATTGTGATGTACTTTAATCTCTGCTTCCGAACCCGACGCAGCAAGCTCTCTTTGGCAGCTTCGGTTTTTAGCTTGGGCATCTATTATACCTCCAAGTTTTTTGCCACGAAGGCACGAAGAATCAAGGTTTTTTCTTTATATATTTGGTTTCTTTGTGACTTTGTGTCTTAGTGGCTAAAGTTCCTGTTCGTATTTTACTAACGGTGTCAGTCCGGCTTTGACCTTATCGCCTATTTTTGCAAGACACTTCACATTTTGACTGGTAGGCACATACAGTTCTGCTCTTGAGCCGAATTTTATCATTCCGAACTTCTCGCCGCCAGTTAATTTTTGTCCTTCTGCTTTCTCACAAGTGATTCGTCTGGCAATCGCTCCACTGATTTGCCGCACGATAAGTTTGTCTTTAGGCTTGTCGGTCCTGACTAAGTATAGGTTATTAGACTCATTGACTCGTCCAGAACGTGGATTTGCGGCGTTTTTATATTTGCCTTTTTTGTAGGTAATTTTTTCAATTTTTACATTGCACGGCGAGCGATTTATATGAACATCGAAAATACTCATAAATATCCCGATTCGAAACGCATCAGCGCCGATAAAGTTATTTTCTTTTACAATTTCAATATCGGTTACTTTGCCGTCAGCCGGTGCCAATAGAAGATTTTCATCCGTAGGGCAGTTACGGTAAGGGTCGCGGAAAAATGCCAAAACCCAAATCAGAATAGCAGCCAGAACCAACTCTATTGACACAGTGGCCCAGGCAGGCAAAAAAGTAATACCCACCAGCAGACAGATAATCATTACCGCAGAAATGGCAACTGGAAAAACAGCTACCTGCGGCCAGCCATATTTAGTTAGTGGAATTTTCATTAGGTATATATGATAAATTTCGCCTCGCAGATAATCAAGAGAAAAGGCCGATGCTGTGGGAATCGGCCTTTCGGAGGAGGGTGATGATACATGCTTTCAATTTTTTTTGAGATACTTGTAATGACTGCTTCCTATATATATAGACGCTCAAAAGAAAGGAAGGTTACAAAGTTTTTGAAAAAAATAGCAATTTTCCCGCAAAAAGCCCAAAAAACTAAATAATATCGAGATAGTCATACCCCCATAAGCGACTTGACGGAAAATTTACCACAGGGAAAATAACGAGTTAAAAGACATCAAAATAACAGGTTATCTCTTGCGAAGTTAGGTAGTTGCGTATTATCTAATGCCTGTCAGGTAAAGCGTAAGACAAGTTTGTCCCCGAGAATAACCGCTGCAATCTCGGCAACAGTGACGGCAAGGTTATTTTTTTAACTTTTTTATGAGCACCATCATTTCGTTAATACGCCATTCGATGGATGATAGTATCCAGAATTTAAAGTGATTGATTCGATTTTGGCAGTGTATCAGATAGATGATTTTTACCGACAGAGTTACTGTTGCAACCTCAATCATCAAAAGGCGAAAATCGGAGCCGCCGAAAACAGAGACCACCACGGAGGCAGCGATGATAGTAATGAATATTGCATTAATCATTTTTGTGCTGAATTTCGGCACTCCCCCGATTTTGCCTATAATTGCCCTGACTCGCTCCTTTTCCTGCTGAAAGTGTTCCAGCTCACGCTTAAGGTCATTAATTTCATTCTCGAGATTTTCATAATTTTCTTTCATAAATACCCCTTTTTCAAAGAACAGCCGGGCCCATTTCTTTATATTTTACCCGACTTTTTTCGTATGGTTTTATCTTTGGATTAATAACAGAAGTTATTTTCAGATATGATAAACCATTTTTTTGCCGGACACAAATGGGTTCTGGTCAAATTTTTATTGACAAAAGAGCCGACATATGACAAACTGCCTCGGTTTAAGGCCGGAAACCGTGTCTGGGGGATAGTGGAATGAGTAAAACTTGTCCGCCATACGCACGGTGGACTTGTCCGGTTCGATGTCCCGCCTTGCGGCGGGAGACGCAGGGGCATGCGACAGTCAAAATGAGAAAAATGAATGTTAAAATTGATGAAAGGTTGGTCAGAATGGTTTGGAGATTTTTAACGACTCTTACAAGCAAGCTAACTAAACGTCAGAAATGGGATGGTGCCGCTGGGTGTCTGGAGCGCGGTTGGGTAATTGCAAACCATAAATTGGTTTCTTTCCATGCTGCTTTTATCTCTTCTGTCTTGAATCTTCCCGAGACCGTTGAAGGAAAGCTGGAAACTTTGAAGTTTATGTTTCTAAGCGGTGAAACCATAATCTCTGTCGTCATACTTTACCTGTCCTGGCACATCGGCATAGCATGGCACGAGCTCGGCCATTATATCACTGCCGGCAAACTGACCGCTCTCAACGAGGATTCACAGCAGATTTATGACAAAATGGCCAGCGGCGGAACTGCCGCTAAATTGGCTCATTACGCGAAGGCCTTTCTGACAATACCGTGGGGAAAATTTGAGGGCGTAAAAAAGGATGAGGGCAACTATGCTCCCGATGCGCCTTATAACCTCGCAGTGGCTGCGTCGGCGCCTATTTGGAGCGGTTATATGGCTGCAATATTCCTTCCCATTACAGCTGTCTGTCTGGCAGCAGGACTGCTGACCAAAAATGAGACGATAATATACATCAGCAGATTTTTTATGGCCCCGGGTTTTGTAGCGCTGTTGGACCGCTTCCTGGCTGACCGCGGCAAGGTCAAAGAATTTAGAACGAGAGAAAAAATGGCTGCAGAACAAGCTGCAAGAGCGGCCGAGGCCGTGTCCAAAGAGAGCTGGATGTTTAAGGTTAATAAGGTAAAGGAAAAAATGCTCACTACCAGGATGCAAATGGTCACTCTGAAAGACGGAACAAAGGTAAAAGCGCCCTGGCAGTTCAGAAACTGTGCTATGGGAGGTCGGCATACGGAAAAAGAGTATCCTGAGAGCAATATTAGTATGCAGGAGAGTATGTTTATGCCGCTTTCGGCAAAGACGTATGAGCAGGCACAGGAGATGACGGTCAAGCTTCAATACCGCTTGAAGGAGATTATTGAATCGGCCCCCGGAGCGAAGGTTATGGGCATCGGACTCGAAGGAGGCATAGCACCTTATATTGACAAAGAGCCGCAGGACAGGGTCCCTGAGCAGAGAATGTGGAGATTGATGAAACAGGCCATCCTCGATTGCGAATATGTCCCCGGTGAAGATGTGGCCATTGCGCTGGACCCGGCCGCTTCTGAGCTGGAAAATGCATACAGGCAGGAAACCGGACAAAAGGATTCGGTCGGTATGTACCGTTTCTGGCGGGACAAGAGCAAGGTTGATATGAGCCGTGATGAGGTGCTCGAACTTTACAAGCAGGCAATGGAGAACGACATTCCGGTACTCTCGATAGAAGATGGCTTTGGCGAAATAGACCACGCCGGATGGAAACTCCTGATGAAGGAGCTTGGCGACAAGATATTTATCATTGGAGACGACCTTGTTACAACAAAGGATGAGAATATCGAAAATTGCGCCAAGGGAGGCGAAATCAACGCCTCTCTCATAAAAGCAAACCAGATTGGAACTCTGTCTGAGACCGTGCTTGCCATGCTGACTTCGCTGGCTTATGGTGCGGAATTGGTAGTTTCTCACCGTTCCAAGTCTCCGAACGACCCGTTTGAAGCGGAGATTTCCACTGCAATGAACGCACTCGGGATGAAAGCCGGCGGCGGCGCCAATACCGAACGGCTGCAGAAATACGGCCGAGTAATGGAAATAATTGCATTGGCAAAGTCGGCACAGAGAGAGGTAACGGACAAGGAAAGAAAAGAGATAGAGGAAAATGTTAAAGAGCTGGTTCGGATACTGACCGGCAAAGAGGATGTATCGGTTATGCCGGACGCTTCTGAGCTCGACATCGCCGGCTTGCTGATGCGGATGCTGGCTATCGAAGGTGTCAGCGGAACCGAGGAGGCAACCAATGCCGGTATCCCTTCTGCTGCCGCGACATTATTCCTGGGAAGAACAGGGATTATTCGCTTTAAGGGTTCGACCCCGCTTGGTACATCAGCGGGAGTGGATGAAGCTATACATTACGTCGATAGCATTGTCCGGCCGAACGAGATTACGAAGAAATATCCTGACCTGTTCAATGATGCAGGCGATGGTACCTATCGGTTTAAGAAAACACTGGATTTTGCTGAGATTAAAGCCAAAAAAGATGATGAGCTTTTGGCTTTATGGAGGAAGACCAGGCGTTATGAAGGCATGGGTTGTATGGACGCAGTGAAGCACATTGAGACCGTGCTCGCAAAGGCCTTTACCGGCAGGAGACTTTCGCAGCTTGGTGGCCTGTTGGACGTGGACCGTCAGATGCTGTCTCTGGAGAGAGACCAGGCCGTGGCTATTGGCGTCCTTTCAGACAAGGCCTCGCCGCAGGAGCAAATAAGTGTGATGCAAAGAAAAGGCGTCCTGGGAATGAACGCCATTTTGTCCTTGTCACTGGCCCTGGGAAGGGCCATTGCCGCAAGCCAGGGCAAGGAGCTTTGGCAGCTTATTCGGGAAATGGCCGCTGAAACAATGGCCAAATTTATTGCCGCAAATGCCGCCGACGGACAAAAGAAGCAATTGGCTGGCCTGAAGACTATGGACTTCGACGAATTGAAAGTCCTGTTTACTAAAACCGCCGGACAGGCCATAAAGGAAAATAAAAAGATTTACGAATTGCTGCGAGAACAGCTGCCGGTTTATTCAGTCTAAGAAAAATTTGTTTTGGTAACTGGTTAGACGGTTATGCAATAACCAGTCCCTTAGGGACCAGTTACCACTTCTTATGGGTAAAGCCGGCCAAATATTATAAATTGAAGAAGAAATCAACAAACTATCTGGAGCACCGCTGCTAAAGTGGGAAACCACGCGTAACAGTAGCGTTTTTCGTCGGATTCACAGATAACACCAAAAATACGAAGTGTTCATTGGATTACAAGGACGTCATAGCGAGTCAGGTTTGTGCAACTTTATATTTGACGCGGATTAACACAGGTTTTACACTTTATTATATGGGAATAGCTGAAATAATAGATAAACAACGCGACCAGATATTTGCCCTTGCAGCAAAGCACGGCGCTTTTAATGTCAGAGTCTTCGGCTCAGTCGCAAGAGGCGATGCTACTTTGGCCAGCGATATCGATTTTCTGGTCGATTTGGAAGATGGCCGAAGTCTATTCGACCTTGGTGGTTTGCTGATGGACCTGCAAAAACTGTTAGGGCGAAATGTTGACGTGGTTACTACCGCAGGTTTGCGACCCCGCATTAAGGAATATGTCCTTAAGGAAGCTGTACCTCTATGAGAAATGACACAGAAAGACTTCTCGATATTAAAGAAGCTATAGAAAATATCAAAAAATACTCTGTCAAAGGCAGAGGTACTTTCGAAAAAGAGGAATTGGTTCAAAACTGGATTGTACATCATTTGCAGATTATTGGAGAAGCTGCCGCAAAGATTTCTGATGATTTTCAGCAACAGCATCCTGATATACCGTGGCTCAAAATTGTCGGAATGCGTAATATTCTCGTGCATGATTATTTTCGTATCGATGTTAATGCGGTCTGGTCCGTTGTGGAAAATGATATTCCTCAACTCGAACAACAAATTGAATCACTTTTGCAGGAATAAAATATCAGACTTTCAGGCAAATTCACCTTTACGGACAGAATCTGCAAATACAATCAGCTGCTTAGAATAAACGAGGGTCTTGGCCCAGCCGCTCGATATGCTGGCTTTATATTCAAGTAATGATAATTGGTTACCTGTGGCAGAGCTAAATGTTAAATATCAATTTACCAATCACCAGTAACCAGTAACCAGTTACCAATTACCAATTACCAGTTACCAATTATGCAGGGGCAAAAAACCATACGGGCGTTTTTCTTTTGTGTCTTTTTTGGCATCGGCGCGATGGTGCTCAGCGGCTCTATTCTTTGCGATGTTTTGCTTGCGTTTTATCATAATAAGCAGCTCCTGCACTCGCAGCAGCAGCGCACAAATCACCTCAAATCCTTAATTGAAGACTACAATGCACTTCTGGAAGAGATCGAAAGAGACCCGAATTTCGTCAAGCGCATCGCCCCTGCGACCCTCGGCGCTGAATTTGACGATGCAGACACTATTTACCCGAGAGCAACAAACGACCTGCAAATCGCCGCTAAAAAGGTCCTGGCGAAAGATCATAATCAGGAATTGATTGAGCCGGAGGCTCCTGCGTGGCTTACTCGCTGTAGCGAGCCGCATCGGCGGATAACGCTGTTTTTTGCCGGTGCCGGTTTAATCCTTATTTCGTTTATTTGTTTCGGCTCCGCCGAACAAAAAAAACCGAGGCGATAATTGTTCGCACAAATTTTGGCCGCCCCCTTACATCTGGATATCCAGGGCCACCCTGAAGATGGTGCCGACGAGGGCTGCCGGCGCGTATGGATGGTTGCTCTCGGCCCGTCTGTCAAGCCAGGCTGTAAAATCGAAAAACCCGTACCGATTACAGCCGCCGCTACAACGGGACTTGAGTACCTCGGCCTTGAGGCATCAGCCGGTGCTGAAAGCTCGGTCTTAAATCTCATTACGTAGATTTGGTGAAGTGGTCAGAGAGCTAAAGTTGTAAAGGTCGGCTTTTTGCAGAAATGCTGATTAACTTTAACATTCAGCGCTTAACGCATAGGGAATTTGCTGCATAGTTCCTTCACCCTCTCTCGACTTTCTTTTTTGAAGGATTCGTCTATTTTGTATTCCCTGTCATTTATTACTTTTACCC